>Ga0315904_10004225_pt1 | contig 20589 bp, 44 predicted proteins | sample LakEriMetagenome_6_FD_203529 | JGI IMG/M metagenome (GOLD analysis project Ga0315904, IMG submission 203529) | Freshwater fungal communities from buoy surface, Lake Erie, Ohio, United States - Buoy 12 MA120 | ecosystem: Environmental > Aquatic > Freshwater > Lake | place: USA: Lake Erie, Ohio...
TTAATTTAAATAAATTCATATTATGCCGCCTTATCTAATTTGATAGTAAATGAATACTCACCTACTGGATATTTTACGAAACCACTAGTATCTTTTTTTGCCTTGCCTTTGGCATATAAACCAACCACACAACCTTTTGGATCAAGAAAGCGTAAATCACTTTCATCACCATTAAATACAGTCAGGTTAGAATTAAAGAATTTCTCTGGCATTGCTGTGCCTTTCTTAATACCAAATACCACAGCAATATTAAGACCTTCATTAACTGCCTGCTTACAATCCATGTAATTACCATCTGCCATTGAGAATGTAAGGTGATAATTAGGAATATGTTTTACTTTACGACCGAGTACCTTAGTATAATCATAAAACTGGACATTATCAAAAGCTGCAAAGATGTTAGTATATACTGTACCATCTTTGGTTACTGGATATTTCTCCCATGATAAATCACTAGTACCATTCAAACGGAATACTGGAATAAGACCTGCTTTGGCAGATTGTTTAATTGCCAATTCAATATCTTTTACCAATAATGCCATAAACTGTTCACGATTATCATAAAACATTTTAGTTTTACGGATTCTCGCCTGCTGAATAGTATTCGTTACCTCACCACGCTTAAACATACCACCTCTGCCTGCCGTATTCAAACAAGCGGCAGCGCAACCTGCTGACGCCTTAGGACAAGTATTATGTCCAGATAATGTATATGGCGCAAGATGCAAAATAAAGGTATTGTAACCTTGTGCCATTCCCTTTAAAGTCTTGGGATTACCGACTGATAATAAATTCATAATTTCCTATTCTTAAAAATTTCAATCAAGATTTGCTACTGAAAAAACCATTATACAGGCATTAGAATAGACCACAATCAATATGGCATATTCCAATACGGTTTCTCTGCCGAAAAACCATAATGTGTTGTATGGGCACAACGGACTATTTGAGATAATAATTAAAATACATTACCGAATAATATAAATTTAATGCACATAATGTTAATGCCCACAAACAAAATAAAATGGTAAGATAATATAATTTCCTTATCATAATGGCGCCGCCTTAATTTCACCTTTACCCAGCATTATAGTATATACTGGATCGGTACGCCACCTTAATGATATTGGATTATCCAGTTTGACCGTATATACAATACGCTTACCATACATTCTACTGGATTCTACCTTACCGATAACCGCTTCATTTTGAAATAAACCAATTACCCGTGTATTATCTGCAATAAATTTACTCATTATTACTCTCCTGTATATCCAACCAAGTATCAAATTCACTTTGATACGCATTTGGATTAAGATTAAACAATATCTCCGATGCCAAAAAATATTCACCAGAGATTTCCACACCACTATTATTATTATCAAAGTAATAATTAAATTCTTCGATTAACCGCTTCGTACCACTCATAATGACCTTTCAATATGTAAATTACCACTCATTACCATAAATTGACTATTAATATCAGAAAAATGGTAAGATAATGATATAACCAAACACAATACAATAAACTTCATAAACAAACTCCTAATAATATTACTAATGGATACTAATCAATATCCACTATAATACCACTATTCTATTAGATTAAGTGCATCTGATATATCACCAGAAGCGTTAATCAGATAAGATAATGGTGAATCCATATCGTCCAAATCATTATCATCTGGATATTCAGTAATAACCGTATCGATTAACTCCTGCGCTTTTTCTAATAATGCTACCATATCTTCTTTACTTAAACTCATAAACATACTCCTAATAATAATAAACTACTGCTTAATAACACAATCTTAATATACTGCTTATCTTCCCATGACATAATGATACCTTAAATTGGTTGATTTTCTGATAGAATATCTTGGATTCTATCTCGCTGTTCCCATGTAAAATCATAAGAAAAACGAGATAATAACATACAAATAATGCTTACTACAATATCATTTATCATATTAATGTCCACACGCTGTTAGAAAACGGTTAATGTCGAATAATCTATTATCATTCTTAAACTGGACTGCCAGATTAGAACATAATAGAAAATCTGCTTTTGATTCAAATAATGATTTTGCTACGATAATGTAATGCTTTTTACTCATAATAACTTCCTTTATAATAATTAATAATATGTCGCCATAATGTCGCCGGTATAGTGCTTCGATTAAGTCTTAGTTTGAATACCAGATTATCCTAGTGCGTCCTAGTTAATCCAAACAGATTATCCGAGCACTATCTAAGATTATCACAATAAAATATTCAATATAATCAATAACTTACTAATAATCACTATGCACCTCTGAGCGACATAATGATTATTATAAATCATCAATATGGTATTACTTTATTATTTTAAGGTAAACTAAATCATCTAGAGCAGTATAAGCGGTATTCAATATCGCAACATACTCTGGATGGTCTATATAAAACTCATCTTTTAATTGTGTAATATCATTGCGAATGGCAACAATTTTAATATCTAAGGCATTATTCAGCATAAGCGTTACTCACAATAAGATTAACAGCATTAGCAAAATCATCAACATAATCAATTTGGTTGAATTCTTCATGCGATATATTTCCGAATTCTGCGCAATCTAACGAATATACTTCATAATCATTATCAGAGCGCTCTACAAAATACCCGAGCATATTCTCATTTAAATCATATACTTCATATTCATTTTCAGTACGGGACGCAAACGATTGCAATACTACATAATTATCAGTTTTTTCTATTAACATAATTTCCTTTTTAGTTTAATTGTTTATAAGTGGTAATAATACTTACTAATATGCTCTGATACTCTCAAAGCATATTATAAACATTATACTGCTAGTTTTGCAGTTAATTTGGCAAGTTTATCTTCTGCCGCTTTAATCTGCGCTAATACTTTTTCCTTCTTAGCATTTTCTTTTGCTACTTTAGAAAATACTTTTAATACTTTTTGCTCTTTTACTTCTTCTGAGATAATAGAGCGGATTGTTTTAACTAATGCTCTTTTATCTTTTAATGATAATGCTTGAATAGTGTCGATTAATAACATATAATTTCCTTTTAGTTTAAAGTGATACGATTTTGGTTAATGATACTGTAAATGGTTTATTACTATATTTTCTCGATTTTCTTGGTCGAGCAGTGATAATATGATTACCACTATTGAGATACTCTAGAATATCTTGCTGAATTTGAATATCTGCTTTTAGTTTAGCATTTTCTACTGGTTTTGGATATTGTTTATTAGTAAATCGTTTAGCAATATCGTTACATATTTCATATTCAGTAGGTACATTATCAGCAGCAATTTTCTCAGCACGCTTAATGGACTTAATATCTTGATTAACGCAAGATAATAATTGCTTTAATTCAGCGATACTCATATTGGATAATGCTTTAATATCGTTATTCATAATAATAATAATATAATACTTTCAGATAATAATAAAGCGCAATATCGTTGCGCAGACTTGATTTTACTAGTATACACGAACCACCGAAATTGTCAACCGTTAATTTTTGATGCGGTAAGTGGTTGATTTTATTGAGGATAATACTGTAGCGGGGTGGTCAAGTATTATTGGGACGCTTCGGGACGCACGGCGAGGCGTACAGGGGATAAGGCAGGACGCATGGAAACCAGACAGGAGACGCAGAGGGGGTATAGAGCAGCTCAGAGAGGCGCTGAGAGAAAGCGCCGGCAAGCAGTTGATCCGTATAGGTAAAAAAAAGTCCGTACCAGGTCAAACACTTTAAATCCAAAAAGTTTTTTTTAGGCCGGAATCAGTATTTCGAAATTTTTTTTAGGACCGGCCAAGAAGGATTACGATGCGTCCTGTTCTTTAGTCCAATGGATAATCTCCCATGTCCCGTCATGGTGTTCTACCAGAGCGGTACACGATTCTACCCAATCACCGTCATTCATATAGAGAATGCCGTCTATCTCTTTTATCTCAGCATGGTGTATATGTCCACAGATAACTCCGTCAAAGCCACGTTTCTTACAGTATTCAGAGATATTCTTCTCAAAGCCTAACAGAAAGTCTACGGAGGATTTTACTTTATATTTGAGGTACTTACTCAATGACCAATAACCTAATCCAAAGCGTCTACGAAAAGAATTGAATTTCGAGTTCCATCCGAGTATCATATCATACAGTTTATCACCAAGGAAAGTCAACCACGGAGCCAACTTAGAGATACCATCAAATAGGTCGCCATGAGTAACAAGAAAGCGTTTACCATTGGCATCGATATGTTCAGTTTGATTGTGTATCTCTATGGTACCAAAAGAGAATCCATAGGGTATCATAGGTCGTAGAAATTCATCGTGGTTACCAGCAACATAGATTACTCTGGTACCTCTCTTTGCATGACCAAGGATTCTACGAACTACATTGGAATGAGATTGTTGCCACCGCCATTTGTTTTGAGTAATCTTCCAAGCATCAATGATATCACCAATAAGGTAGAGAGTATCACAGGTATTATGTTTAAGAAAATTATTCAGTTTATCGGCCTGACAATCTCTGGTACCTAAATGTACATCTGAGATAAAGATACTACGATAGGTTTTCATCGTGTTGGATGATCCATTGGAGGGCTTCGGTAAGGTTTGAGTAGATTGGAGAGGCAGATTTTTCTTCATTAGTGTACCATTGATAGAGAGTGGTTTCTCCGATCCGCCACCGATTATTTTCTACGTCCCACTTAGCGGTTCTATTGTATGTCTTATTTAGAACCATACTCTATTGTATCTCCATCCATGTGTGGTCACCCATATACTTCACCTGTGTCTGATATTCATAATCTTCAGGAGCACCACTTGACCAATCCTTTGGACCATTCTGTGTTAAGAGTATATGTTGTTTTCTCTTATCCCATACTAACCAATATACATGACCCATGACTGGAGAAAACTGGTACACAGCGGCATGAACAGCATCCGTGACATTCAATCTGCGTTTAATATCATCAGCCTGTTTTTGTAATACAGAAACCAGTTCCATAATTCTATCATATTCTTGCTGGGCATACATCCTAGCATGATTAATCATTATGTCTTTTTGCTGAGTTACAGGTACCAGTTCAAATTTAACTGCGCCTGCCTCTGTGGGATATTCTGATATATTCCTGTTAAGGAAAGGTACCAGAGTTCCACCTATCTCCGCATCGAAACTATGTCTGCCTTTGGCTAGATTCGATTTTTTACCTGGTTTTCCAGTCATTAAAGAGTGATTATCTTAGAAGCTTCAGGTTGTTTTGGTTCTTTCGGAGTCCATTCTTTCCAACGAATAAAGAAAAAGAGAGTGGCCACTAAGGTCCACGGAGACCAATCTTCTTTTGTAATGAGATAGATTGTTCCGCCGAGCATAGAAGTATTCCACATAAACGTGAAGAATAATCCGAGAATGTTATAGAATATCATTTAATAAAAATAGTGATTTGTAAATCTTTAAATCGGTTACCATAATAGTCTGTGCAAGTCCACAGATCCTCAGAGGAACCCTTTTGAGGCCGACAAGTAATCGTATCCTCGGTTATTGTGGGAATATAACGGCTAATAGCTCCGGAAGCGCTGGCAAAAACCAGAAGCGTGAGAGCGGTTAGGATGGTAAGTTTCGTTTTTACGTTTCGCATTTTTATTCTTCAGTTTTGAAATCTGGCACTTCGTGTTCTTCTAAAATATCTTCTTCTTTAAATGGCCATGCAGAGGAAGTTTCTTCCCAATCCAATGGTAATTCCATTTGGTCTTTGTTTTGAAGGTCATTCATAATTTTTTGGCGCTTCTCTGCTTCTTCTCTATCTTCACTAGTAAATGTGGTCATGTCATTCTCCTGTCATACTTATTGTCCTATATACTAGTATAAACACTAATAGTGAAACTACTAATAAGGAATTAAAATGAAACTACTTAAATCTATCTACTTTTTTCTCTGTGTAATTGGTCAAGCCAAGTATGCCGCTAACTTAGCTCGCAATGGTAAAATCAAAGAATCACAAGCCTTGTATCGTTAATCATTAACTTCAACTGACCACTTTTCATTCTTGACCTGAATTTCTTTAATTCGTTGAAGTAATACACCTGCTGCCGTATTAAAATGACCTGTACCTTCTGCGTGCGGGTCGTGTAAACTCAACAGGTGTTCACGTTCTTTTCTTAATACGGCAATATACATCTCATCATAAGTGGTTACCATAATTACTCCTCAACAATCATTACGACTTCTTCCTCTTTAACAAGGAAGTAATCTTCTTTTTCAAATTTTGTAGGTTCTGCAGCATTCCAATTAGGAATAATACTATCACCAACTTTAACGTATTCTACAGCAGGACCAACAGCCAGCACTTTTGCTCGCTGGGCTTCGTGTTGGTCTTTTGTAGTCAAAACGATACCAGAATTTAGTACTTGTTCTTTTTCCATATTCTCCAATTGAATGAGAATTTTAGTCTTTATAGGTTGTAACACGGACAGTCCTTTCATTTGGGTCACGACATTTTTTTATCACTTCAGGTGGAACATCTGGATGCCAACCAGCAATTAACTTATCACAATTATAACGGACTATGTGTGGTTTGTCAAACTCTTTATGGTAATCATCATCATTCATAAGTGCATAAACACCTACTAGGAAGATAATCATTCCGGTAAATTTAAGGGTTTCCATTTTAGCATTTCTTCGTAAGTATAGTTTCTTTTCATAAACGGCGACGGGTTCTCTAAGTAACAAGATTCCAAATCACCAGGCCGTCTTGGTGCATATTCAACTTGACAATTTACTTTGTTCACTTTGATAAAAGTTTGGACAATCTCTTTGACCGTTCTTGTATCATTGTATGCCAAGTTTTCAAAACGACTTTTAGATGGATTATCAATAGCTTCTATCAAAGCACGGCAAACATCCATTACATGAACATACTCACGAACTGCTGTACCATCTTTTGTGTCGTAATCATCACCATATATAGTAATTTTACCTGTTTCTATTGCTTGTACTAAATTATAAAATAGTCCATCGGGATTAGTAGGTTCAAAACCATCAGAACCAATTACATTGTAGAATCGAAAGATAGTACAATTTGGTTCTTGTTCAATTAACATCTGCTCTGCCACTCTTTTTGAGATAGCATAAGGAGATGCCATACCTTCAGCCGCACCAGTTGAGGCAAAAATAAACTTCTTATGTGATACAATATTCCTCAACCAATTTGTACCATTGATATTTGTATTATAGTAAGCAGTAGGGTATTCTACTGATTGTCCTACTTGCACTAAAGCTGCCAAGTGGATAATTGTATCATAATCATTATACATAACACCAGAACTTTTAATGTCCTGAGGTTTTCTTAAATCTACCTTAAACTTATAAGCACCAGGTTCTTCAATATATGAATCTAATTTGTGTACATCAAAATCACGTTGTTCTAAAAGCGAACAAAGGTGTTGTCCGATATATCCTTCGGATCCAGTTACTAATATTTTTTTTGTCATTGAAGTAACTGCGATTTAAAATGATTAATCAATTCATCTAATAAAATTCTAGCTTGTGAATCTTGTTTGGTCCACATTTTGATTGTATGTAACCGGTTTATTAATTCTTTAATTTCCATTATTTAAAAATGCTTGACCAAGTTTCCAACTTTATCCTTTTGTGTTCCATTGCTGCAACCATGGCTTCTTCATCAATAACACCTTGTTCTACCAAAATACCAATCATACAAAGTAATTGTCCCATTTCCATTGTCAAACACTCTTTAGTAGAAGCAGAATCTTCAGTTGGATAACAAGAATCAAAACCAAATCTCATTACCTTAGAAACTGCCTGAATAACTTCGGCACATTCCTCTTGAGTTATAATTAATGTTTCTTTAATTTTATCGTTCATTTGGATCTTCAATAAATTTAATTACAGGCATATATTCTTCCACTTTTTTAAGTGCTGCCAATTTCGTGGAAGCAATTACTTTGCAAGTATATAAGCCATCTTTCATACTAATTGTAAACGGTACAACGCCGTTAATAAACCATTCTTCTTGCACATAACACTTGATGTGCCATTCTCTGGCATCAAGGCAACGTTTAATCATTTCATCAGCAATCTTCTTAGGATTAAACTCATCTTCAGCAACCATATTAGACATTGTTCCATTTCTCCACTAAAAAACTTGGCCCCTTCTTTTCTTCGGCCAAAACATAATCTTCTGCCAAATCTTCAGCTTTTTGATAATCAGCAGTAACTTCTTTTTTAATTACCTTGTCATTCAGATAATATACAATAGTATAATTATACTCCGACCTTTCTACAATGGCTTTCTTATCGCCATTCATAAATTTAGATAGTTCCATTTTGCTCACTCAATAAGGTAGGTTTAGAATTTTTGTTTGTATAGTCTGCTGCAAACTGAGTTGCTTCAGATTCCGTCATAAACACTTTACTGAAAGAAGCTGGTGCTTCGGATGTTCCATAATTTACTTTCCAAAAGCCTTCGCCTTCATAAATCACGGCCATAATTTTACCAGCTTCACCAACAAAAGTTGCTATATCTTTCATGATATTAATCCTATAAAACGATTTAATACAACACGGTTATTCAAACGGTTACCAGCGTACTTACTAAATGCTGAAACCAGACCACGGGTGGTGGCATTCTCTTTCACTTCAAAGGTTACATCTTCATCTGTATCTAGTGCTTCTGTTTTCAACAAATAGTATTCATCGAAACCGGCATTGGTAACAGTCAATGATTTGTTTTTACGGAACTCTGCTTTGATTTTATCATGTAACATATAGTTATTAGGATAAAAATGATGCAGTTCACGACCCAACTCACGACCAGCCAATACATAGAAACCAACAATGTTACAATTAGTTCTCAACTTCAACATCTTTATATATGATGCAGTTAATTCACGACCACGGTTAATCTCAATAATTTCTTGATTCTTGGTAATTGGATCACGCAACACCATTTGGCGTTTTGCTCGCCAGTTAATACTATCATAATCAATTTCTTGATTGGTTGAACCATCTCTTAAATTACCCTTGTTATCTCTATAAAAAACATCAGAAAGACCATGGCCTTCACCATCAGTTAAGAATACGGTATTCACAATTTGTAACTTATATTGTTTTTGAAATTCAGGAACAATCTTCATGGCAGAGATAACGGCTTCATTCAATGGTGTGCCGCCTTTTTGCAACCAGTTTGGTCTCCAGCCACAGCGATATTCTGACATCTGTACTAAGGCAGAACCGGCATAGGTAAATTCAGCCGCAGTCATCTTACTTGATAACAGATTCAACAATTTAAATTGACGCAATACAACATCACCTTCAACTAAGGCTTGTTTGTATGGTTCATCATGTTCGGCAGAGAAAGCATACACATCATAAGGAATGTTTACTTTCTTACAGAACATTACTAAATTAATTAATTGCTTTACAGTATTTTCCATGTGGCCAGACATAGAACCAGACCAATCGAGGAACATTACAAGACCATGTGATTTGGCACCAGGCACTACTGTCATCTTTTTGAAAATGTCATCAGTCAACTGGTAAGAATAAATCTTACTCATGTTCAAATCGCCAGTTTTGGCAATAGAAGCACGTTTCAATTGGTCAGCATTTTTACGCAATTCAAATTCTTTGGCAAGATAGCCAACAACTTTTTTGGAATCATTACGCAACTTCATAAATTTCTCTGTGTCGAGGCCGGTAAAATCATCACTTCTATAATGCTTTGATTCATTTTTGGCATCTTCACGAAAACGTTTCCATAAAGATTTGTGATTTACAATTGCATCTTCTAATTTAATATTAGGAATATTGGCATAGTAATGAGTGCGGCCATCGGTCGCAAATAGTTTACTTTCGTTTTTACGATATGCTTCATCAGTATAGGATTTAATTTCGAGAGATTCTTCTTCGGAAACTTGAGTGCCGCCAGCTTCATTGCCCGAATCTACATCAGGATCTTGGTCATCTTCTTTTGCGTTAGGATTTTCTTCGCCAGAATTTTTATTATCTTTGCGAGTTTCTTCTTCTTCATCAAATTCATCAGAATCATCATAACCATCAGCATCGATACCTTCATAGTCACCATCTTCATCTTCTTCAAATTCGGTAGGATGATTTTTCTTGTGTTCTTCGGCTTGCTTTTTCATATAGTCGCAAACAAGGCGAGCAACCTTCATCACATCATCATAGGTCTCGGTTCCTTCAATAAGGTGAATCAGGGTTTGCTCATAGTCGGTAAATTTAATACCTTGTGTTGTACCACCTTTGGTGTAAAGATTGGTACGGTCAATAAAGTTTAAATCATTAAGGTCGGTGCCGTTGGTACCAAAGAAATCTTTTTCAATTAGTTCACGATATGCACGAACAAAGCTGGAACGAATACCAGGATATTTGTTTTTAACTTTTTTCTCAATACGAACATCTTCCAAAACATTCATTACAGATGCTGGAATCTTTTCTTCGTGGGCTTTGATTAAACCATCGAGAGGAGTATAAAGTGCATGGCCAACCTCATGACCCATGAAAAGGTCATAAAGATAACCAGAAATATTTTTGTCTAATACAGGTACCGTCAATATACGGTTTTTGACATCGAATGACGCAGTTGATACGTTGCGTTGTTCAACGATAAGATTTTCTGTTGCCATAAGTTTGGCAAGTAATGATTTTGATTGAATAAGTTCCATATAATCTCCGAGTTAATAGAACCATTATACGCTATATATCGCTTACCGTCAAGTGGTTTCAGGAAAAGCGTTGTTTTTTAGCAACATGATGATTATTCGTATAATTCCTTGCGTTTTTGGTAGTCGGAAAGGTCTTTTTCCAATCCAGAAATCACAGCCCACTTGCGAATTACAATATCTAAACGTTTCCACGCAGGAATTTCATCATCATCTGCTTTGGCATCAAGCCAAATATAATAAGATTTATCATTCATATTTTTTTCCTTCGTTTTTATCGAAAATTCGCTGCTCAATTGCAGCTACAAGCTCTTCGGCAAGATTCGGATTGAACTTTACCAAGAAATACGCAACATCATCAGCTGGAATATGACGCAAATTGTGCATAATTTCATCAATTCCTCTATGTATCTGTGTTTCTTCCCATTGTTGCAACATAATTTACTCACATTTCATAAAAAGTTTCGCTCGGTACAATATTTTTGCCTTCTTTTTTTGCTTTTCCGAGCGTTTCAAGCAATTTTAACTCAATTTCGAGTTCTTTGGCAGTCAAACTGAGCAAATATTCCTCATATTCGTCCCAATCTTCATCACTCCAACCTTTAGGATTCATTTTTTATCATCTCCGCATGCTGGAAATTTCTTTTGCTTCTGCATCTGTGAAAACCGGCACAGCATTTGATTTGTGCATCGTAGCCACACCTTTCATTTTATCGCCTGTATATGAATTTCCGAATTTCTTTGTACAAGCGATAAATCCGGTATCCAAGGACGCAACTTTTGGAGTTTCTCTGTGGTAAGTAGCCATTTGTTTAACTGGCAAACTTATTTTAATCGAGGGAGAGTGGGAATATCGTTTTGACGATAATTTATTGATGACAGCCAACCACGCTGTTTTTTGGTCTTGTTGAGCTTTAGTCAACTTCTTTGGTTTAGATTTTGGAATGTAGCCGTATATCATAAATGAATTTCTCCAGAGGAAGAAACCATTGTACTACAAACTCAAGAGGATGTCAAGCGGTTTTGTTGTACCTAAACAACATTATGGTCTGGCAACATTTTCTTTCCAGCCATATTCACATTTTTCAACACAAATCATGCTATCATATAAGGAAATGGCAAAAGTATTGTCCCATCCATATTTTTTCAAAATGTGATTTAATACAACAGACTGTTCTGCGGTGTCCCATTTGCCGTGTACATCTTCAATAAAATATACACCGTTTTTTGGCATTAAAGGATAAAAGAAATCGAATGAAGCAATAATATCTTTTGCTTTGTGACTACCATCATCTAAAATAATATCTGGCACACCAAATTCATTAACGATTGATTGTAAGAAGGTTGTATCTGATTGACTGCCAATACGAATATTGGTTCCTTGAGTTGCAAGGTGAGCACAATTCGAATCAATATCAATTCCAATAACTTTAGTTAAAGGACCAAAATAGTTTCTCCATAATTCGAGAGAACCACCTTGCCAAACACCGATTTCTAAAAAAGTGTTTGATTGATTTTTTAACTTTGAGAAATGTCTTTCATAGGCAGGAATATACCAAGTCCACTTCGATAAGTGTTTACCTTGATTATTAATATAATCACCCCATAACTCCATAATATAATCCTATTCTTAAAACGGCAGCATACTTACTTATGCTGTAAAAGTTAATATTTTCTGTTTTCTTTTGGTAAACTTGTATCTTCAAGTTCACTCAACAGTTCTTCTACATTCCGATTCTTCATCTTTTTAATCTCTGAATGTTCATTCTTGTGTTTTCGCTTTGGCATATAACTGTAATCTTCGTTATAGTCTTGGTTCTTACGAAACTTAGCTACAAATTTGGTCACTACTATCTCCTATTTCATGGTTTCAAAAGTTATGCCTTTAATTTTAGTTTCGGGCATATTATGCATATCCTCTGGCGAAATATAGGTAATATCGGCATTAGGATAACAAATTTTAACAATTTTGAGAAGTTGACAGACTGTACCATCGGAATCATTGAATGAAAAAACTTCATCAACATATTTAATTGCTTTAATAATATTTGTTCTTGTTTCATAGTTCTGGACAAAACCACCTTCAGCCCATTGCATCCACCAATCAGTATGGACACCAACAACAAGCCAATCACCTTTGTGGTGACATTTTTTAATGTAGAGTAAATCATTAGCAGATAAAGGATCAAATGTTCCTGTAATTATAGTTATTCTATCTTTTTGCATTAAGGTAATAGTTGTGGAAATGCCTCTTTTACAAATTTATAATCAAGACCTTTTACACCTTGGTCTTTTCTAAAAATACCAATAACAACTTCTGCTTCACGGGGTTCAAGCGATTCTAATAATTGTATTAATAATTCGTTTCGCTTTCTTTCTGTCAATCTCTCAGCAGTATCATCGCCTTTTTTAAACAAATACAATTTACGAATTTCGGTTGATAATTGCACTCTACCTAAACCCGGTAATTGGTCAGTAGGTAAAACATAATTTTCTGGCATTTCTTTTATCAAGAATTGATAGTCCGGATGATATGTTAATTGTAAAACTTCTACTAACAGTTTTGACAAATTTCTTCCAATAACATTCATTCTTTCTTTTTTGGATTCAGCCATTTCAAATTCATCAAAAACTTCATAGATGTGTTTCATCAGAATTCCTCAATTACGTCCATTAAGTTCTTTAGTTTATGCTCAATAAAATAATTTAGCAATTTGCCTTTAGCCGGCTTTGTTTCTTCATAGGTATTTATAATCTTCTCTCTAATCTCGGTGGGGATAAAAGAGAGGTCGATTAGTGTGGAATTACGGATAAAGTTAGCCTTGACGGTATCATTTTGTTCTAGGTAACTCTCGCTCATTAATTTGTCTAATACCTTCTGTGTAATAGGAGTTTGACGGAGGTCACGGACAAAACAATCGGAAGAAGAAAGTACATTTGGTATACCGTCACCCTTATCTCCACGAATAATCTTCTCCTTGAGTTCTAGGATCGGTTTCTCCGATATCACATATTTCTTCTGTGATGGATTATATTGTTTAACATTTGGGTAATTCTGTAATTGTAAGAAGTCACCATCACTCGATAAAATCAAAACTTTTTCATGTGCGGATTGTCGTGGTGCCAATGTACCAATGATATCATCGGCTTCAGCGCCTTCAACATCTAACACTTTGTATGGGAAATTATCTTTGAGTTCTTGTTTAAATTTGGCAAGCATATCAAAAATCAAATGCCAGTCTAAGTTGGACTTATCACGATTTTTCTTACGGCTTGCTTTATAAAATGGGAAATATTCTTTGCGCCAATATTTACGGTTGTCACAACACAATACCACTTCACCATATTCTGCTCTAAAATTTTTCACATGATTACGGATGATATTTAATACCATGTGACGGATTAAATGCTCATCTAATTTACCTTTTTGGTTGGCAATTTGTGCCATCAGGCCGGCAAGTAATACCTGATTTAAGTCTACGAGAATCATACCAAACTTTCAATAGTTTCAAAATTATATTATATCACGATTCTTGCAGTTTGTCAAATATACGTTGTACAAAGGCACCAGAAGTGGTAGTCTTTCTCACAACCATACCAAACCATTCTTGTGGTAAGAGATTGGAGATATATTCATATGGGTCCAAGAAGATTGCTTCGAATCGGTCAATATTGTACAACTTATCTTCAACAGCATCATCTTTAAATAAAATAACTTCGTAAGTGTGACCCAAATAATTTCCACCAATTGGTTCACCCGGATCTTTTAATTGATTTGCTTCAATGTGAACTTGGCCTTCTTCTTCAGTCGGCATAAAAAAGATTGCATCGAATGGTCCTTCAGGATCATCCTTGAGTTTTTTGAGATAGTCTAACATTGTAATCCTTGATGTGTGATTTTCTTACTCTTACCATTATCCATGAATTGTAGTAGTCATCTGTTTCCATGACCCCACGGATAAATTGCTCTTTTGCTTCGAGATAACCACATTCGCCTTTGGACTGGCAAAGATGTAAGATTTCACGGGTGAATGATTCATGTCCCAATAGTAACACATCTTTAGCCAGTTCGGCACTACTTCCATAGTAAGTTTGCCATCCACTTGATGCTTTATACCGTTTTTTCTTACCTTTGACTTGTTTGGTTTTGGAAGAATAAAAGAATTTCTTACCTATGTATTTTTTGTTATTCGTGGTATTTGTAATTAAATAAACGAATCCGTAATTATTACCAATCAAGTCTTCCGTAAAATCAGTATTATTATATTGCCAGTTTAGTCCCATTCTCCATTATCCAAATCGTCATCATCCTCTATATAGTCCTCGGATAATTCTTCGATTTGTTCACCACAGAATGGGCAATGTTCTGGTAAATCTTGGGAAACCATTTCTTCCATAAACGCTACGCTATAAGTTGATTCACAACTTAAGCATTCTCCTGATAGTTGTTTTTGTGTCATGTTGAACCTTTAGTGAGCCCAAACATCACCCCAATCTCCTGATAAAGAACCTTTAGCATAATCGGTTGCTCTGTTCTCAAAGAAATTTGTGTGTGTTGGTGCATTAATCATTTCTTCTACCCATGGTAGTGGATTTCTTTTCACTTTAAACTGGCCTTTGAGTCCCAAAGAAATTAATCTTCGGTCGGCAATATAACGAATATACTTCTTAACATCTTCTGCTGTTAAATCTTCCATTGGCCCCATTTGAAAAGCCAAGTCAATAAACTTATCTTCTAATTCTACCATGCGTTCAGCAATGGTATATAAACGACCTTTTAGTTCATCGTTCCAAATTTCACGATTTTCTTCTATGTATGTGCGGAATAATTTAATCATATTCTCGGTGTGTTGAGTTTCGTCAACAATAGACCAAGTAACAATTTGACCCATACCTTTCATCTTACCGTGGCGTGGGAAGTTCAACAACATAATAAATGATGAGAACAATTGCATACCTTCGGTGAAGGCAGAGAATGTAGCAATGTGTGCTGCTGTGTTTTCTTTGGTTGTATTTTGTTCAGCAATATTCAATACATAATCATGCTTCTCTTTCATCTCGGCATATTCCATAAACTCATTGTATGTTGTTTCTGGTAAACCAAGAGTTTCAATCAAATGTGAATATGCGGCCACATGAAGTGCTTCACGAGCAGCAAAGCCCAACAACATCATTCGTATTTCAGGCTGAGGGAAATAAGGCAGATAATTATTAACATAACCGCCAGCAACGTCAATGTCTCCTTGGGTAAAGAATCGGAAGATGTGTGTGAGAAATTGTTTTTCTTCTTTGGTGAGTTTTTTCTTCCAATCTTTAACATCTTCGAGCATTGGTACTTCAGAGTGTAACCAGTGAGATTGCTCATGCTTAAGCCATGCATCATAAGCCCAAGCATAATTAAAAGGTTTAAAATATGAACGTTCATCGGTCATCCTTGATTCTGTTTTCTTAATCATTCTTCTCTCTACTATATGTTAAATGAGGAACCGCAACCGCAGGTACCTTTAACTTCGGGGTTTGTTATAACAAATTGTGAATTAAATTTTTCTTCTTTATAATCTAATGTTGCTTCCATTAAATATTGTGCTGACATAGAATCAACAAATACTTTAACATCATCTTTTTCAATCACAAAATCATCTTCTTCTTGGGTTTCATCAAAACTAAACTCATATTGAAACCCCGAACAACCTCCACCTTTTACAGACATTCTTAATGCCATATTAGGATTCTTTTCTTCTACAATCAAATCTTTTATTTTACTAAATGCATTATCGGTTACTTTAACCATTTTATACCTTACATGAACATTTAAGTTCGTAATCTTTTATTGCTGCTTTAATCGCATCTTCCGCAAGAATTGAACAATGTATTTTAACGGGAGGTAAAGCCAACTCTTCAGCAATTTGGGAGTTTTTAATTTGACCAGCTTGTTCAAGTGTTTTGCCTTTAACCCATTCGGTAACAAGTGAACTACTAGCAATAGCAGAACCACAACCATACGTTTTAAATTTAGCATCTGTGATGATACCATCAATTACCTTAATTTGTAATTTCATCACATCACCACAAGCAGGAGCACCGACCATACCAGTACCTACGGTATCATCTATTTCTATCTTACCTACATTTCTTGGATTCTCATAGTGATCCAATACTTTTTCTGAATATGCCATTTATCCTTCGCAAGCTATACAATCGTTACCTTGAGCAATTTGTGTCATATCTAGCTCTTTGATAACATTTCTCTCAATCTTCTTAGATACTTTATCTGCCTTACCAATCTTTTCAGAACGGCAGTAGTAAAGTGTTTTCAGTCCTTTTTTCCATGCCATAAAATGAATGGCGTGAATATATTTAATGTGTGCATCTGGCCTAAAGAATAGATTTAGTGATTGTGCTTGGTCAATATATTGTTGTCTATCACCAGCCAATTCAATAACCCATCGTTGGTCAATTTCCATGGATGTTTTAAATACATCTTTATCGTGTTGTGACATCCAATCCAAATGTTGAACAGAACCATCATTAGCAATAATGGATGACCAAACATCATCGTACCATTCGGCCGATTTATCATGTGATAGTTTAGTAATTAATTCATTTAACCAACGATTCTTATTTAAGAAGGATCCCGAAAGAGTATCTTGTCGATAAGCGTTAGCACGGTAAGGCTCAATGCTAGGGCTAGTATTACCCATGATAATTGAAGAGGATGCGTTTGGTGCAATAGCCATAAGGTGACTAAAACGATTGCCAGTTCCCACCGCATCAGGAGCCTCACCTCTTTCCAGTCCAAGTTCTTTATTCGCAACATCTAGTCCCTCTCGAATAGATTTGAAAATACGGTTGTTGGCAACTTTGGCCATAACACCTTCAAAAGCGATTCCGTTACGCTGTAGATAAGCATGAAACCCGAGAGCACCAATGCCAATAGAGCGCTCTCGTTGAGCGGAGTATCTAGCACGACTGATACTGTCAGGAGCATTATCAATGAAGTAATTGAGCACGTTATCAAGCATCTCAGCAACGTCTTTAAGAAATAGTTTGTTATCTTTCCATTCATCATATGTCTCCAAATTTAAACTCGATAAACAACATACTGCTGTTCGCTGTTCATTGGTGGGTAAAATAATTTCAGAACAAAGATTTGATTGATGTACTTTTAATCCCAAATCTTTTAAGTGTTGTGGTAATTTATTGTTGCTTGTATCGATGTAATGAATGTATGGTTCACCTGTGTGCATACGCAATTCGAGAATCATTTGCCATAACATTTTCGCTGATACAGTTTCACGAACTTCGTTTGATGCTGGATCAACTAACTTCCAAGAATCATCAAATTCGGGATCCAACATAGATTGTTCAATGATGTGCATGAACTCATCGGTGATATTAATACCATGGTGTAAGTTCAAACAACGTTGATTTTGGTCGCCTGTCGGCTTTCGCATTTCGAGGAAAGATATAATATCTGGATGACTTATATCTAAGTAAGCAGCATACGAACCCCTGCGAGTACGGCCTTGCCGATATGCCAAAGAACTCGCATCATAAATTTTGAGATGTGGCATAACACCTGTAGACTTGTCATCAGCAGAACGAATACCAAAGCCGATACCGACTCCGCCACCCAACATAGACAGCCAATTAGTTTCTGATAGATTATCAACTAATCCCTCTGCAGTATCTTCAATATAATTAAGGAAACATGATATAGGCATCCCACGCTTACTACGACCAAAACTGAGAATGGGAGTAGAATAACTGAGCCAATGCTTACTGCTGTATTCATATAATCTTTGTGCATGGTCTGGATTGCTCCCAAAGGTTTTTGATACAAAGGCGAATCGGTGTTGTGGACTTTCTTCATCTTCCCTCATGTAACTTTCTTTTAATCGTTTGATGCCTAATTCGTCAAAAAGTTTATCTTTTTCTAAATCAATTTTAATTCCTAGATATTCCATATTCACCTTGTTGTTATTGTTGTTGAATTTAATTCTAAATCTGATGTGATATGCTAAACTTTCTTCCAATTCACGAATTCCATCTTTGCTCTAAGATTTATGAAGGTATTTTTATTTACAATATCTTGAATTTCATCCAATGAAAAATCAGAGTCCAACACCATATCGTTAATATCTTTTTCTTTAATATATTCTGGCCATATAACAACATTAAAATGGTTATCTATGGCGTGTTCCATCTTTGCGACTATTTCTTTGTTACGAGGTTCATTATCGAACACCAGAACCACATTGGACTTGTCCACGCAATCGGTGACCGATTCTAAATTGGAGTCTGCTGTTGCTATTGCGTTATCTAAAAACATTGAATCAATTGGACCTTCAGTAACATAAACCATTAACTCTGTGTTAGCTCTATCCATGCCAAACACTTTTTTATTATCATCATGTAGCTTCAATGTTATGTATCTAAGCTTGGATTCGCCTAACGCTCGCCCCTGAAGTGCGACCAAGTTCTTTTCTTTATCATAAAACGGTATGACGAGCCGGCGGTCTTTCTCTTTAAGGTTTGTGTTCTCAATCCCAAGACTTTGTATGAAGGCTGCGAAATCTTCCGCATAGTATAGTTGCGAGTGAAAGGTCTTTGGAATCCGTCTGTCATGAACATAGCCCTTAGCAAAATGCGCCTCTGGTAAACTGTCGATTGATGGAAGTTCCAACGCTTTCTTAAATGACGGTTTCTCTGTCTTGAAATCTTCAAAGTCAGGCTTGGGATAGTTGTTGTTTCCTGTTTCTCCATTTTTATATCTTTCAAGTTGATACTCTTTTACTAGGCTTTCGTCTACTAATTTTAAAAAATTATAAAATGTAGTTGATACGCCACAATTATGACACATATAAAAATAGTCATTTTGTTTGCGGTATACAAAACCACGGGATTTAGTTTTATTCTTTTGGGAATCGCCACACAAAGGACACCTGAAGTTATAGAGGTCGTCTTTTTTCTTGGCGAACCTTGGCAACTTAGGTGACATGCGCAACAGGAAAGTCCTGTCAATAAAAACACTCATAATATAGAAACCAATTAATTATTTAATAAACTTGACTATTGTATCAGGATTTACGTGTGAAATCAACCATGAGATAGCAATAATACCACCGGCTAACATCCACTTCCATTTGAGTAAGGCATCTAGAGCATCCTTCTCTTGTTTGTTATGGTCACTCATATCTTTACGGAGAGATTTGAATTCTTCCATAATTTCTTTGTTGGAAGTTTCCATTTTGTCCAAAACGGTATCTATTCGCTGATGTATCTCTTTGATATCGGCTTCCGTTTCTAGTCTACGATTATCCATGTTTGTGTAAACCTTTGCAATATGGCGGTCGTGTTGATCCACCAGTTTTTCTATGACCTGATCCATTTTATTACAAAGAGCAGATAAAGTCAATACTTGTGTCTTTAAAACACCAACATCAACTTTGATTTCTGAGATATCGTCTGCCATTTTATTTCTTCTTATCTGGTACTTTTGTACCTTCTAGTTTCTTGTGTGTTTTAACATTCTTACACACTTCCTTTTTGGTTTTTTCATCTACACGGCAGACTTTCTTTACCACGGCTTCAGCATAAGAAACTTGTGAAAAACAAAACACTAAACCCAATGAAATTAATAACTGTTTCATTTTATTTTCCTTTGGTTATCATAGCCTGGATTTTTGCTTGAATTGCTTTAGCCCAAAATGGTTGTGGAAAATTCCAACCTACAAATGCGCCGATTGCAATCCAAAAAATTGTATCTAACATGATTGTCCTTATAGTTCAGGTTGTGATGCTGGTGGTGGAGCAAATTTTCCACCCATGGTTGTTGGCGTTGGTGTAGGTGGTGTTGCAACAAAAGCAG
>Ga0315904_10004227_pt1 | contig 20587 bp, 21 predicted proteins | sample LakEriMetagenome_6_FD_203529 | JGI IMG/M metagenome (GOLD analysis project Ga0315904, IMG submission 203529) | Freshwater fungal communities from buoy surface, Lake Erie, Ohio, United States - Buoy 12 MA120 | ecosystem: Environmental > Aquatic > Freshwater > Lake | place: USA: Lake Erie, Ohio...
TCTTGTATTTCAGGTACGTCTTGTATTTTAGGTACGTCTTGTATTTCAGGTACTTCAGGTACGTCTTGTATTTTAGGTACGTCTTGTATTTCAGGTACTTCAGGTACTTCAGGTACTTCAGGTACTTCAGGTACTTCAGGTACTTCAGGTACTTCAGGTACGTCTTGTATTTCAGGTACGTCTTGTATTTTAGATACGTCTTGTATGTCAGGTACGTCTTGTACGTCAGGTACGTCAGGTACGTCTTGTAAATTAAAATGAGTGGGTTTGGGCATTATATTTTCATAAAACAATGAATTATTATCAAATATAGTTTTACATTTACAAGATGGATGACAAGTGATTATATTACATGATTTACATTTAATAGAATTTTTGGATGATTCATAACCTGTTTTACATTCTGTACCATTTATGGCAAACCTACCATATTTACTCCAAATAGCACCTGTATTAACCATTTTTTTATAGGCACGACTATATACAGCATCCCATTTTTTAGGATATTTTTTAAATTTGTTCATATATTTTTTAATTTTATTGTTATAAGGTGTATCTGGAAGATCACCCTGACATGCTTTGCCCATCCATGCATCGTGAATAGTATAAAACCATTTTTTAGCAGTTTTAGTGATACTATCATACCAAGTTACGTGTTCGTATTCTAACTCTTGATCAAATTCTAATTCACGATTTATTATGGCTTCTTGACGTTTACGAAATGTAAGACTCGTAAATTTACACATATCATTACGTATAGAGAATTCTTTTGAAGGTACGGGTAATTTACTTAAAATAGGAGGATTGTTTATTTTAATTTTTGGTACACATGTTTCTTTATAGTATATATTTGTCCAATTGTACATTAAAACATCTGTGCATTTAGAGTTTCTAGGATTACAATAAGTACCGTCCTTCCGTAAACAGCCCTTTTCATCTAACAAGGAATGTGAACCCATCAATGCAGTCATTTCTTCAAGTGTTAAATTCTTATTTTTAGCAAAATTTGCAAATCCTGTTGTATTCATATTGTCAGGTGGTAGTGCTTTCACTGGATTTGGTATAGTACGATCATGGCGTCCTACTAAAAAGGGATACCGTGAATCATACTTTATAATCTTAGGCCCTCCTAAAAATTCTGTAGCAACTGCACCACATACTGCAATAATATCGGCAACAGACGAATCAAATTTCTTTGCTAAAGCTAAAGCATTTTTAGATAACAAATACGCGAAATTATCATAATTGTTTTCTGGACGAATCAATTCATCTTGTGTCAATAATAACGACCCATCTGCACCACCGTATCCATTAGATGTTGATAAAGAATCATGAGCCGCGGCACGAATGTAAAAATTACATAAACGTTTTTCATAACGACAAGAAGCACGACAACCACTTATAACACTAATCCAATCTACTCGTCTGGGATCATATTTTGATATTTTTGGTTTCCAATGCGGAAGTGTGTTTTCTATAATTTTTAGACTAGGAAATGTTTTTACATAAGTACATATTAAAATATTAAGTAAAATAATTATTTGAACGTTCATTCACATAGATAAAACATCACATTTTTAATTCATTTTTTTATAACTATACTTATTTTTTTTAGTAGTTAGATTAGTAGTTAGATTAGTAGTTAGATTAGTAGTTAGATTAGTAGTTAGATTAGTAGTTAGATAATTAGATTACAAAAGGACCAGAAACGCCACCAAGACTAGACTTTATGTAAATACGTTCAGGATTAGTGATTGGAACGGCTGTATTACGGATATCTATTTTAAAATCACATACTCCTGCTGCACATACAACAGGTGCAGAAATGGGTGTTGTTGTGCCTCTAATTGTCCCAATCGTACCATCTGCATTTGTTGAATATAAAGTAACTGTTGCTACAGCACTACCCGTACCAGTAATTTTAAACTCTTTATTCGCAATATATCTCGCACTTGTGATAGTAACAGTATCCGTTGGAGAAGGAAAAACAATTACAACACTTTTTGGACTAGGTATACTTGAACCACCCGCATTTTGTGATGTAACCGTAAATTGGTAAGATGTACCAGGAACAAGATCTTTTATAATCAATGTAGTAGATAAAACCTTACGTGTAACACCCACTTTGACACCATTTGTTGTAAATGTGTCTACACCAAACCCGTTTATACTTGAATCATCTGGTTTAATCCAAGATAATTTAACACCACCATTTTCTACAATAGTCGTAGGAGCTGTAGTAACAGGTTTTGGTAAAACAATAGTTGGTGGTGCAAACAAACCAACTAATACAGAACCGATTTTCCCAGAACGATCAAACGCAACGGCTTTTAATGTAATCGCCTTGGTAACAGGAATGGGTGTATAATAAAGAATTGCATTCGTTGAAATCTTACCATTGGCATCTAAAACAGACGATCCATCTAATGTATATACAATTTGATTCGTATTTGATGTTAGAATAATTAATTCTGTTTTAACTTGCTTAATAGCATTACCAATTGGCAAAGAAGATATTGTTGGATTCAATATTTGAGGTGTATATGTCATTGTTAAAGGTTTAGACATTTTTGTTCCAATCATGGATCTAAGTTCAATAATATCATTCGCAGCTAGTGGAATTAAATCAAATACTACTTGGTTAACAGTGTTAAGACGATATCCATATACTTTATTACCACGCATTACACTAACACTAAAACCACTAGTCGCGGCAGCACCATTTATATCTTGTCCAGGAGACCACTTTATTATATTTCCAGAAACAGCTAATGCATTTACAACGGGTGCTTCAAGATTTTGAGGCCCTGCAGGACATAAATTGCTAAATGGCCCACCCACTTCACCGTATTCAGAAATCGTTAAACCTTGACGTGCACCATTTGGTGCAGTTTCTTGCCATAACGATAAAGAATATCCTTCACCACTACTAGCTATATCTGCAGCAGATTGTGTATCAAATATAAATGTTGCAGTAAATGTGGTTCCTACAATTTCAAGACTAGAAGAATAACCTACATTTGGTACAAGTGGACCAAATATGGCATTCACTTGACGCTTTGCAACAGTTGTTCCTAATAATAATGGATTAACAATCCTTAGCTCTATATTACCATTAACTGATGTTTCAACAAAACCTTTTATAGTCAATGTTGTCCCTATCTTATTATATGTAGTAATATATCCGTTCAAAATAGTCATTTCACCCAATAATAGTGCACCACTCTTAATGGTTACTAAATCACCTGCTTGGATATCTGGTGTAACTTTTAAATTTGTACCATCGCCCCAACAATAACCACCAGGATGATTTATTTCAAATGCATCAATATCTCCTGAAACTATACCCACAGCAGATCCAACAATTGCTCCTGAACGTACTACTTCTACCAATAATGATTGTCCCGTTTTGTCCACAAAATTTTCAATTGTACAAAAATCCCTCTCGATAAAACAAATAATATTATCAGGAGCCTGAATAATTGCACCTGATACCATAATAGTGCATACTAAAAACAAATAATATATAAACATGTTGAATATGTTTATATGTTTATGAAAAATATTCATTTTTTTTGAATTCAATTCACGTAGATTCACTTTTTGTTCTTCTTTTACTATTTCTTACATTTACATCTTTTTCATCTAAATTTTTTGAGATTGGATTCGCGTACAATTCCACAAAAAAAAGTACATATATCATTTTTGAAAATAACATTGTTATATTTTATTAATTTTAAATTGGTTGTTACAACATAGGACACCACTTTGACTGCCAGGGATTATCTGCACCTTTCATAAGAGGTATATCAGATGGAAGAGGATAGAAAATTCTATATAAATTTTTACTAATAGTTGTATTAAAATATTTTTGGTTAAATATGGGCATCAATGATGATTTTTTAGCATTTGTCTCCCCTAACATAGGATCTGAATATGCCCAATTATTGTAAATAATATTATTCAAAGGATTAATAATAAATGGCTGAGCAGACTGCCTGTTAGGACCCATATGACTATGGGTTACACTAAATGCTCTCATCATATCATTATCCTCGTGAATCAAATTATGACAATGAAACATATAATCTCCTTTATGCGCTCCAAATCTAGCAACAACGTATATCGTATTGCTTGGACCAAGATAAAACACGTCTTTCGGTGAAAATTGTTCATATGCTCTCACACCTAAATTATCACCTCCTTCTCGTTTAATTACATAAAAATCAACTAAATGAATATGTACGGGATGAAACCAACCACCACCCGTTTCAAATCTCCACAATTCCCATGTATTTTGACCAACATCACTTGCCGCAATTTTCATTGTATCCCACGTTTCGCCATTAATTGTCCAATGACCATTGGACCTACCAAATTTAAAGTCTCGATGATATTTACCAGAATTTGCCATTTGTAATGCCGCATTTAAATCCGTTTGATTCAAAACTTTATTCATTGGTTTTACTGGTTCAATTATGGTATTAGATTCTTGAAACGTTGGTGGGTTTGCTTGTACCGTTTTTGACGCCACTTGTAATCTGGCAATCAAATGACTATAACAAAAATAAGGCACATCTGACATCATTTTAGAATCATAATCATTCCATAAATACATGGTTTTCCCCTTAAAATTACTAAAATCACATACTACTTCATAACGTTCTGCCACACCAATTAATAAACCTGTAGTAGGAAACTGTGCAGGTGTATTTCTATAACCACCATCTGCAGCTATCACTTTACAAATAGTTTGACCAACATCTTTAAGTGTATTATCCTTCACTTTTAATAACCAAGGTCGTGAAACAGCCGCATTTAATAACCTAAACCGATACCATTTAGGTTCTAATGGCATGTTGGGCCAAGGAATACCTGATACTAAATTAATATCACCATACAAATTATTTTCATGTGCATTAAAAATATCCACAAATAATTGACATTTATCATCCAATACTTTATCATTTAAAATCAATAATTTCTCATCTATCCCTTCTAAATTCCAGGGCTCTCCGCATCCACCATCCTTTCTTTTTGATGAAATCAAGTACATTCCTGCCAAACCTAAATAAGCATTGTCAGCTGTAATATGAAGAGCATGATCATGATACCAACCCGTATTAGGTCTATTGTTCGGATACACATAATCTTTTGTTTCTCCAAAACATGTTTCATCTTCTGCCCATCCATCGTATCCAGCTAAACTAGCTGAACCATGAAAATGAACACTGAATGGTCTGCCTTCACGACCATTATTAGCTAAACATGGACTAAATGATTCCTTGAAAAATCCAGTTTTGTACTTAATTTTATTATTAAAACGTACTACAGATTCATGCCCCGTTGGCATTCTAATTGTAGGTCCAGGAACACTTCCATTATAAGATAAAAACCACGTTCCTGGAAATTTTTTACATACAGGAATCGTATTATCAAATACTCTTTTTTGCACTTCCTTTACATCTATTTCATATGCCCTTATACAATGTCCATCTCCACGACATTGCTTACCTTTTGATTGAGCTTCTATTGGATTTACAAACGTTTCAGTAAATGGTTGCACAAGATAAGGAGTACCTGGAAACCCACCAACGGAATAGGGTAATCCATTTCCTTGTGGACAAATATCTCTTACATTTCCAAAGGGTGACAACAGAATATTTGTTGCCATTTATCTATGTATTTTTTATATATCATTATACTCTAATTAGATATTCATTTTTTTTTATAAACTAATATAAATGGAAGACCAAAGTTTGATTTTATTTAGTTGTATTTGTAGTTGTAGTTCTTCAATATTATTAATAATTATAATCGTCTTCATAATATCATATTATAATCAAGAAACGCCTGAATCAAAATCACGTGCTAAAACTCTTCCTACTACAAAGGTTCCTACTACAACTACTTCTGCTCCTACTACAACTACTACAAATTCTCTTACTACTGCTGCTCCTGTTACAACTACTTCTGCTCCTACTACAACTACTTCTGCTCCTGTTGCAACTACTTCTGCTCCTACTACAACTACTTCTGCTCCTGCTGCAACTACAACTACTTCTGCTCCTGCTGCAACTACAACTACTTCTGCTCCTGCTGCAACTACTGCTCCTGCTGCAACTACTTCTATTACTGCTCCTGCTGCAACTACTTCTATTACTGCTCCTGCTGCAACTACTTCTATATATATTCCACCAAAATCTTCTAATCAAACTTCTACACAAAATACGCCAAATACTAATTTGAATATCCGTAGTGATACAAATAGTGTGTATTATGACTCACTGCGTGATATATAAATTATCACAAATATTCTTTTAATTAACTCTACATCTTTTACAAATTTTTTTTATATGATATATTAAAAATGGGAAAAACACAACTCATAATTATGGCTGTTAGTTTAGTTATTTGTTTAATTGCGATAATCATAATGCTCATTATTTTTTCACAAAATAATAAAAAAACAGATACTGTAACACCAACTAGAAGTTCTACAGATACTGAAACTGGAACTGGCACGTCAACTGGAACTGGAACTGGCACGTCAACTGGAACGTCAACTGGAACGTCAACTAGAACGTCAACTAGAACGTCAACTGGAACTGTAACGTCAACCGGAACTGTAACGTCAACCGGAACTGTAACGTCAACCGGAACTGTAACGTCAACCGGAACGTCAAAACAAACAACTAATTTGCCATATGTGACAATAGACAAAACGCTGCCTCCAAGTGAATCTATATATATTCCACCAAAATCTTCTAATCAAATTATGCCTGAGTACAAACCTGATTATGGTATTTTTAGTAATGCAAATAGTATATTTTATGACTCATTACGTGAAATTTAACCAATATTAATACTATAAAACATCAAAAATCATCAAAATAATTAAAATTTAATTCATGTACACTTTTAATTATTTTTTATAAAACTATAAACACCTTCTACTCCAGAAAATGCAGCAAATGGTTTAAATCGTTGAGTAAGATAGTAATTAAGTAATACAATTATCAAAATTACAAATGCTATTCCACATAAAATCAGTCCAATTGAACGATAAGATAAACTATCATTCATTTTATAGTTAGATGGATTAGATGGAACATATTTGATTCTCAAAGTTTCTCCAATTTTTTTATCCATATTTAAATTTACAGTATTAGAATATGTCTTTCCATCTACTGTATACGTAAATAAAATATCATATGTTTTATACGTATTATTCTTGTCATCTTTCTTTTCAATAACTGTTGAACCTGTAACTGTGACATCCGTTTCTTTTTCATATGGATCACTAGATATACCAAAATAAGCGCCAGCGGATGATAATGATAATGTTATTAATATGCCTACAACTAAACCAGATACAGCCCTAGCATACCCTAAACTAGCAGCTCCAGAATATAAAGCAGAACCAAAATCTTTTTCTGGCATTTGTATATTACTATATTACTATATAATAAAAAATTATTTTATTTTACTATAATATAAAACAATATAAACACATGGCATCGCGAAAACTCAAGCTTAAACCTTATAGTAAAAAGGTCTGTCCAAAAGGAACTATTTCACGAAGAAAATATTCCTACTATAAAAAATCCATTCGCAAACGCGTAAATGTCAAAAACGCGTGTGTTAAATCCAAAGGTCTACGAAGTAAACTCAAAAAACCTATAAGAGCTATCGGGCCATTAAAAGAAGGAGATTTAACCAAATATAATTATCACATTCATTTATCTGAACCCATGAGACATAAATCTCTTATCCAAGCCTTGAAAGCCTACGGATATGCACCACTTGTACATAAAATCAATGCTATCCGAGTTTATTCTAAAAATACAGCACCTTCTAATTACAAATTGTATACAAAAGATTTAGAATACATTAAAAGAAAATTTGCAAAAAAATACTCGAAATCTTTATTTAGACGAATGTCACGTAAGTCACGTAAGTCACGTAAGTCACGTAAGTCACGTAAGTCACGTAAGTCACGTAAGTCACGTAAGTCACGTAAGTCACGCAAGTCACGCAAGTCACGTAAGTCACGTAAGTCACGCAAGTCACGTAAGTCACGTAAGTCACGTAAGTCACGCAAACGTTATATGTAAATATAAAATTAAATTCTTTGTTAATTACATATGCTTAAATATATTGGGTCATTTTTAATCGGTGTTTATGTTAGTCAAGAATACAATCTTCCAAATTTGAAAAATAAAACATTAGAATTATATAAAATATTTCAACAATCAAATGTATACAAAGAACTCAATAAAAAGAAAGAAAATTAATCAATTTAAGCTAATTAAAATTGATTTTTTATCGTTTTAATTTAAAATTAATTTTGAAATAAAACAATAAGAATGTTGGATAATTTAGTGTATGTGCATATAGGAGATAATTTTCCTGAATATATATACGATTCTTTATATCAAACGCTATTGGTATCACATAATATCAATATTTATGTACTCACAAATAAGAAATATATTTCTCAAATAAGAGAAAAAATATCAAATTTCAATTTAGATTTGTATTTGACACATGGATGGCGTAATGCTATTCAAATTATCCCAATTGAAATAATTCCATATCCCGAAAAATATGAAACATATTTTAATTCTGTATCTTCTTCTTTAAAAGAATTTAGAAACAATTTTTGGTTACATACTACATCACGTTTTTTTTACTTGTACGAATTCATTAAAGCATTTGAATTAACCAACGTATTTCATATAGAGAATGACGTCATGTTGTACGAAAATCTATCTAAACTAAGAGAAAATGTTGTTGACAAGAATTCTTTATATGTTGTTAAAGATAATCCACAACGCGTGGTACCTTCAATTATATATATTCCAATTGACTATACATTAAATGATTTTATTGAATTTGTGTTAAATAATAGAGTCAATGATACTTTTTCAAATGATATGGAATTACTGGGTTCTTATCCTAATGTTGTAAATTTTCCATTTAAAATAGAGGATTCTAGTACGTATATTTTTGATGGAGCTGCTATCGGACAATATTTAGGTGGCATAGATCCTAAAAATACTTCTATGTACAACAATGGTAAAAATGAGGTTATTATTTACGACAATCCAACAAAAGGTTTTATTAATGAAACAAGTGAGTTTAAACCAGATGAAGCAAAATATATAGACAAGGATATGATTATAGAAAATGTTTCAAAATCTCTACGTTTTCCATATCTACTGAAAGGTTACTCTAATAATTCATTCACATTAAAACAAATTGCAAATTTACATATTCATTCTAAACAACTGTATCAATTTTCTAGTATATGTAATTTAAAATATCAGGACATTATTACTGGAGATAGGATTTTATCTTTATGCGATTATGTATTATGTGTACCTGAAATTTTTCAATTTCATAAAAATATGGTAAAATTTATAGACGTTCGTAGAATTATTATTGCACGAAATATCAAAGCTGTAGACAAGGATGAATTAAATACATATTTAAAATCAATGCCAACAAAACGCGCAGGTCATATTCATCTATTTATATATACACATATGTTAGATTTGTTTATAGAACATGTTTTAGATCTTCTTGACCCTACTATTAAATATACTTTATTCTTACATAATTCTGATCATGCGTTTGGCCATACTCCATTACATGAAAAACTATTGGAAACTAAACATATACATCACGTTTTTGCTCAAAATTGCGATGCAAATATTAAATATATTGATAAAATAACTCTATTACCTATTGGATTAGCTAATAGTATGTGGAAACATGGTGATGTGTTATCATTGTATAAAACTATTTCAAAATCATATAATCATTCTAAAACAAAAAATTTATATGTCAATATCAATCCAGCTACATATCATTATAGAAAAGATGTTTTAGATCATTTAACACAATCTAAGAAATTTAACGTCGAACATACTCCAAAACCATTTAATGAATATTTACAAGAATTGTCAGAATATCGTTTTAGTTTATGTGTAAGAGGTAATGGTTTGGATACACATCGTTTTTGGGAATCTATTTACATGGGCGTAATTCCAGTTATTATTCATAACAAAACAACATGTATGAGTAATTTTGTTGCATATCTTAAAAAATTAAATGTCCCATTTTATGAAATCAAAGAAGATTCTCTAGATGATATCACTGCTAAATATTCCGACTCATTCTTTGATCAAATTTTATATGAAAAAATAATTAAAAAAATAGATAAACCTATTGGTAATACCGATTCTTTACGGTTAGACTATTACTCACACCAAAAATAAAATTAAAATAAAATTAAAATAAAATTAAATTAAAATTATGTATCAAAATTCTTATTTATACATAATTTATACATAATTTATACTATTATTTTACGTCTTCTTGTTTTTTTCACTGGCTTAGGTGTCAATTCTTCGGCTTCACGCTGAAGGTGTTGTAATTCTTCTGATTCACGCTGAAGGTGTTGCAATTCCTCGGTTTCGCGCTGAAGGTGTTGTAATTCTTCTGATTCACGCTGAAGGTGTTGTAATTCATCGGTTTCGCGCTGAAGCTGATGTTGTAATTCTTTGTGTTGATAAGGCAATTCCTCGGTTTCGCGCTGAAGCTGATGTTGTAATTCTTTGTGTTGATAAGGCAATTCCTCGATTTCACGATGAAGCTGATGTTGTAATTCTTTGTGTTGATAAGGCAATTCCTCGATTTCACGATGAAGCTGGTGTTGCAATTCTTTGTGTTGATAAGGCAATTCCTCGATTTCACGATGAAGCTGGTAGGGTATTTCTTCAGACTGTTCTTGGTATCTTGGTTGTGGGGTTTCGTAATCTTCTTCCAATTCTTGTATGTAACTTGTTGATTGAATACCTACATTATCATACAATAAATGTTCTGAAATAGTTGTATTTGTACATTCGTCGTCGTCTTCGTTGTCTTCGTCGTCTTCGTCGTCTTCTTCGTCTTCGTCGTCTTCGTCGTCTTCGTCATCTAATATTATATTCATATCATTTTCAATCAACTTTTCATTATCTGCTTCTGTTGTTTTCTTTACTACTAATAAATGATATGCAGTTGAAAGTAATAAATCTATAGTAATAATATAAATTATGAATTTATTAAATAAACCTAAATATTCGTTTTTATAAAATAGAAAATACAAATACGTAGAAGTATATAATACAAGACCTGTTATAATAGAATATGTAACCAATTTATCATATGTATCACATGTCTTGGCATTATTTAATAAAAATTGCGATAAAAGAAACATGTTTATATTACAGGAATGAAATAAATTTATTTTTTAAACGTAACAATACTATTTTTTTGAACGTAAAAGTTTATTTTTTTTATTGCATTATCTTATATGAATAATAAACTAAGAACAATCAAGGGGATTACGCATAATTTGGCTCATAGTGAGATCTACGTAAATAATAATGGTGATGTTTATGTAAAAAATCCTAGTAAAAATCCAGGCATGATTCTAATTTGGGCTGATTGGTGCGGTCATTGTACACGTTTTAAACCTACTTATGTAGATATTTGTACTAAATTAAACGGTAATGGGATTGTTAAATATCCTTGTATAGCGATAGAAGATGAAGAATTAAAAAAAAATCCTAACGTACTTCAGAAATTAAATGTACAAGGTTATCCCACTATCAAATTTTTTAATCAAGATGGTATAATTATAGGTGATTTCACAGGTAAAAGAGAAGTTTCAGTCATTTTAAAGACTATATGCGATGTTTATCACCAATGTATTCAAAATGCATTCTAATAAATATTATTTTGTTTATTACAAGGTTTTATTTTCATAGTATAATAATATACATGATTGAAGAAGGCATTAAATTATTAGAAAAGGATTGGGCAAATGAAGAAAAAATACTTATACAAAGATTATTAGATAATTTAAACTCGTATAAATCATTTATTACAAAATCATTAAAACAAGATATCACTTCCGTATTAAAACTTGCATCAAATATAAAAGACGATTACGATACATTAAAACAAAAAGTCAATCTCATACAATCTATTATCTTAAACACTATTCCACAAGAAAATACACAAGAAAATACACAAAAAAATACACAAGAAAATACACAAGAACATACACAAGAACATACACAAGAACATACACAAGAAAATACACAAGAACATACACAAAAAAATACACAAGAACATACACAAAAAAATACACAAGAACATACACAAAAAAATACACAAGAACATATACAAGAAAACATACTCAAAAACACACAAGAAAACATACTCAAAAACACACAAGAAAACACACTCAAAAATATATCTGAATCTGAACCAAAATCAAAAAATGGAATTAATAAATTAAAGTTTTGGAATTAATTTATAATTTGTCTAATTTATATAATTTGTCTAATTTATATAATTTGTCTAATTTATATAATTTGTATAATTTATATAATTTATCTAATTTATATAATTTGTCTAATTTATATAATTTGTCTAATTTATATAATTTGTCTAATTTATATAATTTGTCTAATTTATATAATTTATACAACTTGGTAATTAATTTATATGTAAACAAAATCATCGCCATTAATATTATATTTATCAATAATTTTTTTAATATTCCTACGATTAGATATATAAAATATCAATTCTTTAGATAATAAATATTGAAAAGGTAGTGTAATCAATAATAATGATGTAATCAAAGAATTATGATTTATATTGAAAAAAGTAAACGTACAATATACAAACGACCAAATAGTAAAAAAATACATGTATATCAAATAAATACTATCATATACCGAACCTATTTTATTATGATTCATAACAGTATAAAATGCATTTATAATCTCTAATTTCTGTATATTATCCCATCGTTTCTCATTTATAACATAATTGATGATAGAAATGGCATTGGGTACTTCAAATGTGTTAAATAAATAGCCTGTTTCACAATAATAAGCTGCTTTGATTGCCTTATAATAATAATATAGACTTGGTTGTTGTGAATTCTTTAAGAAATACAACAATGATACTAATAGATAACTCTTGAAAATAGACCATGATACATCTAAATTTAAATGATGATAAATTAAAAATATATTATAATTTTTAATTGTTATTATATCTGAATGCATATTTTGCAAATAGTATACAATCATTTTAGATATGTTGTATTTTATAAACACTGTCCTATTTCTTACATATTTTGACACAAATAATTTATTTTGTATTTGAGGTATCGTGAATAAAACTAATATATACATATTTTTGTAAGGTATTGTAAGAAAATATAAACATAAATAAATAAAGTATCTTTCTAATATAGTAAATAAATAAAATTTATCCACTTTTTCAATACCCACTTTTTCAATACCCACTTTTTCAATACCCACTTTTTCAATACCCACTTTTTCAATACCCACTTTTTTGTCCCCAGTTTGAGTTATATATTTCCTTCTATTAGATAAAAAACGAATAGAACATATAATACTGTCAATTGATGTACATAATGCAAAAAATGGAATATTCGTAATGTATTTTATAGAAAACGTAAAAATATTTAAATTACATGCGTTACATGCATTGTATAGCACATTATATATATAAGAAAACATATAAACTTAATTTTAATAAAGATATTAAAAAATTAAAATTAACTTAATTAGAGCGTGTAAATGAAAGAATATAATTTATGATTTCAGGTAAACTTTTTTTATCAGATATGACAGAAAGGTATTTTATATTAAATTCATCCAACAATTCTTTTAATTTTCTATCAATTACGATTGATTGATTTTCATCATGAACTCTACCTTCCTTTTCAAAGGGATATTCCTTATTTCTTTCTAAATAAATATATATATTATCAAATTCATTTATTTTAGAAAGAATCATCGCTTCGGTTTTTTGAACATTACATACATTTGTGATATAATCTCTATTATAAAATAGACCTATAATTAATGGTGAATCTGAACATATATATTCTACTTGTCCATCTACTGCCTTCAACATTTTATATTGTTCTGAACTCACCAAATATTGATTATCCAATGTATCAAAGTCTTTTTTATAAACCAACATTTTAGCATATTCTTGTACATATTCCGTTTTAAAATGCATACTTTTTAACTCTGCAAAAGTTAATGCAGCCATAGTACTCTTCCCAATACCAGCCCCACCTATAAAATTTATAATTTTTGTTCTTGTCATTATTTTTATGTACCTTACTTATTATTCATTTTTTAAAAATGAAAATGATTTAAAAATAATTTATATAATATTATATATATGGATAATCAAAAAAAAATTGCACTTATTTTTGGTATTGGAGGGCAAGATGGATCATATATGGCTGATTTATTATTAGAAAAAAATTATGAAGTACACGGGGTTATTAGAAGATCATCTAATTTTAATACACAACGTATAGAACATATTTTTCATAAATTAAAACTTCATTACGGAGATTTAACTGATCCAATTAGTGTTTTAAGTATCATATCTAAAGTGCATCCAGTAGAAATTTATAATTTTGCGGCTCAAAGTCATGTCAAAGTAAGTTCTGAATTAGAAAATTATACTTTCCAAACAAACACAATTGGTGTATTAAACATTTTACAAAGTGTTCGTACCTTAAATATGACTAAAACGTGTAGAATTTATCAGGCAAGTACATCTGAAATTTATGGTAATACAACAGATGGAACAGTGCTTTTAAATGAAGAAAGTAAACAAACACCCGTTTCTGTTTATGGAATAAGTAAAATGGCAGCCGAACATTTATGTAATATGTATAGAGATGCATATGGTATGTTTGTTGTAAATTCATTATTATTCAATCATGAGGGACCGAGACGTGGTCATACGTTTGTAACACAAAAAATTGCAAATTACGTTGGTAAATATGCAAATATCAATGATGTTATTATACCCCTTCAATTAGGTAATTTAAATGCGCGCCGAGATTGGGGTAATGCTAAAGATTACGTTGAAGCTGTTTATAAAATGTTACAACAGGATCAACCTCAAAATTTTGTCATTGCAACTGGGGAGACACACAGTGTACGAGAATTTGTAGAATTGGCATTTAATGAAATAGGAATCCAAATTAAATGGGAAGGAAAAGGTTTAGAAGAAAAGGGTTATAATATATTGAACGGTACTCTATTAGTAGAAGTCAATCCAAAGTATTATCGTGATATTGACATCGAGTGTCTAATTGGTGATGCATCTAAAGCAAAGGATGTTTTACATTGGGAACCTAAAACATCATTTAAAGAGTTAGTTAAAGAAATGGTTCAAAGTGCTTTAATGAATTCAAAGTCATCATCTTAAGATTTTAGTATAAACATTTTAACAAGGATGAAAATAATAACAAGTAATAAGCATTTTACGATAGATACACTAGTAAAAGACATATTATGTAATCTAAAAATACCTAATAATTTGCGAGTATATATATCTGATTGAGCAAGTGTCGCTACAAATAATAAAATATAAATAACGATTGTTTCTTCGTTCAGATGAGATTTAAATTCAGTGAAAAATTTATCAGTTTCCATTCCATTGAAATTTTCCTTTATATTTTTAGGTTTTTTATTTACTGCAAAATTTTCAATCTCTTCTATAAAAAAATCACCTTCGTCTAGATTATCATCTTCTTCCACTACTTCCATCATTTTAGTTTGTGGTTGCATTTGACATCCACTTTGTTTTATTTTTTTATTCTCAGGTGTCGGACCAGGTAAATCTGATATAGATGTAGACATGCTCATATTATTGTATTATTGTAATATTATAATTATATAAAATAATTTAAAAAATAATTTAAAACAAATTATTTTTTATTTACTAAATACCACTTTTGAAATAATAAGATACTTTTTCATCTAAATCTTGTGGTTTTAATTTTAATGATTCAAAAAAGGAATGGTTTAATATTGTCCTAGGGATTGGTAAATCATCAAATAACTCCTCAACTCCATTTATAATACGACCTTCGTAAATATATATACTCTCACTTTCACTTGCGCTGTTATTTTCGCTGTCGCTGTCACTGTTATTTTCGCTGTCGCTGTCGCTGTCGCTGTTACTTGCGTTGTCGCTGTTATTTTCGCTGTTACTTGCGTTGTCGCTGTTATTTTCGCTGTTACTTGCGTTGTCGCTGTCGCTTGCGTTGTCGCTGTTATTTTCGCTGTCGCTTGCGTTGTCGCTGTTACTTGCGTTGTCGCTGTCGCTTGCGTTGTCGCTATTTAGATTACTAATACCACTATAATACTCTTCTATAGTCACAGTTGAAGATGGTGTAGATGTATCTATAGTAGATGTTTTTGATCCACTTGATTCTTCAGGAATTAATTCATGAGGATATAAACTAGTAATCCATTCATATAAATCATTCGAAATATATCTATCTAATAAAGAACATAGAAAATAATGTAAATCGTATATTTCATTGTAATTAATAGGTAAACATTCTTCAGAAGAGTCCGATGAGTCCGATGAGTCCGAAGATTCAGAAGATTCTGATTCTTCTATATTGTTTTCTACAATCGTTGTCCTAAATGTCTTGGAATCAAAGGAATTGTTCCCAATCACCAACTTGTTTGCATAAAATCCTGGTATTTTATTTGAATACACCATACAAAACTCAAAATCAAATAATTTTGGTATAATTCCCGTATTTTTTAGATAATATGTATTCCCATTTATCTCATATACAAAATATGATCCTGGATATGTCTTGATTGAATTATCGATCAAAATATTACCATAATGAAAATCATTATGCATCATCTTATAATCATTCTGCATAATAGCGATAGTATAAATCACCTGAAATACAATATATTTCCATTGTTCTGATGAAATATGCTGGTCATTTTCCTCTGTATGAAAAATCCAATTATCTAAACTACCCCCTTCTACAAATTCCGATATAATCATAGTTGAATGTGACCTAATACATCCTTCCACTTCTAGTCGTTTTAAATTTAAAAATTTAAGCGCTCTACACTTATTTGATACCTTTTGAGCCCCTAAATAATGAACTATATGCGGACTCTTTCTATTATATACCATATTATCAGTTAATTCTTTTAATGCCATATATTCTAAATTTGATGGATGTTGATCCTTTTTATATTTCGTTTCTATTGGTACAACCTTTAAACCCATTTTTATACCCCTTAACGATTTACCTTTTTTACTTGCCTTAAATGGATATCCTTTTATTTCTGACGTATTCTTTACCTTTGTTAATAACGACATCTCATCTAAACCAAAATAATCCTTGCTTTCATCTAATAAAATTCTTTTCTTTTTTATATCGTTTCTTATATTCTTTAATATTTTACATTTTTCTTCAAAATCAAAGGTCAACTCTGATTGCATAAGTTATATTATGTTTTTATAGGAAATTTTAATTTTGTATATAACGCAAATAATATTAATACAAAAAAAATCGTTCCGAAAATAAAAATGATTTTCATATCATCACATATATTGTAACTTGATAAAAATGACGATGGAAACACTTTTGATTTTATACAATTTTTTCCTTGTTATTGTTTCAATGATAGGTTCCATTATATGGGCTTGCTATCACGATGTTTTTATATATAGTAGCATATATGGATTTATATGGTTTGTAAATATTGTATCTATTGTCATTGGAGTATTCTATATTCTTTATATCTATGTAGAATCTATTAAACAGACATTACACGAATTTTATTTTAATCTTTTTTTTACTGTATGTAGTTTTGTATTGTCTTTGTTTTGGTTAGCTGCTTCAGCAGGAATTGCTTATGCTACAAGTAATTGCATGGAATTGAATAAAATTTTATATATACATGGCAATTGCTCTGGCGAAATCATTAATACAGTATTTGGATTATTGAGTCTTTTTACTTGGATTTATATTTTAATTTTGTATGCTTTTAAAACTTTTAGATACAATCGTAATACAACAGGTAATACAACAGGTAATACAACAGGTAATACACAAGATAACACAACAGGTAATACACAAGATAACACAACAGGTAATACAACAGGTAATACACAAGATAACACTACAGATAATATACAAGATAACACTACAGGTAATACAAGAAGTAACGTAGGCGATGTAACAAGTGATGCCATTACATCTGGTAATATTCTACTTGGCATATTAAATACGTACAATAATTCACCAGAGGAATATGAATTACATGTAAAATTTAATGTATAACTTTTAATAGTATTACTTATTTAAAAAAAAGATAAGTAATATTAATAAAAATGGAAAATTCAAAAACACTTTTTTTATCAAGCACTGTACTAAATGATCTTATTTACGAGAATCAACTAAACATTATAAAAAAACAAGAAAAATCTTTTTGTAATTATTATTTTCTTCCAACGATCGGGATACAATTATATTCCCCAAAGGTAACATGGATTGATCCATCAAAGAAGAATATATCTTTTGCATTTAATAAAGTAGATTGTTCAGGATTACTTACACTATTGAAACATATTAACGATTCCTTATTTAAATATATTTCATTTAGACATAAACTCATTCATAAAACTATTAGTCCATTGTATTATGAAAAAGGAGACCAATTTTATATTAAATGTTATTTACCAAACTTGAAAGGTAATTATTTCATTAAATGTATCACTCAAACATCAGATTATACTCAAGATACATCATTTACAAAAGAAAAAAACGAAAATTTCACATTACCTAGATTAAATTGTGTATATGATAAAGTAGATATCGAAATCCGTAATTTATGGGAAACTAATAAACAAAGTGGTTATTGTTTGGAACTTAAAAAAGTGTATATAGACTTTACCAAATAATATTCGTATTTGAATTAAAAAAAAATGATTTAAATTTGTGTTTATTTTATAGTAAAAATAAACATAATCCAGTGCGTATAAAAATTATATTTTATTTCTTAAAGAATATTAAAACCGATACAAATGAGTAAAGTAAACACATCCGTACAAAAGACTAAAAAGACTACTGTTAAAAAGCAAGAAGAAGTTGTTGAACCTGTTCCTGTACCCGTTCCAACTGAAGAAACTACTGTTCAAGAAGAAGCCCATGTTACTGAAACCACAACTCTTCAAACTGAAGTAAATATGCACGAATCTATTAGAGAACGTCTTGTATCCATTATTAATTCTACTACTACTCAAATTGACACCCTTAAGCAAACTCTTGTAGATCATAAACGTCTTCTAAAGGATTTTGATGCCCTTGTAAAACAACATACTAAAAAACAAAAGAAGGTAAAGGAACCAAGAGATTACACTAAGCCAAGAACCCCTACTGGTTTTGCTGTCCCTAAAATGGTTAGCAAGGAACTTTATACTTTCTTAGTTGATACTAAGGCCCAGATGAAGGATGTTACTTTTGTCCCTAAATCCAAGGAAGATGAAGATAACTGGCCACGTGTTCCTGTAAAGGCTGGTCAACCCGTTGCACGTACTGATGTTGTATCTCATCTCCATAATTATATCAAGGTACATAACCTTTCTACCAATGATGTCCTTACTCCTGATGCCAAGTTAAAGAAAATTCTCCCTCAACTCCCTACATATAGTAAAAAGGCTATCAATGGATATATTTCTTCTCACTTCCCTTCTACTAAAGCATCTGAATAAATAAATTAGTATAATTTGTGTAATTAGCGTTCATTTTTAATAAAAATGTATACAAGTACATTTTTATATCAAACGTAGTTTATTTTATAATAAACGTAGTTTATTTTATAATAAACATAGTATTTGAAATTGTAATTTTTGAGTAATCTTATAAAATTGTTTATTTGCATAATAATAAAAACAATATGACATTTTTTCTCTACAATTTAACATTGTATTTATAGTATGAATAGATATTTTATTAAAATCATTTAAATTCATATGCGTCAAACAAACAAATTGAGAATTGTATACTTTGGAAATACATTCGTTTTCTTCTAACCGTATATAAATTCTATTAAAAATATGTAATTTCACACATTCATCACCCGAATATGTATTATTAAATTTATACATTGTATTAGAAAATCCTAGTAAATAATTTAACGTTACATGTTTATGTGTTGATTCTATAAATGTTAAATTGAATATTTTTTCATGTCTAAATGTTATTTTATGTGTTGTTTTATCGTAATGTATCATTATCTGTATCTTTGCATTTTCAAACTGTTTTTGTAAATATTCAACAAATTCATATATTGTATAATTTCCATTCGGAATAATTATACCATATTTATTATTATCAATCATAATTTCTATCCTGTAATTATCAGGTATATTGTATAAATTATTGACCATTTCTATTGTTTCTAACATAATATGCGATTCACCTATATTTTCAATTATATACGTATTTGTTTGTATATCATATAAACACATTTCAGATAAATAATATCTTTTCTCTTTTACTTTATTTTTGGTTTGCTTCGGTAATTCCTTCGGTAATTCCTTCGGTAATTCCTTCGGTAATTCCTTCGGTAATTCCTTCGGTAATTCCTTCGGTAATTCCTTCGGTAATTCCTTCGGTAATTCC
>Ga0315904_10004228_pt1 | contig 20582 bp, 16 predicted proteins | sample LakEriMetagenome_6_FD_203529 | JGI IMG/M metagenome (GOLD analysis project Ga0315904, IMG submission 203529) | Freshwater fungal communities from buoy surface, Lake Erie, Ohio, United States - Buoy 12 MA120 | ecosystem: Environmental > Aquatic > Freshwater > Lake | place: USA: Lake Erie, Ohio...
TGGGCCAGGGTTCCCAGGCGTGGGAAACACATTGATCGGAAATCCGATAGGCTCTAACTCTGATGAGTTGTCGTCATCCGCTTCCAAAGACTCGGAATCAAATCCGGTTCGTATCGCTCCCGTTTTGAGGCGGAAGAACATTTTGTCGGCGTTATTGGTTACGAGAACTCCTTGCTGGGCGTTGGTGCCTTCGATGTAGCCGGTGAGCGCTGTCCAACTTTGGAGGTCAATGCTGTTCTCGATTTGGTATGGCCGCAGCGTGTTGGCGTGCCACGCCAACTGGAACTGGGTCGGAGATACACGGGTGATACTCAAGGGATTTACTCCTTGCCCGAAAAGGGTGGAGGCGCAACAGGAAATTACAATGAGGATACGGGGTGCGTTCATCGCCTTTTTACTTTATTCCGGGGTGTTTACGGTGGACGTCGTCGGAAGGACGATTTCCTCGGGGGAAAGGATGCGGAATTGCACGGTGATGTCCTTCTTTTCAGGCGGATTCGCCAAGGCTTCGGCGGCCAGGCGTTGTTGTTCGGCAAGGCGCGCCTGTTGGACGACTTGGAGTTCCGCGAGGTGCGTGTCGTAGTAGGCGTGGTAGAGGGCGATGGGAGCCATCTGCTCGGGGGAAGGATTGCCGGATACGATCTGGTAGGTGCTGGCTCCGGCAGGCATGTCAGGGATGGCGGGCGCTTGCATCGTTTGCCGCCGGAAGGTCATGCGATCCAGATCATGGATGCTGGGCATACAGAATAGCTGCCAGTTCGTGCCATCCTGCGCGGTAAGTCTGCCGATGCCCGCAATCAGGCTCCAGTCGGCGGAGGACCAGAAAGTGACGGGCGACGGCTGACCGGGAATGTGGTAAGTGATGAAGCTGCGGGTTGGTTGATTGGCACGTTTGTAGATTTGGGTGCCAAGACTGATGGATGCATGACGCTGTAATCTGAATGGAGGTCGAACCCCGGTGGCGGGTGACTCTGCCACCGGTACGGGAACCAGCGGCATGGTCATTGCTTCCTTGGTGAGTTCCTGAATGGTGAGTAGCCGCCCGCCGAGGTCATAGGTGGTGGATTGGATGATCTTGGCGGGATCAGTGACGATGGCGGACTCCGGAACCTGCTCCGCGACGGCGGTAATGCCGAGTCCGGCGAGGCTGATAATGACGTTTCGGTTCATGGCATTAGCGGTTTTTGACTTAGGGTATTCATGTAAGCTGTGGGGGACTTGCAAAGAAGGTGGATGGCATCTTGGGAATCCTAGACGCGGAAATAGCGGGCTGCTACGCGCCGAATCGCAATCACAGCGCAATAACGGGCGCGCCTTGGTCGTGCCCAACTGAAGGCACCGCCAAGAGCCTCTCGAAGAGACACGCCAAGCCTATTCCACATTCCGCCCAGGCGTCGGCCACGACTCGTGGACCCAAAGCTACAGTGATCCGGAGGTCATCCGTTGAATGCTCGGGCAAAGAGCAAAGTGACAAGCAAGTAGGCGCATTCGTGAAAATGCGTTCTCCCGGCATCGCGCAGGCCAACTCGATCAAACGAACGAGCCTACGTCGCCAAATTCGATCCGTCGCAATCAGGTTACTCCGCCTGTAGTATCTGTATCGGAACGGCTGATCTGCCAAACAGCAATATGACCAACCACGAGACGAAGGCCCCGAGATAGGCTCCGGTGTGGATGCCCGCCACGCACGTGAACGCCGCCTTGTCGGAAACACCTATCGCTCTGAGGGATTCCTTCCATGATCCGGAATCGCCAAGCAGCCATGGTCCGACAAAGCCACCGAGGAAGGCGCATGCGACCGTGCCGCCGAGCATTCGCGCCAATGATTTTCCCATCAAATGCCATGCCTCACCCACCGGACACGCTGGGACGATCCGCCTTGCGAGAAACCATGAGGCGATGAGGCCCACCCACCAGGTGGCGAGAAAACCGATGGTCGCGACAAGGATTCGCGGCGGAAAGCCGAAGTCCGCATGCCGGAATTGATCGAACTTCATCCGCGTGAAGTATTCCGGTGAGATGGAGAAGGTGACTTGGTCGTGAACCACGCCGAAAATCCCGGCACTTAGCGCACCGGCGATTGCCATCAGCAGCATGCGGCGGAATTCCGCCGCGGGCAGATCCGGAACAAGGAAACGCACGATGGACATGGTCCCTTGCCCTCGCGATCAAGCCTCGTTGCGGGCGCGGCCGGAGGTGAAGAACACCTCCATGCGGTCGTGCAGATCCGCGTAGAAGCGTTGCTTGATCGCTTCGAGCGCGGCGCGTTTCTCGCTTTCGGCCACGCCGATGGTTTGCTCTTCGAGTTTCATTTTCTCGGCGAAGGATTTCTCCATCTCGATGAGCGAATCGAGGAACTCGCGGGCGGCGCGCGAGTGCTCGACGCCATCGACGAGCGCGTGTTCGAGGCGCGGATTGCGGGTGACGGCGATGAGGTTGCTCGCGGCGAGTTGCTCCATGTAGCGGCCGTGGCTGTTGCGGAAGGCCTTGTGCTCGGAGTCGAAGCTGATCTCGTCGCGGTCCACCAGAGTGTCGTAAGGGCCGGGCTTGGTGAAGAATTTCACGATGAGCGGAATCGTATCCACCAGCATGAAGAGCAGGGTGAGCACGATGTAGGTGTAGAACGCGAACTGCCCGCCCTGGCTGCCTTGTTTGAACAGGGCGTGGAGCGCGAGGGTCTGCGTGAGGATGTCACGGCGGGGTTCGCTGCTGATCGCGGCGATGCGTTCGTTTTCCTGAGTGGCGACGGCCGAGAGCTCGTCCTGCACGCGGCGGAGTTCCAGGAGGCGGGTGTCGATCTGCTGCTTGATGGTGTCGCGCAGCGCGTTCTGCTGGGTGACGAATTGTTCGGCCTGGTCCTGCTCGACCTTGCGCTTGAGTCCGGCGACGCGCTCGGCTTCGGCCTGGTTGGCCTTGGCGATCTCGGCGAGTTTGGTTTCAAACTGGGCAATGGCTCCCGCCTCGGCCTGGCGGATCTGGGTTTGCAGCGTGGCCTTCTCGGCGGCGAGATGCTCTAACAGACCACCGAGGCGTTTCGACTCCTCGCGTCGCGGTTCGAGCTGGTCGGAGCGGATCGAGCGGGCGCGCGGTCCCTCCCCCTTCAAGCCGGAGCGCTGGCCGTTGAGTTCGCGTTCGAACTCTGCCTGCCAGAAACCAAGCTCGGTTTGCAGCTTGGCGTATTGGGGTGAGAGTTCGGCGCTCTGTTGATCGACCACGGCGAGCCGCTCGCGAAACGCGGCGGTGGCCTCGTCGGTGGCGGCCTTGAGTTCCTTCTGCTGCTCCGCGGTGAGACCGGGAATGGCGGCGTCGGCGTTTTCCGCTTCCTGAAGGATGAACTTCGCCTGAAACGATTCGTTCCACTTCTGGCGCATGTCGGCGATGACGGCCTCGAGCGAATCGGCAGCGCCACGGATCTTGAGTTTCTCCTTCTCGAAGCCGCTTCTCGCCACTTCGATTTCCGCCGCGCGGTCTCTTTCCACGACCGATGAAATCGTATCGCGGAACAGCAGCAGCACCAGCGGGTGGGCGATGGTGATGCCCATCAGCACGGCGACCACCAGGCGCAGCGAAAACTGCGAGAGCTTGCGGAAGATCGACATGTAGGGCCGGTAGCCGGCGAGCAGCGCGCGGTCGATGGTGAGAATGATGAAGGCCCAGACGGCGGCCACCGGGTAGATCACCCGCGGGTTGTCGGTGAGGGTGGAAAGCGCGTAGGCGCAGGCGATGAAGGCGAAGGCGCAGGGCACCAGCACGGTGGCTCCGAAGGCGACGTATTTCCGCTGTTCCCAGGCCGGGCAGCGTTCGAGGGTTTCGGTGCCGGCTCCGGAGAGCCAGAAGAAGGCGCGTTTGATCGAGTGCATGGGAGTTTCGGATATCGACCGGGCACTACGCGCACGAATTCTCCGGGATTTCAACGAGTCTTTCCGAAATCTCTCTCCCATCGCGGACGAAAGGATTGCCCGCCGGGTTTCATCCCACCAAGCTGCCCGCGATGCGGAACCGCTTCTACGGGGAATTCGACACCGAACGCCGGTCCGGCGCGCGGGACGCCGGCGACTACCGTTCGCCGTTTCAGATCGACCGCGACCGGGTGCTGCACACGCCCACGTTCCGGCGCCTGCAAAGCAAAACACAGGTCTTCTGGAGCGGCGAATACGACTTCTACCGCACCCGGCTCACCCACTCGCTGGAGGTCGCGCAGATCGGGAAATCCATCTGCCACTGGCTGAAGGCGATACCCGACGGACCGCTGGAGCCGGATTGTTTCATCGACCCGGATCTGGTCGAGGCCGTCTGCCTCTCGCACGATCTCGGCCATCCGCCCTTCGGTCATGCGGGTGAGCGCACCTTGAATTTCCTGATGCGCGGCCAGGGCGGATTCGAGGGAAACGCCCAAACGCTGCGCCTGCTCACCGAGCGGATCTTTTCCGCCAAGCGCACCGGCATGGATCCCACCCGCGCGTTTCTCGACGGCATCCTGAAATACAAGTCGCTGTGGTCCGAACTGAAAGCCGCGACCGGTAGCGAGCCCGAGCACCACTTCATCTACGACGACCAACACGCCCATCTCGATTGGGCGATGGGCGGACGTGACTTCCCGCTGGAACTTCCTCCGGGCCCGGCGCGCGACGGTTTCAAGTCGATCGAATGCCAGGTGATGGATTGGGCGGACGACACCGCCTACTCGCTCAACGATCTGTCGGACAGTGTGCGCGCCGGCTTCCTCACGCTTGAACGCATCGAGGCATGGGCGGAGAAAAACGGCCATCCCATCGACGAAGGCACACCGCTTGGCGACCTGATGCGGGCCATCCGGCGGCGCAAGGTCGACCCTTTCGTCGGCAAACGCATCGGCCGCTACATTCAGGCGACGAGCCTCGCCGGTGATGTGAATTTCCTGAGCGGCGAAACCCAGCGCTACCGCCACCGGCTGGTGATCGACGCCGACATCCGCGCCGAATCAAAGCTCTTCAAGAAACTCGCCTTCGAGGTGGTATTCCTCTCGCCGCAGTTGAAACAACTGGAACACAAGGGCAGTCACATGCTCCGCCGGATGTGGGAGACCCTTTGCCAGCGCTACATTCACCCCGGCACCATCGACGGCCAGAGTTTCCAGCTCCTGCCGCCCGACGCCGCCGATGAAATCACCGGGGAAACCGATCCGGACAAACGCGCGCGCCTCATCTGCGACTTCCTCGCCGGCATGACCGACGGTTACGCCTCGCGCACCTACAAGCGCCTCTTCTCGCCCGACTTCGGATCGATCGGGGACCTGATCGGTTAGATCGCCGAGGGCTTGAGCACGCCGACGTAGGGCAAGTTGCGATACTTGCCGAGATAGTCGAGGCCGTAGCCGACGACAAACTCGTCGCCGATGCCGAAGCCGACGTAATCCGCCTCCACTTCCTCGGCCCGGACCTTGTCTTTGGCAAGCAGCACCGCCTTGTGGACAGCCGTCGCACCTTCCTCCAGCAGACGTTTTTCCACGGCATGCAGCGTGCGTCCGGTGTCGAGGATGTCGTCCAGCAACAACACATGGCGGCCCTTCACTTCCGGGAAATGGCGGTCGAGGAAATCGACCTTGCCGGAGCTTTCGGTGCCGCCGTGATAACTCGCGACGTTGAGGCATTCGATCTCCAGCACACGCGGCACGCGGCGCAGCAAATCGGCGGCGAAAACCAGCGCGCCCTTGAGCAGAATGATCACCACCAGCGTGCCACCCGGAAAGTCCCTCTCGATTTCAAGGGCCATGGCGTCGAGGCGTTTCTCGATGACCTCCTCGTCGATCAACACGCGTTCAATGTCGTTGCGCATGGCGATGGACTAACGCGGAATGCCGAGTCGGTCCAGCACGCGTAACGACCGACCTCAACGCTCGCGCTTGAAACGGAACACCCGCTCGCCCTCGCGGCTGTAGTCGAGCCGGTCGCGCGCGTGGATTTCCAGATAGGCCGGATCCTCGCGCAGCGCGCGGAGTTCAATGCGGCGGTGATCCCGCTCGGCGGACACCTGCCGCTCACGGTCCTGGGCCAATTCGAGCTTGGCTTCCAGCCGCTGCATTTCCCGCCGCTGCGGAAACGCGGTGGCCACCACGACAAAACCAATCGACAGGCAAAAGGCGATCAGCACGATGCGCGTCATCCCCCTGATCGCCCGGGTTCGGGCCTCAAGGCGCGACAGCTTCGCCGCTTCCATGCGTTTTCTCGCCATTCTTCAGGGAGAGAAATCCCCGAAACCCCTCGAATGTCAAGACAAGTAAAGCATTTGCCTTGGGCCCGAAAATCGCGATGGAGGCCCCCATGGCGGCGCTCACCGTGAAATGGGGCGGACCGAACGCCAACCGGGAACAGACCTTCTCCGTGTGCGGACATGGATATCGGTCACACCTTGAAATATCGGAACTCACCGACAGCTCCCGCCACTGACGGTGACCCGTGCGAGCGAACCGGTGTCGGTGGTCTCGCTTAGCCAGTCGAGATGGGTGGTCGTGATCCATTTCTGCGCACCGGCGGGAAGGTGGGCCATGAGGGCGTTGCGACGGTTGGGGTCGAGTTCGCCGAAGATGTCATCCATCAGATAGATCGGTGTCCTGCCGCCGCGGGCTTCGAGGAGACGTCCTTGGGCGAGTTTGAGGGCGAGGGCGATGGTGCGTTGCTGGCCCTCGCTGGCGAAGTCGGCGGCGGGCATGCCGTGCAGCCGCAGGCCTAGGTCGTCGCGGTGGGGGCCGACGACCGCCTGGCGCATGCGCAGCTCGCGTTCGCGCGCGTGGAGAATCGACTGACGGAGATCAGGCCCACTGGCGGGCAGGTATTGAAGCGTAAGCGCTTCGTTTCCGCCGCCGACCGATTGCTGCGCTTCGGCGGCAAGCGGGGTGAGTTCTTCGACCAACCGGGCGCGGACTTCCATGAGCACGGCGCCGTGTTCGACCATGATTTCCTCATAGGAGAGGATTTCGGCATCTCGTGGACGACCTTCCTTGAGCAAAAGGTTCTTCGACTGGAGGGCACGGCGGTAGCGGGTCCATGCGCGGCGGTAGCGCTTTTCGACCTGTGCACCGATGAAATCGAGATAGCGGCGCCTGCCTTCGCCTGGACCGCGGATGAGATCGAGATCCTCGTTTCCCATCCACACGACGAGTCCGCCGTCTTCCAGATAGGCGCTTTTGCCAGCGCGTTCCTCCTCGTTCGCCTTGAGCAGCATGCCCTCGCGCGAGTGGCGGACCTGGCGTTCCAAACCCCATGGATCGCCGGCGATGCCGAAACCACCCGTGCCATCCACGCGAGCCAGCGTGCCCATGCGGTGGGTGCGCGGCGAGTGCAGGCGGATCAGCACGCAGATGGCCTCAAGGATGGAGGTTTTACCCTGCGCGTTGTGGCCAACGAGAATGGTGCCGGCCTCCGGTGCCTCGATGTCGAGGGCCCGGAAGCAACGGAAATCCATGAGGCGCAGCGAGCGGAGCACGGGCGGATCTAAACCCAAATCCGGTGCGAGGGAAGCGCGGGGTGAGCGGCCGGGATTCACGGGCCGGTCCGGCGCCCGCCGCCAAGGGGAAGCGGATGGCAGAATCTTGTTGACCCCGGAGCGCATTGCAAAAAACTCCGCGCATGAACCGCAAACTCCGCATGGGCATGGTCGGCGGCGGGCGTGGCGCCTTCATCGGCGCGGTGCACCGCATGGCAGCGAATCTGGATGGCAAAATCGAACTGGTCGCCGGTTGTTTTTCCTCCGATCCGGAAAAATCCCGCCTCTCGGGCCAGGATTTCTTCCTCGATCCCTCCCGCGTCTATGCCAGCTACGAGGAGATGGCCGCGAAGGAATCGACGCTGCCGCTTGGCGAGCGGATCGACTTCGTCACCATCGTCGCGCGCAACGACCTGCACTACAAGGTGGCCAAGGCCTTCCTTGAGGCGGGCATCCATGTGATCTGTGAAAAGCCGCTGGCCTTCTCGCTGGCGGAGGGCAAGGAACTGAAGGCCATCGTGGACAAGTCCGGCCTCGTGTTCGCGCTTACCCACAACTACACCGGCTACCCGATGGTCAAGGAGGCCCGCGCCATGGTGAAGGCGGGAAAACTCGGCAAGATCCTCAAGATCGTGGCCGAATACCCGCAGGGCTACGCCATCACCGCGCTCAAGGACAGCACCGATGGCGCCATTTCCAACTGGCGCATGGACCCGAGCATTTCCGGTGTCTCGAACTGCATTGGCGACATCGGTTCCCATGCGGAAAACCTCGCCCGCTACATCACCGGACTGGAGTTGGAGGAAATCGCCGCCGATCTCAACACCTTCATCCCCGGACGGCCGCTGGATGACGACGGCTCAATGCTTGTCCGATACAACAACGGCGCGCGTGGTGTGCTCTACGCCTCGCAGATTTCCACCGGTGACGAGAACAACCTCAACATCCGCATCTACGGCACCGAGGCCTCACTCGAGTGGCACCAGGAGCACCCGAACGAACTGATCGTGAAGTTCGCCGAAAAACCCCGCGAGGTTTGGCGCAGGGGCAACACTTACAACGGTCCGGAAGCCGCCAAATACACTCGCCTGCCCTTCGGCCATCCCGAGGCATTCATCGAGGCCTTCGCCAACGTCTATCTTTCCGCCGCCGAGGCCATCACCGATCATCTCACCGGAGCCTATCCGCGCGCCGGAGGTTATGATTTCCCGACGATTGACGACGGCGTCGAAGGCATGGCCTTCATCGAAGCCGCCGTTGCCTCCTCGAAGGCCAACGCCGCATGGACGAAGGTTCACGGACGGTGAAACCCGTGCGCCTTGGCGGGCAGGGGTGTCATACGATGAAAATCGCATGTTTGACGGAGTGGCTGCCTCCGGGCTGCCATTTCCCGCAACGGGCTTTTTCGAACGCCCGAGGCGGCTGAAAGCCGCTTGTGCGAGTCATGGCGGCTTCAAGCCGCCACTCCGAGTTTGTGATAGATGTGAAACCGAATCACCTCACCGCCGCCGGAACGATCAAACCCTCGCCGGTTTCCTGCTTGAGACGGAGTTGGCCGCAGGCGGCGTCGATGTCGTGGCCTTTTTCAAGGCGGAGGGTGGCGGAGACGCCGGCGTTCTTGAGCACATCGCGGAAGGCGCGGCAGCGGGTGTCGGACGGGCGCACCCAATCGAGGCCATCCACCTTGTTGTAGGGGATGAGGTTGACCTTGGCATGCAGCCGCCGCGCGTGGCGGGCGAGGATGGCGGCTTGTTCGAGCGAATCATTCACGCCTTCGATCAGAATGTATTCGAGCGTGAGTTTCTGGTTCTTGCGGGCGTTCCATTCGTCGAGCGCGTCGAACAACTCGGCCACCGGCCACTTTTTGTTCACCGGCATGATCTGCTGGCGCACCTCGTCGGTGGCTCCGTGCAACGAGATGGCGAGGCGGATCTGTTGCGGGTGTGCGGCGAGTCTGCGGATTTGCGGGACAAGTCCGGAGGTGGAAACGGTCAGGTGTCGTGCGCCGAGATGCAGCGTGCTCTCACCGGTGATCAGGCGGATCGCCTCTAACAGATTGTCGAGATTCGCAAGCGGTTCGCCCATGCCCATGAAGACCAGGTTGTCCACGCGCTCGCCGGAAAGCTGCTCCGCGGCAAGGACCTGCCCGGCGATTTCCGAGGCGTCGAGGTTGCGGGTGAATCCGGCGAGCCCGGAAGCGCAGAACTTGCAGCCGTAGGCACAGCCGACCTGTGACGAGACACAAAGCGTGCGCCGGTCCGACTTCTCGCCATAGAGCGCCGGATTGGCCGGAATGAGCACGCTTTCCACGTAGCGGTGATCGTGGAGCCGGAACAGGAACTTGCGGGTGGTGTCGGCGGAACCCTGCGTCTGCGCGTGCTCCAGCGAGTTGATGCGGAAGGAAACCCGGAGCTTCTCCCGCAGCGGGGCCGGAAGGTTGGTCATGGCATCGAAGGAAGTGACCTTCTTTTTCCAAACCCATTCGAGGATCTGTCCCGAGCGGAACGCGGGCTCGCCCTGATCCTTGAGCCACTGGGCCAAGGATGTGGGGCAAAGTCCGGAAAGGGCGGGAAGCATCGCTGAAAACGGATTCGTGAGATCACCGGAACCACTCCGCAGAGTGATTCCGAAACCTGACCGCGCGATGATCCGGCGGATCGCCACGCGACGCAAGCCGCACTTCGCGCTTCCGGAAGGAGCGGAATCCCTCATGAAGCTGGCGCGCCGAATCTCCGACCGGAACTCGCTCTCCCGGCTGACTGGCTGGAAGCACTCCGAACGGTGTTCCAGCCGGTGAATGGGTCCCGGATCAGTCCCTGTCCGCCTTCCAGCGGATATGACGTTTGGCGTCTCCGGTCAGCGGAGTGTTGTCACGAACCTTGATCATTCCTGTCGCGGATTTGATCACGGTGGTGTGGTTCCGGCCGCTGCTCCAGTCGACCAGGTTTGGCGAAACCTGAACGCAGGCGGCGGATGGCTGACGTCCGCTCGGGTCGATCACCGTGATCGTGCGGTATTTGCGACCATCGATCAGATCGACTCCCTTGATGACGACAACTCCGTTTGCCGAACCGGTCAACTGAGCTGCTCCCGCTTGGTGGAAGTCCGCCGAAGGTTCAAGGGTGGAGCGTTTCCTCGTGCCTTGGGACGCCTTGCCCGTGCCGGTAAGAGTGACGTCGAAAACCGATTCGTCGGCGTCGTTGCTTGCAATGCGAAGGGATGTGGTGCGAGTGCCCTTGGCGGCGGGCTTGAAGGTGACCTTGAAGGTCGTGCTGGCGCCAGGATTGAGGCTGGACGCAGCCGGAGCCGCGGGGGTGTATTCACTGGCTTGGCCGCCCACTCTGGTCACCACAAGGCCGGTCAGGGGCGCATTGCCGACATTCTTGATGGTGAAGGTCCGCACGACCGTGGACTTGACGGCAATGGTGCCGAAGTTGACGGTGGACTTGCCATCGGCGAGTTCGGTTCCCATCTGCACGGAGATCTCCGGAGCGGTGGCGGTTCCTGTCACGGGAATGTCGAAGGGATTCTCGTCCGAATCATTGCTGGCAACCTTCAGAACGGCGGTGCGTGCCCCGGCCCCTTTCGGCGAGAAGCGAACCGTGAATGTGGTGGTGCCAGAGGGCCCTTGGACAGAGGTTGCGGGACTTGCGGTCACGGTGAATTCAGAGGCGTTGGTTCCGCTCGCGCTCACGGCGATGCCGGAAAGGTTGGCCACGCCAAGATTTCTCACGGTGAACGTCATCGTCGAGGATGAGCCCACCGCAGTGGTTCCGAAGGCAACCGCCGTGCCGCCGTCAATCAGATTGACAGCGCCGGGTCTTTCCACCGCGATTTCGGGGACGGTGAGGGAGGCGAATCCGCGGATGGTGTAACCCTGGTTCCAGGTGTTGCCGCTGAAGCCGCGTTTTCCAAGTTGATAACAGACGGTGAACCCTGGTGCCACCGGATGGAACGCGTCCTCACCGAGACTCGGCGCTTCGCCGAAGAAGACCGCCTTCTGCAACGATGTGCAGAATGAGAACGCGTGACTGCCGATCGAATCGACATCGGCCGGGAAACTCACGCTGGCAAGGGCGGTGCAACCGGAAAACGCGTCGTCGCCGATTGACTCCACGGATGCGGGCAGGGAAAGGGCCACCAGCCCCGAGCAGAAGCGGAATGCCGAACCCGAGATGGAATAAACACCATTCGGAATCGTGACACTTGTAATCCCCGAACAGTAACGGAATGCCGAGTAGCCGATTTGCCCGACTCCGGCCGGGATGACGACACTTCCGGATTTGCCCTCGGGGCACTTGATCAGGACGGAAAGGTTCTTGGAGAGAAGCATGCCCGAGGAACTGGCGTAGTTCTCGTTTGCAGGATCCACCGTGATGGATGTCATGCTCCGGCAACGGGTGAACGCGTCCGATTCGATTTCCTCGACAGCAGCAGGGATGGTGATGCCGGTGAGGGCAAGGCAGTTCCGGAAGGCCTCCTCACCGATATACGCCAGCGCCGGAGGCAATGTGACCGCGGTGAGGCTCTCGCAGTAGAAGAAGGCCCGGCCATCGATTCCCTCCACGCTGGCGGGGATTGTAACGGTGGCAAGATTGACGCAGCCATAAAACGTGCTGCCGTTGATCCAAGTGACTCCGTTGGGGATCACAAACGAGGTGAGACCCGAGCAACCGTAAAATGCCGAGTTTCCGATCGAGGTGACGCTGGAGGGCAGCGTGACCGAAGTGAGCTTTGAGCAACTCGAAAACGCCGAACTTTGGACCGCGGTCACTCCGGCGGGAACACTGACGCTTCCGGACTTGCCTGCCGGACATTGGATGAGGGTGGTCATCAACTTGTTGTACAGGATGCCGGACTGGCTGGAGTAATTGGGATTACCGGCTCCCACGTTGATCGATTGCAGGCTTGAGCATTCCGCGAATGCGCCTGATCCCAACGAGACCGTTGCATTGGGGATGCTAACGGTGGTCAGGCTCGAACAACCGTAGAACGCACTGTTTTCGATTTCGGTCACGGAGGCAGGGATGGTCAGATTCGTGAGACTGACGCAGTCGTAAAACGCCTCTTCTCCGATGCGGGTAAGACCAGCGGGCAGGGTGACAGTGGCGAGACTTGTGCAATCGGCAAAGGTTTCGTATTCAATCTCGGTGATTCCGGCGGGAATGACGATCGACGTCAGGGCGGAACACCCTTCAAATGCCCCGGCTCCCAGATAGGTGAGACCGGAGGGAAGCGTGAGCGCCGAGAGGGATTCACAATCCTCGAAGGCGAATTCCCCGATGGAGGTGAGAGCCGTCGGCAACGCCAGGCCGTTCAACAGGGTGCAGTCCGAAAACGCGTAGTCACCGATGCTCGTCATTGCCGCTGGCAGTGTGACCGAGGCCAGCTTGCCGCATCCGGAGAAGACTCCAGACGCAAGCGACGGCACGAACGATGGTATCGCCATCGTCGTCAGATTGTCGCAATCCGCGAACGCGTTGGATTCGATGCTGGAAAGACCGGCGGGAAGCGCGAGCGTGGTGAGTCCGTCGCAATTTCGGAAGGCACCGTTCGAGATGCTCGTCACCGTGGCCGGCAAGGTCAGCGAGGCGAGGATTTTGCATCCCTCGAATGCGCTCGATCCGATGTTTGTGACGGGTCCCAGCATGGTGACAGTGGCCAAACTGTGGCAACCGTAGAAGGATCCCGATGGGATGGCTGTGATGGTGGCGGGGATATTGATTGAGGACAACGACCGGCAGTCGGAGAACACATAGGTGCCAAGGTAGGTAAGGCTTGCCGGAAGCGTGATGCCTGTCAGACTCTCACAGCCGCTAAAGGCTTCCGAATCGATGGAAGCCACCGGACCGGCGAACGTAACGCTCGCGAGGTCCGAGCAATACCTGAACACGCCATAGGGCAATGTGGTCACGCCAACTGGCAAAGAAACGGATGTCAGGGAATCGCACCCACTGAAAGCGGAACTTCCGAGACTGGTGAGGGATGCCGGGAGTGTCAGGCCGCTCAATGACTCGCAACTGGCAAATGCGGAACTCCCGATGCTGGTCAGTGGGCCGGCGAATGTGACGGTGGTCAGCTCATAGCAATCGGAAAAAACACGGGAAGCCAGGCTGGTGACGCCTGCGGGTATGGTGATGGAAGTGAGGGAATAACAGTCCGAAAACGCATTCGAGCCGATACTCGTCAAACCAACGGGCAAGGTGATGTTCGTCAGGCCGGTGCAATCGCCAAAGGAATACTCGCCGATGCTGACTACGGTTGCCGGCAAGGTGACGCTCGTCAGTGCGGAGCATGAACTGAACGCATAATCCGGAATGCCGGTGACACCGTTCGGAATCGTCACGCTGGCGAGCTTCTGGCAGGAACTGAACATAACCCCCCCCAAGGTGGTGAGTCCGCTGCCGAGCGTGACATTCTGCAATACATCGCACGAGGAAAACACGCTGCTGCCAAAATCCGTCACGGTTCCGGGAATCGTCACGCTGACCAGAGCCGAACAGTCGTAGAACGCCTGATCGCCGATAAAGGTCACACCCGATGGAATGACCACGCTGGTAATGTCGTTGCGGTAGTCAAAGGCATAGTCGCCGATGGCTTTGACCGGCATTCCGGCGATGGTGGACGGAATCACGAGATCCGTCGCGGTTCCGGTGTATCCGGTAATGGTCACCTCGCCGTTTGAGGTGGTGTAGGTGTATGGGGAGACCGTGAAGAAGGTGTTGTCCGCACCGGGTGCCGGATTGCTGTTGTTAGCCGCCACGAGCCTGAAGTGGTAGGTGGTCGAGGCTTGCAATCCTGTCAGCACGGCACTGACCTGCTGGTGGCCGTTTCCGTTGTTCGGAGAAAGGGAGACCGAAACGGTGCTGCCGTAGGCAGTGGTGGTACCGTATTCGAAGTAGGCGACCGTGGCCAAACCTGTCGGATCCACGGAACCGTTCAGGGTCGCTCCGGTTTCGGTGATGTTCGTGGCGGATCCGGTGTTTACCGGCCCGGCCGGAGTGAATGTCACTTGGTCGAGATAGCCGGAGTCCGATCCGCTTGAAGCACTCCCATCCTTGTTGTATCTCCATCGGAGTGTGTGGGTTCCCGCAGGAATCGGCACAATGGCCTGGGTCCAGTCCACCTCTCCTGAGATGGCTCCCGGTTGGCTGCTTCCATTCAGGAGGAAGGTCAGGTAGTCAAAGTCCTCTTCCGAAGAAACCTTCCACCACCAAGTGAGTGTGCCGGGCCCGGTGACGGTAGTCTGAATCCAGCTTTCCGAGCTATTGCCGATATCCCCGTTCTGGGCTGCGTCGGTCGCGTCATGGGTGACCGCTGTCTGATGGATCCAGTTGGCGTTTCCGCCGGTGGACCAGGTGAGGGCAGGTGAGTCAAGCGCCTCCACCAAGGTATTGCCAAGACAGGGCGAGATTGCGGCAAACGGCAGGAACGCCAGTATCAGACGCTTGCCGGGGAGTTTTGCGACAGGAGGAAACATCATGGATATCCGGCTGGGTTGGTATGGAGTGGACATGGCGGGACGGGGGTTGCGTTTGAGGCGGTCTGGAATCGCATGCGTTGGGCACCTATCCATCCGATCACCTTCTGTGTGAAGGTTTCCAAATCGCGGACAATTCCAACAGCTATACGATGGTATAGTCCGTTGGCGTCGGCATCAGGGGCGACCTCTCGGCCCCGGGAGCCATTCTCACTTCTCCTTCACCGGTACGGCGCGGGGTGGTTTCTCGCTGAAGCCGCCGTTTTCCCGAAGGTTGTTCTTAATGAGAAACCAGATCGCGATCGCCAGCAGGAGTGAGAGGATCTTTGCGATCCAGTTTTTCGTCGGTTGGATTTTCATGGGGCTGCTTGCTGCCGGAGAGGAAGAGTTCGGAGATGAGTTCGCGGAATTGGGCTTCGGTGAGGTTGCGCTGGAGTTGGCCGTTGCGGCAGATGGAAATGCCGCCGGTTTCCTCTGAAACGACCACGCAGATGGCATCGGTCCGTTCGGTGAGACCTATGGCGGCCCGGTGCCGCAGACCGGTGGAGCGGTCCTGCATTTCGCGCTCGGTGACGGGGAAGACGCAGGCGGCGCCAGCCACGCGGTCCTCGGCGATGATCATGCCGCCATCATGCAACGGGGCCTTGGGGAAGAAGACGGCCATGGCGAGTTCCGGCGAGAAGCGCGCGTCGAGCGCGACGCCGGTATCGAGTTGTTCCTTGAGGCTGACGTCGCGCTGGATGGCGAAGAGCGCGCCGATGCGTTTCTTGGAGAGGTGGACGACGGCGTCAGCGAAGCGTTCGAGGAAATCAAGGCGGCGACGGCCGTAGAGCGAGAACAAGCGGTTGCTGCCGAGGCGGGCGAGGCCGGTGCGGAGTTCCGGTTGGAAAATGACGATGAGCGCGAAGGCGAGAACCGCGGCGGCACGGGTAAGGATCCACTGGATGACCTCGAACTTGAAGACGGCCGAGGCCAGGGTGAGCACGATCAGAACGGTCCCGAGGCCAACGAGAATCTGCGCGCCGCGGGTGGCCCGGAAGGCGCGGTAAATCTGATAGATGCAGGTGGCAAGCAGCAGGATCTCAATCCCGTCCCGCCAATGTCCGAGGAAAAACGACCACATGGGATTGCGGGAGCTTAGACCATGCCGGGCATTGATGACAACCTCCGAAAGCGGAACCAGCGGGATTCGGACGGGGCTTTCAGCGGGGCGGCGTGGGTGGTCCCTGCAGGACGGTGTTGGTATCGGACGGAGCGACGGGTTTTTCCACCGGATCCTCGGTGAGCGCGAAACCCGACGGCAGCACCATGTTGGAGCCGAGGCTGAAATCAAACGACTCGGAGCGCGCGCCGGTGATCTCGGGCAGGCTGCCGACAAACACGGGCGTGTCGCTGTGGCTGGTGGCGACCCAAAGATTGTAGACCTTGCCGGGAGGAGCGGCGGGCAGATTGTTGACCACCAGCGTGCCGGTGTCGCGGGCGGCGTCATAAATCGGAATGGCGCTCGGTGGAGTGGTATTCACTGGCGGTGTGACGGTTTCGCCTGGGGCTCCTGCGAGTGCCGCATCGGGCGTGACGGAGCCTCCGTCAACTGGCACCTGCGCGAGGCCTTCTGCCGAGCCGTCTTTTGAGAATTCATGGGTGCGTAGCGCGTCCGCAAGCAGGTGGGGCACGGGTGAATGGGCGTCGTTGGCGGCGATGGTGGGATCGATTTCAGGCTCGATTCCCGGCGGGGTCATTTTCATGATGACGGGCAGGGCGATGCCTGGAACAGCCTCAAACAGGATGCGGTCGCGCTGCTGGAACTTTTCCAGATTGTCGCGGAGAACTTCGATTTCCTGTGTCAGTCGCCGGGTTTCCACTCGCACGAATTTCTGGGTGTCCGCCTCGGTCGTTTGAGGTGGATGACTGGAAACCGTGTTCGGCGGAGGGGTGCCCGGACGGGAATGAGAGGAAGTCGCGGCAGCGGGCTGCCCGGTGACTGGTGTCCGCGAGGGGGCGATGGCGACCGCCGGATCGGCGGGGGACTGCGATGAGGCGGACGATGGCTGGCGCTGGGTGTTGAAAACCAACAGCAGGGCCAACACCGCTGCGGCGGCCCAACCGGAAATTCCCAGCCAAAGGTAGGCGCGGCGCGATGGATTGAGGCCGAGGCGGGATTGCAGGCGTTCGAGTTGGCCCGGCCGGGGTGCGACCGGCGGAGCGATGGCCACGCCCACGGCGGCGGAGAGGCGGTCCATGTCCTGGCTGGCGCTCCGCAAAAGCGGATCGTGGCGCATGGCTTCGTCGAAGATGGCGGACTCGTCCGCATCGAGCATGCCGAAGCTCCGCCAGGCGGCACTGTCGTAGGGATCAGAGTTCATAGCGTGAAAGTTGTTGGCGGACCTTTTCGAGGGCGCGGCGCAGGCGGTTTTTCACCGTGCCGAGCGGGGTGCCGAGATGTTGGGAGATTTCGGAGTGGGTGTATTCGAGGAAAACGGCGAGTTCGATGCAGTTGCGTTCGTCGGGGCTGAGTTGGTCGAGCGCCGCCCGCACCCGCCGCCAGTCGTCGAGGGCCATGATTTGCGGGTCTTCGGTCTTCTCGGGCGGGGCGTGGAGGTGGATGGGCACCACGCGCGACGAGTCGCGCTTGCCACGGTGGCGGAAACGCAGGCGGTCGATGCAATATCCGCGCAGCACCGCGTAGGCCCAGACAAACGGTGGCGACTGGTGCGGATCATAGTCTGCCGAGCGGTGCCACATGCGCACGAAGGTGTCCTGCAACACCTCCTCCGCCTCGCGGCGGTCGCCGAGCATCCGACAGGCCACGCCGAGCAGGGCCGGGCCCCACGTTTCATACAGTTCGGCCAACGCGCCGCCATCGCCCTTGGCCATCCGTCCGATGAGCGCGGCGGCCTCGCCTGTGGGGTCCTCGCAAAGCCCGGTGGGCATGGCGTGGACGGGTCCAACGTCGGTTTCTATCATGGATGGTGGATTGAACATCAAATCACAGGCCCCCTGCAAGGATTGATCCGTCAAACGTCGCGATTCCGGTTCACCCCACGTGCCGGGTTTGCGGAAACCATCCCTTGCCGAACTCCGCGGGCCGGGCTTTACTCCGGCGCATGCACCAAGAGATTCTGCTGACGCGCGAGGTCCCGGCCATTCAGATTCCCAGTGGGGATTCGTTGGTTTTGCCGGCCGGCACCGCGGTTTTCATCACCCAACGGCTGGGAGGCACCTACACCGTGGCCACCTCTCAGGGACTGGCCCGGATTTCCTCCAAGGATGCGGACGCGCTCGGGGTCGATCCCGAGGAGGAGAAGAAAAAACATGAGGACGCCGCGCGACTCAAGGATGCCCCGCTCGAGGAGCAGGTCTGGGCTCAACTCAAGGGCGTCTATGACCCGGAAATCCCCGTGGACATCGTCAATCTCGGTTTGGTCTATGATTGCATCATCGAAGAGGAGGACGGACAGCGTGTCGTTTCGGTGAAGATGACACTCACCGCCCCCGGTTGCGGAATGGGCCCGGTTATCGCCGCCGACGCACAGGCTAAAATCATGACCATCGACGGCATCGACGACGCAAGGGTCGAGCTGGTTTGGGATCCGCCGTGGAATCAGGAAATGATCTCCGAGGAAGGGAAGATGAAACTCGGGATGATCTGAGCGGAGTCGGGGATTTCAGTCCCGTCGGGCATGAATTCCGGGCCGAATTCCTCCTTGTGAAAATGCCCCTGTTCTGGCACGTTCCTTCCGTTGTCCAATGACTTCCAAGGCGACAGAAAACCAGAAACAGAAGCGCGAAAGCTGCCTGGAGCGGATCAGGACCGCTCGATCCAGGCGGCCATCGATGACTTCCGAAGAATTCTATCGGCAGATGGAACGCTCGATGGGGACGAAGATGACGCCGATTTCATCATACGGCAAATCGTTGGCCTTGAAAATGCAGCGGCAAGGGAACGATTCCTCTACCGGGACTTGATTCCCGATTTGCAGGGAGGTGTGGAGCACGACGTGACTTTGGACCCGGTAACCGGGACCGTTCTGAAATTCACCAAGCCGGACAAGGCGGCGTACGCGGTCAATTTCGACCTCGGAACACCCAGGATGGTCCCGGCCACTCCGCTGGAATATCTCGACCGCCTGATGCTCCAAAACCGGATTTTCGGCGACAACCTGCGCTTTGTCGGAATCGCCGGAAACGCAGGCCAACGCCGCATCGTGACCCGCCAGGACATCGTGACTGGCAACCCGGCCAGATGGGAGGAAATCGTCCGCATGATGACGGATCTCGGCTTCAACAAACTCCGCCACAACCACGGCATCGGCTACGAGGACTCCTACGCCTTCCTCCGCGATGACGCGGTGGTGTTCGACCTGAGACCGGCCAACGTGTTCGTGACGGACGACGGAATCGTGGTTCCGATCGACTGCATTCCGGTTCGCCTGCCGCGCGGCAAGCGGGCGTTTTTTGAGAAGTGAGCCCGGGCTTACTTTCCCGAGTCGATATAAGCGATGATCGAGGGAATCGCCGTCTCCAACACCTTGGCGACTTCCTCGTAGGCGGCCATGCCCATGCCGATGGGGTCCGGGACATCGAGGCCCTGGCGTTTGTCCGAGATGCCGGAAAACTCGCGGACGAGGAAAAACTTGTCCGAGTGCCCGGGAAAGCGGGCTTCGAGGGCGGCGAGATGTCCTTCGGTCATCGCGAACACATGGGTGGCCTCGGCAAGAATGGCCTCGCTGACCGGACGGCTCGTGAACTTTTCCAGTGAAGCGCCGCGTTTTTTCAGCACGCTCATGGTTTCCCTGCTGGCGAATCCCCCTTTGGAGGCGGCGACTCCGGCCGAGCTGACCGCGAAGTCGTCGCGTCCGGCGATGGCCTTGCGGAAAAGCCCCTCCGCCATCGGGCTGCGGCAGGTGTTTCCGGTGCAGACAAACAGCACGTGTTTCGGAGAAGGCATCGCGGTCACCATGGCGATTCGTCCATCCCCCGTCAAACCGCAATGCCGGGGCAAATCCGACACGATCCTTCTGGTCCTGCCTGGTGCTCCGTGCTAGCCTCGGGCCATGGACGCATTGATTCACCACCTTGAGGAACGTCAGGATCTTTCGCCGCGCGAAGTGGAGGTGGCCGCCGAGTTGCTGCTCGACCCCGCAGCGCCGGACGAGAAGAAGGCGCGACTCCTCGAAGCCCTCTCACGCAAGGGGGAAACTCCGGCCGAGATCGCCGGATTCGTCGAAGCCTTCCTCGGCCATGCGGTCGATCCGCATCTCGGTTTGCTCGATCTCGAAGGCCCCACACTCGATGTCTGTGGCACCGGCGGCGACCAATTGGATCTCTTCAACGTCTCTACAACCGCCATGTTCGTGGCCGCCGCCGCCGGCGCGATCGTGGTCAAGCACGGCAACCGCGGCATCACCTCGAAGAGCGGTGGCGCCGACGTGCTGGAGGCGCTCGGCATCCGCATCGACCTGCCGGCCGACGGTTTCCGCCGCTGCGTTGAGGAAGCCGGACTCGGCTTCATGTTCGCGCCGGTCTATCATCCCGCGTTCAAGGCGGTGGCTCCTGTTAGAAAAACCCTCGCCGCGCGCGGCGTGCGGACGATTTTCAATCTGATCGGTCCGCTGCTCAATCCGGCCAAACCGCAGTGCCA
>Ga0315904_10004233_pt1 | contig 20574 bp, 9 predicted proteins | sample LakEriMetagenome_6_FD_203529 | JGI IMG/M metagenome (GOLD analysis project Ga0315904, IMG submission 203529) | Freshwater fungal communities from buoy surface, Lake Erie, Ohio, United States - Buoy 12 MA120 | ecosystem: Environmental > Aquatic > Freshwater > Lake | place: USA: Lake Erie, Ohio...
AATATTTTTTTGAGAATTTACTAAATCAGTAATTTCAAGTTCTTCCGATTCATTTTCTTCTTCACCCACTTTTTCAACATCAGGGTCTGACGCCACATCAATAGGTTGTGGAGCAGTATCAGTTGGTGTCGGTGTTACCTCGTCAGGCGCCGGTGGTAACGCTCCCGCGTCAGGTGCCGGTGGAACTTCACCTTCAGATGCTGGTACCGTAGCATCTTGTTCAAAGATATAATTATTTATATTTTTATATCTTGATATTTCTTCTAAAATTTTTTTATCTATTCCTGACATTTTTTTAACCGTTTAATAGTTGTTTGAAACCTTGTGTTGTCTCAACGTTTATTTTTCTGTTCGTTCTTAAAGTGTTATCAACTCTTTCAATTAAACCATCTTTCATTCTAATTGAGTAACAATCTCCAGTGTCTAAATCACAAACTTCTTTAAATCCATTACCAATTTCTTTTTCGGTAATACGTGTGTTTTTACCTAAATAATTATCTAAAACTTTTTTTGTGTCCATAGTAGTTTTTTATTATAAATATATGTTAAAGCTGAAACTCAATTTTATCCAGTAATTCTTTATACTCAGTTGGATTATTTTTTTTATAATCTTCAAAAACAGTAGGATATTCTTTTACTTTATTGTAAGGAAAATACTCAATCCAAATCTTTGCAAATTGTTCTTTGAATTCTAATTTTTGAATATCATTTTTTTGATTATAATCTGTAATAGTTTGATTAATTGTTATATTATCATCAAATATTTCTTTAAAATATTCCGTATATCTTAATTTAACTAAATTAACACAATCAAAAATACTATCAAAAACTGCATATGGTTTTGTTGTTTTATTATTTTGGGAGACACAGACAAAGTTTGGTAAAAATAAAGTAGATAATTCCCCTTTATATGGAATATCTAAAGTAATATCCGCAAAATTAAATGAGGTTGCGTTAAACGAAGAATTATTTACATTATCTTTAACATATGAAGCAATTTTAAATATAAAATAAGTTGTAAAATATTCAGTTGTTGTTGTTGTTGAATCAAAAATAGCCAATCTAACAGTCTCAGGGTTATGTGCCGTTATTGGAGTATTTAATGCTACATATGTTTGATAATCCGCAAACAGCATTGAAGAACAAGTTCCAACAGTAGCCACCACATCATTATTTTTAATACTATTAGTTATTTGAACACTTATGTTATTTTTATTTTGTGATAAGGATGTGTTACTAGCAATTTGATTATTGTAGTTTTTATTTAAAGTTTTTAATAGTTCAGTTTTTAATGTTTGGAAAGTATTTTCAACTTTAGGTAAAGTATATTTATTTTGTCTTGTACCTGTAAATGAAGTTTTAAAACTTTCTGTATTAATAGTGTGAGTAACTTCAGTTATATAATATGAACCCGCAAATAATGGTACGTTTCTTAAAACAAAATACATGGTTGGTTGTATCATAGCGTTACCAAAACCATCAACAGAACATGAATAACTTCTGTCTTTATATATATTATACAAACTAACATTCTGAGTAGATGAGTTAGTTCCAGCAGTACCATTTGCCAAATTATATTCTGCAGTTAAAGACTCAGAAGTTGCCTTACCTAAATCTTGACTAACATTAATATTTTCAAAAACACTTTGGTTTTGTAAGTTAAAATCTACAGCAAACCCTACTACTTTATTAGATTTTGCAAAATCCTGAACTTTACTTGTATCACATTCTCTCAATGTATCACCATCATTCATGATATTTAATCCATCGTCTTTATATCCGTTATTTTTACTTTTGTTATTTAATTGTGTTGATGGCTTCTCAACATATACACTCACCAATTTAGCGGCCGTTTTTTGATAATCAACATTTTTAAAAATTCCAAATAAACTATCCGAAAAACTATCAGGGTCTTCCTGTTTGTTTTCTGAATTTTTAGAAGGAATATAGTTGTTATAAAAATTAATATAGGATGGCATTGAGAATGTTATGAAATTATGTGTTTTAAAAATAGAGTCCAATATTGTAAACACATTTGTTTTTGGTGATGTGTTTTTTAAAAACTTAGTAATTGCATTGATATCTAAGTATATTTCCCCACCAATGTCTCTATTTGCTCTATCTAAAAATAAAAAATCTTCAAATAAAGTTTTTTCATTATAGTCATTAGCCGAAACCCATTTATCATTAACCGCCTTAAACATGTCGTAAAGTTCAATCTTACTTTGAAATCCTTGTATAACACTATCAATTTCCTGTACTTGTGTTGTGTCAGTTTGGGGTAGATTTTTTTTAACGTAATTAGTTACTCCCTGAAATATTTTTTCGTATAAATTATTGTTATTTAACATAACATCTGAAATTTTACCTTTAAATAATTTACTAACGTTTTGAATTGTCGAAGTGTGTTTATAACTCGCATACATTTTTATTATAGTTGAAAACCTTTGTATATTTTCAACATTAAAAGGAATATTAAAATCAACAAAAAAATCAGTTAAAGCAGAACCTTCATCAGTATAACTGACACCATTAATTGTTGAGAAACCAACTTGTAATTGTAACTCCTTCCATGATTCAGGATATTGCTCTTGTGATTGTTGTAAAGTTATTATCGAGTCAGGTAAACCAGGTGGTAAATTACCTGTATATCCTAACTCAACATTTATTTTTGGGTTACTTGTATTATTGCTAAAGTAATTAAATGTCGGTAAATCAAATCCATCGGTGTTGCCTTTTTTGAATAATGTATTATTAGTCATTAATGGCGGTAAAAGAGTATTTAAAGAATTTAATTGTAGTGTTTGAATTCCCGAAACTAAATCATTCTCACTTGAACCTGTTACAACATAATTGTTTGAAATAATATTTAATAAAATCTTTTGGAAATTTATTGGACTTAATTCAGCTTCTTTCTTTTCGGAAAATCTTAAAAATTCCGACTCAAATAGGTCTAACTCAGTTTTTGTAAAAACTCCAAAAATTTCTTCGATAGAAGAATACTCATTATCAGTTCTTAATTCAAAACTTTCTTGTTCTATTAAATCATTATAAACTTTTTTTAGATGTTGTCTTACTGTTGGTTTAACTATATTTGTACTATTAAAATAACCATAATTTGGAGCTCCCCATAATAATCTAACTGACCCATTAAACAAATTTCCATCCGTGTTTATTGCGGATATATTGTTTGAATATAAATTTTGTAATTGGTTTTTACCCAACCCAAAAGAAGGTAAAACATAATAATTTTTAAAAAACGGATTTTTTATTAGAACAGACCATGTTTTAACTGTTTGAAAAGAAGACTCCGATGGTGATAATAATATTAAATTACCTAATCTAATTTGAGTATTAATTTTTTCAGTTATCTGTGTTATAGTGTCGGATGGTAAAAATAAATTTTGGTTATAAATTAAATAATAAAAATCATTAATAATTTTTGGATAAAATCCTAAATTTATTTCATTTAAAGTACCCGAAGATGTTCCTGTAGAACCTGAACATTTAATTTTGTATTCATAATTATTACCATCAACCGTTTGTCCCGAGAAATAATAAAGATAATCTAAAGTAGGATTAGACGTAGGGTAGTAATTATTTAAAACGTCAAAATTATTCCATATGGATGTTAATATATCCTCATCATTTAAAATATAATTTTTATATCTATGCCAAATAGAACCAATTTTACATACCCATATTTTTGGTAATGAATGAACTCCTGAAAATTTATTTAGAGATGCTGAGATAAAATTTAAATGAACATTCTCATTATTTTGAAAAGATAAATATTTTTCTCTTAATGTTGATAACGGCAAACTATTTAAAAACAAATATGCCGCAGCTTTAAATGGGTAAGGAGTATTATTTCTTAAATTATTGATTCCTTGTTGAACCGCATTAATAAAATATGGTGTATTCATTATTGAGGTAGTTTCTTCATTTGTTGAATATTTTGTTCTACCTTCAGTTAAAATATAATCTTTTGGTTTTCTGTTATTATAAAACACATTTAAATCAACAGGTAATGCAATTGTATTGTAAAATGGTTTAAAATTAGTAAAAGGTTTAATAAGATTTTTTTCATTATTAGTTCCGTATCCAAGTGGTGTAAGATAATTACTAATTTTTTTTGTATATGTATTGTAAAATAATGACTCTTTAGTTTTATTATAAGAATTTTCAAAAGAAAATTCAGATTCCCCATTAGATAGATTATTTACCCTCCAATTTTCATTACTATATGGTAATAAATCAAAAATAGTTTTAGCATCATGGACAGAACTTGACATATACTTTGTCATATCAGGTTCAGTCTTTGTTAAAGTAATTTTAATAGATGGTAAATCGGCAATTAAAATCTCACTTGGTGTGTCTATTATTTTTTCTTTTAAATAGGTTGTATTAAAAATACCCGCTTCTTTATTATTCCAAAATAAACCAGTACCATCATTAGATATTGATTTTAAATACACATCAAATTCATCTTTGTTTGTAAATGGTGTGTTTGTAAATTTAGAAACTAAACTAGGCGAAGAAGTTAAAATAGAATTCACAACATTAGTCCCTTCAGAATCTGATAAATAATTAATAAGTTGTTGACTATATTCAGTGTCAGCTAATTTTTTTCTCAAAAATCCATTATATTCAACTAATGATGTTAATCTTTCATAAAATTCATAAAAGAAACTTACTTCTTCTAAATTTGAATATGGAACATTTGTTGGTATGGTATCAAAAGCTGACACCATTATTCTTTTAACCTCACTTGTTGGTTCTAAAGGACTAACTGGCGATGGAGGTGTCTGTCTTTGCATATAACCTTTTAAAAACTCCTCAACAAATTCTACTTCAGGCCATATTTCATAATCATATGCCCTTGTGTCATTAATTACATCATTATCACCAGGATATTTAATCTCATATTTATTACATTCTTTTATTCGGGTATATAACGGCCATGGATAAACTGGTGAATCAGGAAGTCCTTTAATGTCGACATTTCCAACAGAAGTTTGTTTCTTTCTGTTATTTCTAACTTGATATGCGGCAACATGAACATCATTCATTAGAAGTAAAAACGCTTCAGCTGACGCTAAAATAACACCCATAATATTTTTTAAAGATGGAACAAATCCTAAACCAGTCGCAGATGATATAAATTTAGCCAATTCATCAGTTAACTCTTTTTCAATTTTTTGTGAAGCGTCTTGTAAACTATCTTGTATTTTATTTAATAAATCATTAAACTGATTCGGTGAATCAAAGTCAAAATAATAATAAATTAACCCTGCACTAGTTAATTCGTCATTTATTAAATGTAAAGTATCTATTTCGGTTTTAATTGAGTTTATTTGTTCGTCAGTTGGGTCATTACCACCATATGGTGATGGTCTTAATTGATAAGTTCTTTTGTAATTAGGTGAGTTTGGTAATATAATTGCAACACTTTCCAAAGTTATATTTACAGGTATAGGATATTTCCCATTTTTACCAAAAGTCGCATTATTTAAAAGTTTATCATTAAAACTTTTAATTAATGGTTCTAATTCTTCAAATCCAGTAATTTTTCTACTATTAACAGTATCCCCACTTGACAAGATATTATCTGACCCTTTAATATCTGAAAATGTATAAAACTTTATTTCATTAGGTTCTATCTGTTGGTTATCATTTACATTACCATTTTTAATAAAAAATTTTTTCTTTGATAAATAGACATCAAACCATGATGTCCCAACACCCGTATAAATTGCCTTTCTGTAAGCCGTAATTATATCTGAATATTCTTTAACATCATTTAATGCCGATAGTGAAACTTGACCAAATTGTTCTAAACTATAATTAATAAAATTATCTAATTTTGTTATAAGTTCTTGTATTGTTAATTCAGGAACATTTTCATCAATTAAATTTCTTGTTTTATATTTTTTGTAAACTTCTTTTAATTTTTCCATCCCTTTTTGTTGGATGTATTCATTAGAAGTCTGTGTTTGTGGAGCTAATTGTTCTCTAGCCGCGGTTTGTCCATTAGATGCCTGTAAAGGAATATTTGTTGTAGTCCTTTTTAAATACATCTGAGGTACCGCAAAAAGAGATGCCATTGTGATATCAGTTAATACATTGAACTGATATGCAATAAAATTTAATGTTAACTCAAAATTACCAGTAGTTGAGTTAAATGATGAATTAAATTTTTGTAGTATTATGGGATATTTGATTGCTTTCCCATAATAACCTTTAATTGTAAGATAAAAAGTTGGGTATGGTAAATTAAAAAACGCCGAATAAAGAGAATTATCACCACTCTCCATTAAAGCTCTACCTTTTGAGTCTTCTAAAGTTATAGTTATTGTAGGAACAAATGATGTATTAACTTTATATGTAACAGTTTTTAAACCTAATAGTTCACCATTAATTATATTAGGGTCAGTTACATCAGTTTGTAATCTACTCCAATTTGTTGTTAAATAATCTTGGTCGTTAGGTTTTAAAAAATTAATTTTACCATACGCAATTTGTGTTGTAGTTTGAGTACCATCAATACCGCCAATTAATCTACTTCTTGGTTTAATATCACATTCTAAATTAACATAATAAACCAAATCTTCCATAGGAATATTCCTATCTTCAGCGTTACCAAATTGGTTGGTAACTTTATTAGGATTAACTATGAAGATATTGTTTACATCTTTTTCAATAAAAATATTATTGTTCGCCATAATAATAGAAATAACGCTCTAAAGCTGATTTATAATCTAATAAAGAAGATGTTAAAGGGAAGGGTATGTTAAGAACGGCATTGTCAGGAATATTTAATTCCGAACCTCCATATTGTGAGTTTGATTGTAAAATAAACCAACCAAAATAAGGTGAGTCATAATAAAGTTGGGATATTTTATCCAAACGAGAAACTCCAAGTTTATAAATAAATTTTTTATCGGAGTTTTTTGCAGGAATAGTAATATACGGAATAGTATTTTGTTGGTCATTTGCTGTAAAAAGTTGATACCTGTTTAAATATTCGTTAGCCATTAGTTAAAATATTTCTTTCCGTTATATGTTGATTGATTATTATCAATATTAACATTTTTATAAATGTTGGAAACATTAGTTTGTTGATTTGATGTTGAGCCAGCTGAAGTAAATGTAAAATCTCTGTCTTTTCCTTTTACACTAACACCATCAACTTGTGGATTATAATTCTTATAAATCAAATAACTTTGACCTGTAAAGAAATTATCCACATATGTTGTTTGAGCATTTTTTTCATCAGTAATTGATTGTGAAATAGAACCCAAATACGTTAAAACTTTTGTCTTTGTGTTTTCACTTACAGGTGTATAGTTCTGTGTTAAAAAATTCTTTAAATTTTCAATAGATTGATTATCTGTAAAATCGTTTGCAAATAATGTAAAAAATAAATTTAACCCACCTGTTGAACTATAACTAGTGAACGGAGTAAAATACAAGGTTGAAACTGCCGGTTCAATAATTAAGTTATTAGATAACAATAAAGAGTAATAACTTTTAAAATCATTAGCGATTTGTGTATAATCAGTTCTAATATCAGTTAAAGTATCTGAAGTTCCGTAAGGTTCTCCAGTATTAGTCAACGCAAATATGGAACCATTTGAATTTAACTTACCATCAGTAGCGTCACAAACTAAATCCATTCTTCTAAATATTTGATAAATCTCAGATTGTTGATTAGTTATTGATTGTATTTTACTACCAATACCTTGTAATATTGTATTCTTTCTATTTTGACAAGCCGCTTTAAAATTTGATTGGACTATTCTAATTTCGTTTTGAGGAACATTTTTAGATAGTAAATACATAGTTAACATATCAGTACCGTTATCAATTTCGGTAATTAATGCTGACATTACACTTGTAATATAATTTGGGTAATTATTGAATTTACCCAAAATTTTTACATCTGAAACAGGACCTTGTAAAGAATTAAAAGTTCCGTTATTAAATAGTCTTTCATTATATATTTGAGTTAAAACACCATAGTTATATTCTTTGGTAACACTTGTGATGAAACTTTCAACTAAATTCATATAATTTTGACTATTATCAACTGCAAAATCAACTAAATTTTTATATTGTATGGTTCCTGTTAAGACACCATTTGTATTTGTAGATTCTGACACATTTCCAATAAAATTACCACCGTCTGTTGGATTTTGATTTGTTGCCTGATTACTTGCCAAGTTTTGATTATTAGTTTGATTTGACAAATTTTGTAAAGTCCTTAGATTTGAACCTAAACTATCTTCACCAGTTATAATCGCAGTTAATTTAGTTGTGTCGGTAGGAATTGACCTTTCATCATACATTTCAGTATTAGCATAGTAATTAAATGATAACGCATTTTGTAATCTGTCAATTGGTTCTTTCAAACCATGTCCACCAATCATTTTAAAACTTAATTTTGCGGTAACAATCATTGGTTGAACACCAATACCTTCAGGATTAAAATCTAATGTTTCGTATGAAAAACCTAAACTTTCAGGTACGATTTTACAATTGTAAAAATCACCAATTCTTAACACTAAAATAGGTGGCGAACCAAAATTTGTATTTAAAGAATCTTTAGTTTCAAATTCACCTGAAGACGTTTTTGTTGGTATTGTATTACCAGGTCTAACACATTGGTTTAAAAAGGTTAATCTTGAATTAAATCCTTCAGGTGTAATAGAGTGGAATGCCGGATTAAAGAATTTAATTTTTGTTTTAAAACTATCGTATAAAAATGGGTCTTCTTGTTTGATTATTTCAAAATAATTTTTCTCATTTAATAATTCTGATAGAATTGTTTTACTTAAATTTTTAACTTTAGACTCAACACTTTCTTTTTTCTTTTTCTTATTACCAAAAACATCTGATAAAAATTGTCCAGTACTTCTTCTTAAATTACTGTTAGTATCATTACTGTTTGTATTAACCGCCCCACTATTTTCACTATCAGGTGATTGTGCGGTAACTGTTACATTTTTTACTCTCATACCTCTACAAGCCATCGCTTGGATTGAAGATGGGGTATTAGTATTGTTAATAACTGTAGTACAGTCAAACGAGTCAAAAGGTTCACTTGATTTTATAATTGCGGAAGATTGTATTTCACTACTTAATGTAATTTTAAATTTACCATTTTGAACATATTTGTTAGTTAAAGTACTTTCAAAAATATAATCTTCAAAAAATATTTTAATTGATGATAATCTATCATTATTATATGTTGCAGACTCACTAGCATTTGTCTCAACATCCAAAGTACCAACAAGTTCTAAACTTACTTCACCACCAGCAATTAAAATTTCAACAATCTCATCTCTTAATGATAGTATTGTATTATAATTTTCTTTTATAACTTTGTCAAAAAAACTACTTATAGGTTCTTCAGGTTGTTGTTCAACATAAACTGGTTCTTCAATTATATAATCTGCATACAAAATTTCGTAATCAGTGCTTGATTCAACACCATTGTACGCTTCAAAATAAAATCCAAAATCATTATAATTTTGACTTAAACCAACTCTTTGAGAGTCAGTAGGATTACCTTCATCCTGTGGTAGTGATTCTAAAGCTTCAAGTTTATCTTCTTCAGATGTTTGGTCACTTTCTAAAACTTGCTGATATATATCTTCTATAGTGTTTAAACTTAGACTTCCGAAGTTTTTAGCTAATTCATAAATGTCGTATTTTCTACATCCCGCAAAAAATGAATTAACAACACCATTTATTAAATCACTATTTTGATTTTCTAATTCTCTATTAACAATTAAATTTAATACTGACGGATGGTCAACAACAATTTTAAACGAAATATCTCCTTGTCTTGTTGTATTGTTATATGTGTAAATTGGTTCAGGTCTTCCGATAAAATTAGTTGGGGTAAAGTTCGCACTTGAGTTATCTCCAAAAGTTAATTCATATGGTGGAAACCACATAATTCTCCCCCCATTTGGGCCCTTTTCAATATCAGGTAAGTTATTAAATTCGGGTGTTGATTTCCAAGCTAAGTTCTCTAATGAAAACATATATTTTTTAACACTTCCTCCTTGGGTTGAGGTTCCTCCATTTTTATACGGAACAATATTAAGGTTGTAAGCACTATCTAATACCGAATATGAATACCTTCTGATATTACCATTTGTATCCGTACCACTTGTATTAGCGTAAGTTCCTTGTAAATCTCCGTAAGTATAATAAGGTCTGTCTTTTGAGAAAATTCTACCATATTCAGTTCCAACAATAGAACCATTTTCATTAACATATTTTTTAACCTTAGAACCCTTTGTCAACTCCTTATACCCGTCCCAAAAAACTTTTGACACTTGATTCATTGCGTTACCAACATGAGCCAATCTATCTTTACCCTGTGCAGGTGTGGAGTCAATTATTCTTTGAGTAACGTCTAATATAGAACCTGGTCTGAAATCATAACCTGTAGATAATACCTGTTGATAAGATGAACTTAGTGGTGTAAATGTTTTATTATTATTATAAATTCTACCGTCTTGTCCAACAGTTCTTCCGGCTTCAACCTTCGTAAGTTCTGAAATCCAAACAAATCCACCGTCAAAAACAGGTCTTTTACTATAATCTTGTCCCGCTAAACCAAATTGAAAGTTTTGGTCACCTTCGTAAAGTATTCCAACCTTATCAGGTCCGTATACAGGTGTCCTTGTTGGTATACCATAAGCGTTAGTTGGACTAGCTCCTGGAGGTGATATAACATTTGTAATATCCGATTCTTGTCTACCAACATACAAATTACCAATAGAATTAGGGTTTTCAAAAAAGTCAGAAAGAAAAGTACCAAGTTGAGTTAGATTAAATGAATAATCAGGCTTATATCTGTTATACGCAATAGTATTAAATAAAACACTTTTTTGTCCTGAACCCGTATTTTGTAAAAAAATTATAGAAGGATTTTGTCTATTTAAAAGATTACCACCTAAATTACCTAAAGTTTGTTGTGGTTTAATTCGTTGTCGTTCAACGTCTGAAAAATAACTTCCTTCAATTGGTGAATAAGGTAATAAAAAACCAGCAACTCTTTGTAAGAAGTAAGCTGCGTAATCTATAACACCATTAGGAACTGTAATTGTATAGTTTCTTTGTATAAAAGGTTCTTGACCTGTTGCAACTAATGTAGCTTCAAACGGACTTGTTAAAACACCTAAATTAATTGCTCCAACTGTATTTCTTTCAATTTCACGAGCGATTCTTTGTTCAAATGCATATGTTAATCTTTCCGCACCAATTCTTTGTATATAAGAATCACTAATTAATTCAGGGTCGTTATTTAATATTTCAGTTACTGTATAATCACCTTGAACAAAATTTATTGGGAATAAAACACCATCACCATAAATTCCGCTTTGTTCTAATGTTTTTGCCAGTATTTTTTCATCAACCACGAATAAATCATCATAACTACCTTCAGGTGTATATCTATTTACAACTGCCGCGTTGTCAATAAAACTTTCATTGATAATATCAAGTTTAGTAAAATTTGGGTTATATTCGTTTTGTCCAATTTCTTCACCTGTAGATACAGGTCTTGGGGGTTGTGGTATATCAAGAGAGTTAACTAATTCGGCTCCGTCAATGAAATTTCCAGCTGGTCCGTAAATGTTTATAATTGTATTTAATTTTGGTTCCTCGTATATACTATCACTAACATTAGGAGTATCAACAGGTGAACTATCCGTTAAATTTGTTGTATAATTTTGTTGAGATTCGGCACTAGAAAATGAACCCTCAATTTTATAAGGTTTTAAGTTTCGAGAAACAAGTGTTTTTCTAAAATTTTCCGAACCGTTAAAAGAAAGAATATTTTCTTGCATCAAATCTTTTTATAATAAATAGAATGAAACAGATTTTATCAGGCGGTTAAACCGTAGTTTTTAATATTTTCAGTTATCTGTTGAACAAGTTGTTGTTGTAATGATGTATTATCTCTTAAAGATTTTGAAAATTCTTGAGCAACATTTATATCAGCACCTTTGGATTCGTGTGTAAAGTTGATATTCACATTAAGTTCTTTTGGGGTTGACTCTTTTTTCTCTTCTTTAGACGCGTAATTATTTTCAACAGCGGTTGGTAATATTGGTGAGGGTGATGATGCTCCGATTGCAGATGCTAATTTTTGTTGATTTACCGCCATTAACATATCACCTTTATCTAATGAATAGTGTATACCATCAGCAGTTACTGCGATGTCTTTACCTGTTTCTGTTGTTTTGAACAATCCACCAATTTTTGATGGGTCTAAAATAACATCCTTAATAGTAGATATAATGGTTGAAACACCTTTAGCCGCTTCAGCTGTTGCTATTTTACCAATAATTTCATCGTAATTACCACTTTTTAAATCTGCACCAACACCAGTTTTTTCTAATCCGGGTGTGAGAACACTTCCAAACATTTGTTTCATTGATTCAAGATATTTCACACCTGCAGTTGCAATATCACCTTCAGAGGCGGCTTGCATCATTTCACCCATAGTTTTTGCCAAATTTGTTTGATTTTGACTCATTTCTTTGTTGTTAAGACTTAATACCTCTAAAACACCACCCATTCTATTATCAGCAGTTACTCCATACAATTTATCATTACCTTCAACTAATTTTTGTAAAACTGTGTTACCAACTTCGCCAGTTGCTAACATAGTTGACATTGAGTTTGAAACGGTTTCTTGTAAATTTCCAATTCTTTCAAGTTGACTCAAACTTTGTGAAGCAATATCATACATTTTTTCACCATCAGTTAAAGTTTGTTTTTGTAGTTCTTCTAAATCTCCTTGGTTTAATTCACTTATAGCCTTTTCAATTTCAATACCTTTTTCATCTTTCACCTTAACAACATACTCCCCTTGAGTATTCATTTCAGCCATATTTGTAATCAAAGCTTTCTGTTCTTCAGTCATATTCATGTTAAACCTGCTAAAATCAATTTCAGAAAGTTTCTTTTCCATTTTGGAACTTTCCAAAGACATTCTAGCAAATTCATCATAACTCATACCTAAAGACTTTGCAACTTCATTCAATTGCTTTCTAGCACCTGGCATGATTTCAAATTGTTTAGTATCTTCGTTAAATACAGTATATTGTTTGGATAAATCAACAAGTTGGTTTTGTAACTCAGGAATATTGTTTTGAGCTAAATCCATAAGTTTTAATGGGTCAAGTAATGCCCCTGATGTTGCACCCATCCGTTGTAAAGTCGCAGAAATTTCTATAGCAGCCTCTGGTCCTCTGTTGAAAATGTCATCAGCCACTCCAAAGGCGGATTTCATATCTATTCTCATAGACGCAGCCTTTGCCGCCATTTTTGCTAAACCTTCAACCCCATTACCAAAACCAAATTTATTTAATTTTTCTAAATTATCGGTTACTAATTTAGACACCACTTGACTATTTAATCCCATACTTGAAGCAAGTGTAACCACTTTCTCCATATTTTGAGTAATCTGTGACATTGAAAAACCAGCGTTCTGAAAACTCGTTAATAATGTGTCAGCCGCAAGTCCCGTAACTTTATTTGTTGAAATTAAGTCTTTTAAATTTTCTTTGGTTAATACAACATTACGACCTGTAGCGGTATTAAATGATTCTTGAGTTTTTACAAATGTTCCAAAATCAGCACCAATTAAACCTAATTCATTATAAGCTTCACCAAAAGTTCTTTTAATTCTTTTAGCGGCTTCTTCATTAAGACCCATTTTCCCAACCAACTGAAACGCACCTTTGTCAGCTTGTCCAATTCTTACGTTAACTTCATCAAAACTCTTAATTAAATCAGTTACAGGTTTAGTTATATCCGCAACTTTAATCCCTAAATCTGTTAGGTTTTTCCCAATAACATTTGTTTCTTCTGTACTTAGAGCTATTTTTTTACCTGCTTCTTCTTGTAACATACGTATTTTTTAAATAAATACTTTAGGTCTAACTTTTAGGAGTATTCATTTCTATGACAGTATTAACCAAATAAGTGCGGTGAGACGTAGGAATTAACATAAAATCCGAATACGGAATATGTAAAAACCTACTCAATAAAAGATACTGGTCTAAAAGATGTTTGGTATAATCAGAAGAAAGGGCGAAAAAACTCCGCCCCAAAGGTAACTCGAGTGAGTACACTTTTTCCAGATGGGGCTATAATTTCTTTGATTAAGTCTAATGACGGTTGATTTTTATTTATAAAATTGGTAATAAATTTGGAATCCATTATCGGCATTTTTTCAACAAACTTAGCAATTTCTGTTTTATCCTCATTGTTGTCAATACTAATAATTTGTTTTACCAATCTCCAAGTGACTTTAGGAGCAACCATGTTTTTGGGATATGAGTTTTCTCTATCCGATAATTCTTTTTTATCACCAAAAGTCAATAATTTTAATTTTACAGTTTTTCCACTTTTTGGAAGTGTTGCAGTGTAGTGTCCATTTTCATCAGGGTCAACCTCAGGTTTAGAAAAGTTTAATTCTTCTAAAGAAAAAGTTGATTCAAATTTATTACCTGTTTCAGGGTCAGTTAAATTAACTGTATATTCAGGACCAAATGCAGTATTTCTTAAAAAAACTAAAATCGCTTCAATGTCACCTTCTAACATATCGTCAACCTTCAAATCTGGTTCATAAACTTTAGAACGAATTAATTGTTGGATAACTTGGTCACCAGACATATTAGAAGCATTTGCCAAAATATTTTCATCAGCCGCAGTTAAAAAACCAACTTTAACCGACTTTTTTTTGTTTTTATAAAATTTACCTCCACTTGGTAAAGTTAATACATCATGTGGTAAATTAAAATTCATTTGATTAACATTTTGTTCTTCCATAAATTCGTTTTTGTTTATAACATATAATAGTTTAATTTATTGTAAATAAAAAACCCACATTTCTGTGGGTCTTAATATAATATTTGTAATAGTATTAGTAAAGTAATACACAATAGTCAGGACGAAGTGTTAATGTAATATTAGCTAAACCATCATCAGCATAACCTAAAGAACCAAAATCAACGTCAGTTAAGAAACATTGGATTAAAGACCACTTTTCAATAACAACACCTGTCGGGTCTAACATTTCAAGTTCAACGTCTTTCTTATATCCTGCAGCATAACCCATACGACCTGTTACTGATTCTGCGTGTAAACGAACCCATTCCATCATCGCTTGAGCAGCTGAAGGTCCAATTGGGTCACGTAGTGTAACACCAATAGTATTCCATTCGTATTTTCCAGCAACATATCTTTTAGTATTTAAAAAAGGTATATCAACAGGGTTTATTGTTATTTTAGGTCTATTTGTTGTTTCTACAAACCATTCGTTTATACCCAATTCAGAAGGAAATCTTAGAATAAATCTATTTTTCTTTTTGGGTTCATACGGAAAAGGCATTTTCATCAGTAAATCAGCCATATTATTTTGTTTTTAAATTTTCTTTTATTTTATTATAAATAGTGTCAACTAAATATTTTTCTATTTACTTTGAACTTTTTTTCAGTCAAACTTGCTATAAGTCCAGTTTATAAATATTAATATAATTTCTTTTCACCTCCATGTGTTGATATTGTTTGAATAATATTTTCCGGGTCTTTAGATAATTCATCTTTAACTTTTTCCAGATTTCTTAAATCATCATCTGAAAATCCTATTTTAGGTATGAATCTATTACTAATATCATCTTTAAACATTATAGGTTTCTTTAATATTCCAGCTAAATATTTCACATATTGTTGAAACTCTCTTAAAGCGTCAACTTTTCCTTTTTCGGGACTTTGTGCTGAACCGGCTCCAAATGTTACAGGGTAATACTTATTCATATCCATATAAGCATTTATAAGTTCTTTGTCACTCATATCTTCTTCACCTGCAAACTTTCTAAACTTTCTTAAATTTTTAACCAATTCTTTTTTAGATATTCCTTTAAAATTAGTTTCAATCATATTTTCAATTGCTCTACGTAAAGCCAATGGTGAATGTCCTCTTGCAGTAACTATTGAAAAAATTGAACCTCCATTAATCGCCTCAACAAAGTCATCCCATGCTGGACCTTCTTTCGCCATCATAGCATCAATAATGAACCTCTTATCACCTTTGGTTCCGAAATTTCTGAACGGGTCGTCAGCAAATCCAACAACAGTTTTCTTTTTATATTCAAAAGGTTCAACACCAACTTTAACACGATATTCCGCAAAGTCTTCTGTTGACATACCAACTTCTTCACCATCTTCTGTACGAAGTATTATTTGTGTCGGCATTGTAAGAATATTATCATCCCAATCAAAAGCGTAATATTTCAAATCAGGTGTGATTTCTTCATCAAATTCTTCTACTAAAAATATTTTCATATCTATAAATATTATGTAAAATAAAAACCCCCACTTTCGTGAGGGTTTTCAATTATTTTATCGTTGATTAGATATTTTCAAACGATGCTCCTGTTGGAGTGATTAAGAACTCAATGTCAATGAATTCAAGAGCTTTAGTTGGTTTGATGTAAATCTTACCTACCATTTGGTTAGCATCTAAGTCTTCAGGTGTGTTTTGAACAGTAACTCTGAAGTCATACAAACCTCTGTCTCTACGAATCGCATCTAAGATTGGGTTAACAGAATCTAAGAATTGTTGTCTTACTAAGTTGTCGTTTTGTTCGAACAATAATCTTACGGCTACTGCTGAAATCAACTTACGAGCTTGTAATAACAATCTTCTTACGTTAATTCTGTCAAGAGCCGACTCTCTAATTTGAAGAGTTTTGTTACCCCAAATAACAGTTCCAACGTCGTTGAAAGTCGCAATTGGGTTAATTCTTCCTTTGTAAAGAGTATCTCTATCTTCTTGAGTTAATCTCTTACGAGCTCTAACTGCATTTACCACACCTCTTGTATAACCAGCAGTTGCGAACCAAGGGAACGCGATGTTATCTGTTAACGCGAAGTTTCTTGTGGCTTCAGCCGTTGCTGGAATATAGATTTGAGTGTTATTTACCGTATCACGAGTAAGAACCCATGGGTAGTAAGTCGCAGTGTAGTTAGAATCGATATTAGTGTTCTCCAAGTTATCAACCGCTTCCTGTGGGTAAATTAAGTTATCCATTGAAGTTGATGGTTGTAACAAATTGAAGTCAGGAGTTGTACAGATGTAGATTGAATCCGCTCTGTCGTTCTCAACAACATCAATTACTTGTTCAACTAAATCACCATTGTTAACATAATCAATACCAGGTGTTACTAACACGTTGATATTTGTTACCTCAGGATTTGCAAATTGTTGAACACCTAATAGGTATGCGTAATAGTCAGTGTTTGCGTAATCAACAGTGTTATCACCAACTGTGATTTGTTTAAACGCTCCCCATCCTGTAGCATCTGTGTAAGGTACACAACCCGCTAACGCTCCTTGTTTGTAACCAGTGTTACCTAATCTGTAACGGTCAGCATTTGTTCTATATTCACGATAGATGTCCCATCCGTCAAAACCACCTTGTACCAAGAAAGTAAACTTACGAGAATACAAGAAGTAATATGGACTAGTTTGTGAAGTAGGTTCAGAACTAAATGACCCGGCTCCAACATAAAATGCTGTTTCTCCACTATTTGAGTAAACATTTGCAATTGTTACCGAAGTTGCCCCACTATCCATGTGGAAACCTTTAGTTTGTAATCCCCAACTTACATGACTTGCTTCAGTACAAGTAGTTGTTGTTGGATTTGGCATTCCTTTATATTGGAAGAAATCAGGGTCGTAACCCGGTGAATCAGACGAAAACGCCACTGCTGAAGAAATACCTAAATAAGTTCTTCTTATATTATCACCTGAACTTTGTACCGAATTGTCTACACCTGTAGTAGTTCCAAATGGTGGGTTATAAATAACTTCACCCGGATAATCGTATTTTGTTTTAAAGATTTGGAATGGTGATTTAGCACCTGTGTATTTACGAGTTTCAAAACCTTCAAAACCACAAGGAAGAGCATCAACCGGAGCTTCCGTGTTAACTTCAACCATAATGAATTTTGACTTAATTGCAAACTCTCCATCTGAACTACCAACTTTTTTAGCCACGTAGTTATTTTCACCAGGATTCATACTACAATTTGTAAATTTCTCTAAAACAACAGGATTAGAATCTGTATCAAAGAAATCTCTAACTATCAAATCAAATGTTCCATTATTAAATGAAATATTTGCAATTGACACTTTAATTTCAGCGTTAGCATCATTTCCATCAGAAATTGTAATTGCTCTGAATAATCTGTAAACTAAATTACCACGTAATTCTGAAACAACCCACGGTGATTGAGGTGTTTGATATCTTTCTAAATAATAGGCGATTGAATCTATACTATTATTTCTAGCCTCAGGTAAAGCAGTTAAAGAACAATTTAAACCTCTAATAAACCCTTTATTATATCCGTAAGATAACAATGTAGAGTATCTTTCTTCAACAAATAACGGAACCTCAGATTGGTCTTTAGCAAAGTTTTCAACTCCGAATACTTTAGTTATAAAGTTAGCACTTGAAGGTGTAAAAGACGTTTCAAAACTAAATGATGTTGAATCGTAACTTAAACCTGAAATTACAAATGTTGCGAATGGATTTTGAGTTACCGCTGAGTAACTTCCTGTACAAATCATTTGAACGTCAGAAGTTCCTGTTACTTGATATTCAGGACCGTGTTGATTTGCGGAATAATTAGTAACCCCTCTTGAACGAAGAGTTGCAATTACCAAATCATTATAACCTGAATAAGTTAAACCTGAAAATCCATAATAAAACCCTGAAACAGTTCCTGTAAAACTTCCAACAGTTCCAAATGCGGTTCCTGATAAAGAACTAATGTTAGTATAAAAAGAATTTCCGTAATACGCTTCACCAGTTGCTGGTGGTACAAAGTTAGCATAGAACCAAGCGTCATTTGTACCTGAACAATAATCTATTGTTGAAGCGCTTATACTATCAACATCAAATACATTTGTTGAGGCAGTTAAACCAGCAACAATATTTGCATTAACTTGAGTTCCTGAAACAGGACCAAAATAATATGCCGATGTTGCAGATAATGAATTAGTTGATAATATACTTGATATCTGACTTCTTAAATCTGACAATATTGATGAATTAGTACCATCAAATGCTGTATAGTTATTTGAGTAAAAAGTATTACCTGAAATTACTGAAGGTACTGCTGAAGTAAACTGTATTGAAGTTGTTGACGCAGTTGAACCTGTAAAGTTAAAACTAAATGAAGTTCCACCTGTAATTCCAACAGTATTACAATCAACATTAGCAACAGTTGTAATAGACCAAGAAGGACCTGCGTCATAACCTGATAAACCTAAAACTCTTGTTACAAAAAGTTGATTTGATTGTTGTAAATATGATTTAGCGATGTACGCTGCCTCATATTTTGGGATTTGTGTGTTCACAAATTTTTCAGGAAGTGTACCACCGAAGTAAGTTTCGAATTCTCCGTAGCTTGAAATAAATATAGGTTCAAACGCTGGTCCTTTTAAGGTTTCCCCAACTATACCTAAAGTAGTAACTCCGACACTTTGTGAAACAAATGATAAGTCTCTCTCTGATGTATATACACCCGGCGAGACGAAAACTTTGTTTGATGTTGCCATGTTTATTTTAAATGTTTTTAAAAATTTATTTATTGATAAATATTGTCATTCTAATCAAAAACTAATGGGGTTACCAACTATTTATAAATCAGTAAGAATAAATTCTACCTTTTTTCTGCCTTGGAAATTAAGAATATAAAAATATCCCCTGACAGTCATAGAATCCTAAAGGACTACTGCATGAAACATGGTTTAAAGATTCATAAGTTCTTAGAAAAACTAATTAAGGATAATTGTGAGGAAAAAAAAGATATCTACGGGGAACGTTAGATTAGTGTTGAAACTAAATTGAATGACGATGGTTGTGAGTTATTTGTCTTAACAATATTAATAGTTAAAATATCATTTGTATTAATTTGTATCACACCAGCGGGTAATGTTGTAATATCATTTCCATAATATAAACCATTAATTAAAAATTCATACGTGTTTATATTAACATCACCATTAATATTAATATTTGCAGTATAATTAAATGTCTGAGTATAAGAAGTTATACCTACAGGAAAATTGGCGTTAAAAACATATTGGTCAGGATTTGGTGGGTATTGTTTTCTTTTTACTTTTTTCTTTCTGTTGTCTAACTCAACTAACATTAAACTTCTACTAATCGCAGGTTTAACTTCATATTCTTCTTCATCACTTAAAAATCCTTGTAGTGTAAACGCGTAAGATTGTATATAATATCTTCTTTTTTCCACATCCATAACTGACTCATCAGATACTTCATCAAGTGTTATTGGAATGTAATGTCCTTTAATTTGAGTATAAGCTTGACGAGACGCAAATTTTTCGATAACAATTTGATTGAATTTATTCAATTCTCTCATTCTGTTACAGATAATTTTAACTGAAAATTTTATATCAACAGGAACTGGTTGTGGTATTGTATAGATGTCCATACCCTTTCT
>Ga0315904_10004235_pt1 | contig 20572 bp, 11 predicted proteins | sample LakEriMetagenome_6_FD_203529 | JGI IMG/M metagenome (GOLD analysis project Ga0315904, IMG submission 203529) | Freshwater fungal communities from buoy surface, Lake Erie, Ohio, United States - Buoy 12 MA120 | ecosystem: Environmental > Aquatic > Freshwater > Lake | place: USA: Lake Erie, Ohio...
CGGAACGAACTGTGAAAGAGCCGCTCTCTGACGGGAGTGGTTGTGAACAACAACGCTCGTGACTCTCTCCAGAGTGACGGGCGTTGTGGCATTTGGGGGCTCATTGCCGACGACCGGATGCGCTGCCGTCGCACCTCGTCGGGCCCGTGGGTGGATCCCCCTGATTGATCCCCACTCCGTATGCGGCCGGCTTACGAAGTCGGGCTCTCGGCTGACGGTTCCGACAGGTGCCGGGCCTGCCGCCGTGCACCGCGCGGCAGGGTGCCCCCCCCCGCAACCCCCCGCGGATTCTCCTCCAGATCGAGCCACGGACGGAGGAACGGCGGAATGTCGCTCTTGCCTCCCCGCTGGTAGTCGCGAAACACGATCGGTGCGACCTCTCGGGCTGCTTCTCCCCGCTCGCTGGTCAACCAGGTGAAGACATATTCGGCCAGGCGTTTGAGCGCGATGCCGCTTGTCCGGCCCGAAGCAACGTGCAGCCAGTCACTGAAGGCGAGGAAACTCGCGAAAGGGCGAGAATCGCGCCACAGCCGGGGAGTTGTCTCGACGAAGTTGCCACTGTTGGCGACGAGGTCCCAGAACCGGGCGAACCGCCGCATCCGCTGCATCATCCCGGCATCAATCAGCCGGGTCTGCAGGATTTCATACGGCGGATAGGCACTGTAGACCATTCCCCACTCGGCATCGTGCCTGACGATGGGGGTCCCGCGCAGACGCTTGAGAATCCCCACCTGGATTTCCTGGGGTTCCAGGGCCACGAGCCGGTCGAAACCGTCGGCAAAGCTCTCGACCGTTTCGCCTGGCAGCCCGACGATCAGATCGGCATGCACGTGCACCCCCGTCTGCTGTCGCAGCCATTGCAGATTCGCCTCGGTCTGTGGGTAATCCTGGCGACGGCTGATGAGAGTGGCGACAGCGGGGTTGAATGTCTGGATTCCCACCTCAAACTGCAGGGTGCCGGGGGGAAATCGCCGAATCACCTCCCGCAGCGAATCGGGCAGGCGGTCGGGAACCAGTTCAAAATGCACAAACAGATCGGGCTGCATGCGTTCCAGGAAGAATTCGAGGATCGCCCGGCTGACCTTCAGGTTGAGGTTGAAGGTGCGGTCGACGAACTTGAACTGTCGCACTCCCCGGGCCAGCAGATCGTCCATCGCATGCAGGAAGGCCTCCAATGGCGCCTGCCGGACCGGAATATCGAGCGATGACAGGCAGAACTCGCATTCGTAAGGGCAGCCGCGCGACGCCTCGACGTAGATCACCCGGTGGGCGATGTCCTGTGCGTTGTAGAGGGAGTATGGCAGTTGCAGATCGCCGAACTGCGGGAGAGGGGCTGCGAGAAATTTTTCGGGGCGGGGGAGCCTGCCCGAACCATTGTCCCCTGGCTGGGCCAGCAATTCCCGGCACAAATCGCGAAAGGCCACGTCGGCCTCCCCGGCGATCACATGGTCGGCCAGTCGCGTGAGCTCCAGGTCGTGGGCCTCGTAGCTGACTTCCGGCCCCCCCAGCACGATCGTGACTTCGGGAGCGATGCGCTTGAGATCGGAAACCAGGCGGGTGGTTGGCTCGATGTTCCAGATGTAGACCCCCAGGCCAATGATCCGGGGTTGTCGGGCGAGCAGTTGCTCGGCCACGTCGAGCGGCCGGTGGGAGATGTCGAATTCGAGGATCTCGGCCCGATCCCGCAGGTCCTGCAGGTTGGCCAGGAGGTAGCGCAATCCAAACGCCGCATGGGCAAATCGGGCGTTCAGCGTGGAGAGCACGATCTCGGCCATGGAGGGCTCACAGATCGGCCAGGGGGGCAGTGGCATCGCCAAACTGGTCGCGCTGCACTCCCATGCGCTGCATCAGTCCCAGGTAGAGACCGCAGAGTCGGCGATCGGCTTCGGTGCGCTCCCGATAATCGAGCACGCGGCCGGTTGCCAGGGTGCTCCCCAGTCCACCGACGAGGACCACGGGGAGTCGGGAAGAGTCGTGGCGGCTGCCCGACCACATGTTTGACAGGAACAGCAGCGCGCAGTTGTCGAGAACGGTTCCTTCTCCCTCGGGCATGGCGTCGAGGCGTCCGGCGAGGTGGGCCAGTTGCGAGACGTGGAACTGCGTGACCCGCAGGTAGGAGTCGGAATGATCGTCGTGGGACGCGGGGTGGTGGGCCTGCCGGACGTCGAGGAAGGGATAGAACAGCCCCGACAGATCTCGGCACAGCAGCAGAGTGGCGACACGGGTCTTGTCGGTCTGAAAGGCGAGGGCGATGATGTCGGTCATCAGCCGCATGTGCTCGCGGATGTCCTCGGGCAGTCCATTGGCCGGTCGCTCGAGCGACAACAGGGGCTGACCGCGATCATGAGCTCGTTCCGCCGCCTGGAGTTGCCCCGTCCGGTTGCGGGCAACCCGCCGCTCCACCTCGCGGACACTTTCGAGGTATTCATCGAGCCGGGCCTGGTCTCCGCGGCTGACCTGTGACCGCACATGGCGGGCGTGTTCCCCCACGCGGTCGAGAATGCTCTGCAGGCGCCGGCCGCCGTGATTGTCGAACAGGCTGTCAAACGCGAGGGCCGGATACACCTCCATGGGCACGGGCGAATTGGCGTCCCGCCACGAGATGTGCGAACTGTAGGCCATCGAGAAGTTGGTCTCGTGGTACCCCGTGATTGGCTGCTCGCACCCGAGGACCAGGCTGGGCTGGGGGGTGGCATCATCGAAGTGATGGGCGAGGACCTGATCGGCACTGACCCCTCCCTTCAGGACGGCTCCCTTCTGCAGGGTGGCTCCCGAGAGGATGTTGCCGGTCTGGCCGGGGTGGATGCCAACCCCGTTGGCCGCGCGATTGAACAGCCCCTCCAGCACATTCACCCGCGTGCGGAACGGTTCGAGCGGGGCGAGGCAGGGGCCCAGTTCGAGTCCCTCGGGGCCCGACTTGGCCCACCAGTGGTCGGGATTGACGCCGTTGCCCATGAACAGGGTGGCGAACCGGCGGGGGGGGGAGGCGCTTTGCACTGCGTCACTCTCGGCTCCCCACACCGGGACCGACTCGAGCCAGGGGAGTCCCATGGAGACCCCCACCCCCTGGAGAAACAGCCGCCGACTGGTGCGGGAGTCAGGTGTCGACATCATGGAGACCTGGGGAGGGACGACAAGAGTGGAGCCTCAGGAATTGTCGCACAGTTCCCGGTGAGGCAACAGCCCCCGAGCGGGGTCACGACTGGGGCTGGAGACCGGAATGAGTGGTCTCAGACAAACGACTGGCTGATCGGCACGATGACCAGTTCGGGAATGCGCACATTGGGCGGGAGGGCACAGATCAGCCCCACGGTGGCCGCGACGTCGTCGGGCTGGAGCATCCGCTGGCGATGCTCTTCGGTCACGGGGACCGGCCGGGCGGCGAGAATGGGGGTGTCGACTTCGCCCGGGAAAATGTTGGTGACCCGGATCCCATTTACCCGTTCTTCTTCGCCGACACTCGTTCCGAGTGCGGTCATGGCGAACTTGGAGGCGTTGTACGCCACTCCGCCGAGAGGGGCGGCCCGCATGCCGGCGACCGACGAAACATTGATGATCGTTCCCCGTTTCTGCTGCCGCATCTGGGGGAGCACGCACTGGATACAGTGGAAGGCCCCGGAGGCATTCACCTTCAGCACGCGGTCCCAGTCGGCCGGGCTGATGTTGGCGATCGTCCGCTGGACCGTATTCATCCCGGCACAGTTGACCAGCACATCAAGACGGTGGTGCTGGGCCAGGATGTCGGCCACCAGACGCTCGATCTCAGGGCGTTCGGAGACATCCGCAGCCCGCGCTTCGATCTTGCCGGGGGCCTGGGCAGCGGTCTTTTCAAGTTCCGCCAATCGGCGTCCCACGACGATGACATGCAGGCCATTCTGAGCCAACACACGGGCGATCGCGGCCCCAATGCCAGAGCCACCGCCAGTCACCAGCGCCACGGGAGTTGCTGCACTCATGAACGATCCAGGGTCTCACAGGAAAAGAGAAGGACGGGCCCGCAGGGACCCCGCCGCAGGGGAATTCCCCGATCTTATCAGAATCGGATCGGGTTTCGATGGGCCGGCGCAGAGGTTCGCGATGGCCACCAGAAAATCGGCCGCGATGCGCTGGCGAGCGCAGGCTCGAATCGTGGTGACTTTTCGCGACCTGTTGCCGGGGGGGGGCCGGCGGTCGGGCTGGATCAGCGGGATTGGCCCTGCGCCTGCACTTCCCGCAGACGGCCGCGGTAGCGTTCGTAGAACCGGCTGTGACGGCTTTCGGGGAGATGCGCCCGACCAGAGATCACCACCGCCTTGTAGCCGGTCGAGGGTTGCAGCGGTGATCCATCGGTCACGATGAAGTCGGCCAGCTTGCCCGCTGCAAGGGTTCCCACTTTGGAATCAATTCCCAGGATCTGGGCGGGATGGATCGTCACCGACTTTAGCGCGGCCTCTTCCGGCAGTCCATAGGCGACCGACATGCCCGCCTCAAACGGGGCATTGCGGGCATTCGACGCGTTGAACCCGGCCGTGCTGGTGGCATTCGAGCGGATGGCGAAGAGGACACCCGCCTCGTGCAGTCGACCGGCATTGGCATAGGCCGCGTCGAACGGATCATGTTCCGCAAACGGACGCCGCATGACCGCTCCCAGGATGACGGGGATGTTGCGCTTCTTGAGTTCCCCGGCCAGTTTCCAGGCCTCGGAAGCCCCGGTGATGACCGGGGCCAGTTGTTCTTTCTCGGCCCACAGGATCGCCTCGGCAATCTGGGCCCGCGAGTCCGCCTCGATATGCACCTTTTTCTGTCGGGACAGGTAGGGGGCCAGCGCCTCGAAGCGGGGATCGACAATCGGCAACTGGGTCTGGGTCTGCTGGGCCTGGGCCTTGAGCTTGAGATAGGTGCGGGCGTCGGCGAGCAGTCGGGAGATCTGGTCGATCTGCCCCTGATTGTCGTTGCCGCCGGGCCATTCGATCTGCAGGGCCATCTCGAAGTCCCGGATCAATTCGGGGACGGTCCAGCCATGCAGTTGCATCCAGGATGACTGGCCCGCCACGAGGGGACCGGCCGGCCGAATCAACGATGAGGTGATGCCTCCCGCCCGGGCGACCGGGATCAGTTCCGAGTCGGGATTCACCGCCACGCCGGTCCGCAGGTCGGGCTGCAGTTGCCCCGACTCGCTGAAGTCGTGCGTCTCATCAACCGAGCCAATTTCCTGGAGCCCCAGGATCGAACCGGCATCAATCAATCCGGGGTAGATCTGCAGGCCGGTCACATCGAGAACGGGGGTCCCTTCGGGGATCGTCACCTGCGGGCCAACGGCGGCGATATGGGGGCCATGAACGAGCAGGATGCCATTGTCGATGGCCGGGCCATCCAGCGGATGAATCCGGGCCCCCTTGAGGGCATAGGTGGTCCCGGTGAGGGCTGCGAGGTCGAGCTTGCGCCCCTGCACTTCGGCCGTGGGAGGCTCCCACGCGGGGGGTTGTCCCGAAGATTTCGCCGCGGCGGCCGTCATGGCCGACGGCTGCGTTTCGCGCAGGAACCAGGTATCCCCCTCGATCATCGTGCGTTCGACCCGCGAGAAGATGTTCAGGGGGTGGGCCGAATAGACCGCCAGGTCCGCATCCTTGCCGACTTCGAGCGAGCCCATGCGATCGGCGAGGCCCAGTTCCCGGGCGGCATTGAGCGTGACCATTCGCCACGCGGCGTCCGCGGGGGTTCCGCCGTAGCGGATCATCTTTGCCGCCTCGATGTAGAGGTGCCGCATCAGCTCGGCATCATCGCTCTTGAGAACCACGTTGACCCCGGCCTCATGCAGCAGCGAGGCGTTGTAGGGGGTGGCGTCGAAGGCCTCGACCTTGTAGGCCCACCAGTCGCCAAACGTGCTGCAACTTGCTCCGTGGGAGGCAATCTCGGGAGCGATCTTGTAGCCCTCGAGCACGTGCTGCAGTGACCAGACGCGAATCCCCAGTCCTGAGGCGACCCGCAACAGCATCAGGATTTCGTCGGCGCGGTAGCAGTGGCTGTGGATGAATTTCTGGTGATTGACAATGTCGGCCAGGGCTTCGAGTCGCAGGTCGCGCCGGGGGGGTAACAGGCGGTTCGGCTGACCAGCCGCCGCCTGGGCCTGGGCATTGCGATCGTACTCCTGCCATTCCCGACGGTAGTCGATCGCCTCGAGAAAGGCCCGGTTGAGGGTGGCTTCAACCCCCATGCGGGTATTGGGGAACCGGCCGCGGGTCCGCTTCACGTTTTCACCGAGGGCAAACTTGACCCCCTGGGGATTGCCATGGAGCAACTGGTCCTTGGCGAGGGCGCCGTACTTGAGCTTCACCACGGCGTCTTGCCCGCCGACGACATTGGCCGATCCATGCAGCATGCGGATGGCCGTGACCCCCCCCGCCAACGCGCGGTAGGCGGCGGGATCTTCCGTCCGAACCACGTCGCGGACCCGGACTTCGGGAACCAGCGACGAGGTGGCTTCGTTCACCCCTCCCAGCCCCTCGGGGAACATGATATGGCTGTGGGTGTCGATGATCCCGGCGGCGACAAACTTGCCGGTGACATCGAGGACCGTCATGCCGGGATCCGGTTCGAGTTCAGGGCCGATGGCGGCGATCTTACCCCCTCGGACGAGGATGTGGGTCTGGGGAAGGGGCGGCCCGATTCCGGTGAGGACGGTCGCCCCCTTGAGGAAGACATTGCCTCCGGTCGCCGCGGGACGCAGCAGGCGGTCTGTGTCGAGCTCGGTGGGAGGTTCGGAATCGGCGACGGTGGCGGGGGGAGTCTCCCTGTCATCGAGGCTGGGTTGTCCCGTCGCCGCCGGAGTTGCAGGTTCCCCTTGTGGACGCTTGATCGTGAACCTGGACTGACCTCCAAATGCCGATTTGAGGGTTCCCTCACCCCGTGTCGGGTCAGCTTCGTTGATGTCTCCCTGAAATCGCAATTCCAGCGCCTGGGCCCCAGCGCCAATCGCGACGGTGAATTCCAGGTGCCGGCCTTCGACCTTGCCGGCCGAGAGCTTGCCATCTCCCTGGGGGCTGCGGAACAGGCCGGTCAGAGTGCTGTTGTTCTGAACGAGATCGAGTGTGCCGAAGAGCTTGGCGTCACCCGAGTCGATTTCGACATTCCAGGCTCCGGCGAGAGAGGCATTGGGGGGAGGGGCGGGGGCCGGGGGGGGGACGGGCTTGGCATCCTTGTGGTATTCGAAGTGCCGTCCATCGACGAAGAGGTGTCGGACTCGGGACCGTTCGTCATGAAAAGGGCCAGTCAAAACCACCAGGTGGGCCAGCTTGCCCGCTTCGAGGGTGCCCAGTCGGTCCTGCATTCCCAGGAGGGTGGCCGGTTCGCGGGTCAGGGCGTCCAGGGCGGCGTTGGGGGGGAGGCCCTTCTGGATGGCCTGGCGGAGGCTGCGGAAAACGTGGCCCGGTTCGCCGAGCCCATCGGTCCCGACGGAAAACTTGAGACCAGCTTCGTGGAGCACTTTGAGGTTGGAGACCTGGGCCGACCAGCGGTCGAGTAGTCGTTGCTGCGCCCGTCGGGGAGGTTTGGCGCGGGGATTGAGCGGGCCATTGGCCGGCTCGGGTTCGACGCGTGGTTCGTCTCCCCAGTTGACGAGGGTGATCAGGCCGCGTGACTCGGCCTTGAGTCGGGCAATGGTTCGCCAGGCTTCGGAGCCCCCCAGGATGATGGGAGGCAGTTGGTGTTCGGCGGCGAAATCGAGGGCGCGGTGGATTTCGTCGCTGGACTGGGCGACGAACAGGCTGGGGGGCTGGCCGACGAGGGTTCGCGCGAGCGATTCGAGGACAGGATCTTCGGCCGGGCGCGGCACTCCCGGGGCCTTCTCCCGGAAGAGTTGCTGATGCTGGTGCCAGCGGCGGGCGTCGAGCAGAGCCTGGCGGAGATGGGTGATGCCACCCATCAGGGTGTTGGGGTATCCCGACTGGCCGAGTGGCAGAAGTTGGAATTCGGAATAGGTTTCCTCACGCAGGACCGCTTCGCGCAGGGGGAGTCCGCTGGTGGTGATGAGCAGTCCCGCACCACTCGCGAGTCGTCCCTGGGGGATCACATGAAGGGTTGTGAATCCCGATTGGCGGCGTGCCTCCCAGAGTCCGGGTTCGGCCCGCAGGTTGTTGCGGATGGAGAACTCGGGGGTCAGGCCCTTGCGATTGTCACTGGGAGTGCCTGCGAGGGCGTAGCGGCTGGTTTCGAGAGCCCGGCCGGCATCAATCGCGGGGGCTTTCTGCGGGTCGAGGGGGGCTTGTGTGGCCGCATCGATGAAGCCGGGATAAATCACATGGCCGGCAAGATCGATGACTTCCGCATCGGGGGGAGGGGCGAGGTTGGCTTCCACGGCAGCGATCAGCCCATCGCGGATCAGGACAGTGGCTGAAGGAAGTTCCAATTCGGGATGGACGACCACCCTGGCATTGGTCAGCGCCCAGACGCGGGGTTCGAAGCCCGCGGAGCGGGGGGCTTGGGCCAAGGCGAAAACCGGAAGGGAGGCCAGGCAGGCAGCGAGGCCGATCGCGCGGAAGATCATGGTGTCACACCCGGGGGAGACAGTCGGGTCACAGTCGGAAAGACAAGACCGGTTTTGAGCCTAGCGAGGGGGGCGAGGGGGATGCCAGCGGAGGATTGAACGAATTGACGGAAAAATCTCTGGAAAGGTCTTGCGTGGCGTTGACATCCGTTCGGATTCGTGCAAGTATTCATCAATGGCGAGTCGACGACCGGGAGAGGCTGCGACCCCAATGGGTTACGGCGAGTCGGGGAACAAGGCTTCTTTTGCAGGGCCTGGACCGATTCGTTCCAGTTGCGACACCCGAAATTCCTGAGGCAAATGTCTGCGGGTTTGAGTTCCCTCGACGTGTTCCTGGGAAGTGTTTGCGGAGCGAATCTCTGCAGGCCCCGTGTTTGGCATGCTCAGGGCGGTTGATTTTCCAGTTGTGTCTGGATCGTTCTGGTGTTCGGGAGGCGGCCTTGTTTTCTGTGGGCTGTCTGCGCCGATCTTTGCGACGTCTTCTTCGGTGAGGCCTTTTGCTGTTGAATGCAGGCCGGTTTGGCGGGCCCAAGGCTTTGGGTTCGGGGTGAATCGCATGGGGGCGTCGGATCCAAGGGGATCCAAGTGAATGCGAATGCCTGTGTCGGGTTTGGATTTGATGGCAAATCGCAGGATCGGCATCTTGGTGCAGCGTCGTGCCCCTCTGTGGCAGGATCAATCTGTGCCGGGATCGGCCGGCGGCGGGATCGAAGGTTGGGCGGGGTGTAAGTGGGTGGGTGTTGGCCTGGCAGGGTGTTGCCAGTTTGGTCTGGCCTCCCGGTCTGCTGGTTGAGGTTCTTGCCTGGTGTTGACGATGTCATGGCTGGGGTGTGTGGGCTGGGATGTGATTGTCGTCCTTGGGGGCGGGTAGTCCGCCGGAACACAGGTTTGCCGCTCCAGTCCCTCATGCGGTTGAGTCCCCGTCCGCCGATTTCAGGTGAGAGTGCTTAGGTCAGAGTGTCTGGATGAGGGTTGGGCCCGTTCGCAGGATGTGATCCGGTGGGCGTCGTCTGTGTCTTCTCTGGGGCCCGGTTCTGCTTCTGGGGGAGCCTGATGGCAATACCTTGGTCCTGGATCATGTCTGACTGGGGCGATTGCCTCTGGTGCGATCGCGTGTGGGTCAATTGACTGGGGCGAATCGGGAGACTGTGTTTGGCACCGGTTGTTCCAGCGGCAGTGCGAGAGTGCTGATGCCGCCGAAGTCGGTGGTTCTTTCTTCCCGTGAGTGCCTGCGGAGGGAGTCTCGTTCGAAGTCGCACGATTGGATTGGCTTCGCCTACGAAACTGGGATCTGAGTGTGGCGAGTCTTCTGCGACAGGCCTGGCTGGGTGTCGCAATTCGCAGTGCAGGTTGTCTCCCTCAAGAGGCGGTTTGCCGACTTGGAGTCGTCGATCCCTCCCTCTTGAAGTCGTTGATGGCATCGAACGAACAAAGCCGTCCGGGGAGGGAAAGGCAATTTCCCTTTTGATTTCGATCGGCTTTGGTTCGAGTCACCGGAAATCATGGCGGCAGATTTCTGCCAGCAGATTCCGGATGTTTGTGTTGTGGGGATGAGTTTCCAGGTGCAGTCGCCACTCCTGTGAGGGGTGCGGACGGCCGGAGTCTCCCTGTGGTTTCTGATTCTCTACTGGTCGATTTGTTGGGCGCGCATGGCACGCAAGAAAGTCATCCCCGAACAGGATGTGGTGTTTGAAGAAGAGGGGCCCGTTGAGGAGACGGGCGGACGGGGAGAACCGGCCGAGTCGAAGTCGGCGGGACGCTCTTCGGGAGGCCGGGGACCGCGGCGGCCGAGGCCAGCTCGTGAGGATCGCGAAGAGGCGGTTCCTGAGGCTCCGGCGGCTGCTGCTGAAGAACCCCGCAGCCCCGCAGCGTCCGAGCCACGCAGCAACGAGGCCCAGCGGGCCGCGGAACGCCTTGCGGCGGAACGGGCCGCGGCGATTCAGGCCGACATTGAAAGTCGGCGTCGAGAGTTTCAGTTGGGCCCCTCCACACGCCCCCCCCGTGGACCGCGTCCCCCCCGGGACTATGTTCCTGCCGGGGATGGCGAAGATGTCGAGGGAGACGAGGGAGGAGCGGGAGATAACCGGCGGCGAAAACGTCGCCGACGGCGATCACGCCGGGGGGGCGGGGGCGTTGCCACTCCCGGAATGCGCGGGCCTTTGCCGCAACAACCACTGCCACCGGCCCCCCGGGGACGGCGGGGACGGGGTGGGCGGCCAATGCCGGGGGGGGGAGGAGGCTCAACGGGAGGGGGATACGAACGCGATCGTGACCGCGACCGCTATGCATCGTCATCGCCTCCCGGGCTCGACCTTGTCGACGAGAATGCTCCCGCCGGGGGGTTCTTCGAAGGAGTGCTCGAACTCCATCCGAAGGCGTACGGCTTCCTGCGGGATCCCAAGAACAATTTTGTGGGGAACAAGTTCGACCCCTTTGTCGCCGCCTCGCTCATTGACCGCTACAAGCTGCGGGAAGGGGTGATGATTCGCGGCGAGATCATTCCCGGAGTTCGTGGCCAGGGGCCCCGCCTGCGGACCGTGGAAACGGTTGAGGGGAAGCCTCCCGAGGAGTTCCTCAAGGTCAAGCCGTTCGAAGAATTGACCGCCGTCAATCCCTTCGAGCGGATCCGGCTGGAAACCGGCGCCAGTCCGGTCACCATGCGGGTGCTCGACCTGCTGACGCCTCTCGGCAAGGGGCAGCGGGCGCTCATCGTGGCTCCTCCCCGCACTGGCAAGACCATGCTGCTGCAGGAGATTGCCAATGCGGTCAGCATCAACCATCCCGAGATGCACCTCATCGTGCTGCTGATCGACGAGCGGCCGGAAGAAGTGACCGAGATGCGCCGGCGAGTCCGGGGCGAGGTGATTGCCTCTTCGATGGACCGGGATGTGGAAAGCCACGTCCGTCTCAGCCAGCTCATCATCGAGCGGGGGAAGCGGATTGCGGAAGCGGGCGGACAGGTCTTCATCCTGCTGGACAGCATCACCCGCACTGCCCGGGCCTTCAACAAGTGGACCGGGAATACCGGCCGGACCATGACCGGTGGTCTCGATGTGAAGGCGATGGACATTCCCAAGAAAATGTTCGGCACGGCCCGGCGGTTCGACGAAGGGGGGTCACTCACAGTGGTGGGGACCGCCCTGATCGATACGGGCAGCCGGATGGATGAGGTGATCTTCCAGGAGTTCAAGGGGACCGGGAACATGGAACTGGTGCTGAACCGCCAGTTGGCCGACCGCCGGATCTGGCCTGCTCTCGACATCACCCAGTCGGGGACCCGTCGCGAAGAACTCATCCTTACCAAGGAAGAAATGGACGGCGTGACTCTGCTGCGGCGCAGCCTGGTCTCGATGCCTCCGGTCGAGGCGATGGAGCAGTTGGTCAAAACGCTGCAGCGGTTCCCCAACAACCGCGAGTTCCTGGCCAAGATCCGCGCGATTCTGTAGACCCAACCAAGGTTTGAGCACTCATACCAGCCCTCCCGGTGCAATCCTGTTGCCCGGGGGGGCTGGTTTCGTTTGGATGTGATGCCGGTCGATGGAGTGGCTGCCGATTTGGCAGTGGTGGAGCCGTGAAAACCGACCAAAGATCGATGTTTCACGACTTTTTCTGTCTGGTCCGAAGAAAGCTCCGCTGGCGCGCGATTTGCTTTTTCGTCATCTTTTGTTGCTGTGCCTGCTGCCGGTTTGGCAGTGCCAATTTGGATTGTCGCCAGCCCGATGGGGCTGGTCTCGCTGTCGGAGCCCCGTTGATGACCCAGTCGCAGGAATTCACGTTTCAGACAGAAATCAAGCAGTTGCTGCACATCCTCTCGCATTCGCTCTACCAGAATCGGGAGATTGCCCTTCGCGAACTGATCTCGAATGCGTCAGATTCGCTCAACAAGTTGCGGCACCTGCAGTTGGGAGATGAACAGTGGCGGGATGAAGCCCCACTGGAGATTACCCTGCAACCGCACAAGGAAGCCCGGATCCTCGTGATTCAGGACAATGGTGTGGGGCTGACCCAGGACGAACTGGTCCAAAACCTGGGGACGATCGCCCACAGCGGTTCGAAGGAATTCTTCCAGAGTCTGGTATCGAAGGCCGGCGAGGGGGGGAGTCCTGATCTGTCGCTGATCGGCCAGTTTGGTGTCGGGTTCTATTCCGCTTTCATGCTGGCGGAAAAGGTGGAAGTGGTGACCCGCAGTTACCACGAGGCGACAGGCTGGCGCTGGGAGTCGGATGGTTCGGGGCGTTTCACCATCACTCCGGCTGGAGAAGACGTTCTCCGCGGAGCCCAGATCCGTCTGCATCTGAAGGACGGTTTTGACGAGTTCCTGGAACCGGACCGCCTCAAGCACATTGTCCGGCGGTACTCCACCTTCGTCCCGTTCCCGATCCTGCTGGAAGGGGGAGTGCTCAATGAGCAGAAGCCGATCTGGGTCGAACCGAAGAGCCAGGTCAGCGATGAACAGCATGCGGCGTTCTACCAGTGGCTGACTCACCGCTCCGACGAGAAGCCCCTGTGGCGACTGCACCTGTCCAGTGATTCTCCCATCCAGTTTCATGCCATCCTGTACTCCCCTCCCACCAATTACGAGTTGATGGGTTTCGGAGAAATCCAGCACGGCATCAACCTGTGTGCCAAGCGGATTCTCGTGCAGGATGACTGTCGGGACCTGCTGCCCGAGTATCTGCGGTTCCTGTATGGTGTCGTTGACTCGGCCGATCTTCCCCTGAATGTCTCGCGCGAGACACTGCAGGACCATCGGCTGTTGCCCAAGCTGAAAAAGGTGCTCACCCGCAAGGTTCTGGATCACCTGGCCAGTGTGGCCGCCGACGATCCTCAGGCATTCCAGGCATTTTCGCGGCAGTTTGGTTCGATTCTTCGCACCGGCATCGGTCAGGATTTTGAGAATCGCGAGCGGATCGGGAAGTTGATGCGGTTCCAGTCGACGCAGACCCTTGGTTCCGGACTGGAACTTCCCGAAGGGGACGAACCGCGCAAGACCTCGCTTGACGATTACCTCTCGCGGGCTGCGGTCGGCCAGGATCAGATCTATTACCTCGCCGGGACCAATGTCGACTCGATGAGCCGGCATCCACACCTCGAGGCGTTCCGCAAGCGGAACCTCGAGGTGCTGTTCCTCGATGACCCGGTCGATGAATTCGCCCTGACCCAGTTGCGCAGCTTCGAAGGGAAAGACCTGATCTCGATCGATTCGGCCGACATCCGCTTCCCCGAGAGTACCAAGCCTGCGGTCGAGGAGGAGTCGAAGACCCCACCCCGACACTTCAGTCGGGTGCTGGAACTGTTTCGCGGGGCCCTCGACAAGCGGGTTGCCGATGTCCGCCAGTCAGACCGGCTCACCGCCAGCATCTGCTGCCTGGTGAATGCAGAGGGGACGATGAGCAGCCAGCTTCAGAAGGTGCTCTCGACCACGATGAAGGGATTCGAAATGTCGAAACGGGTGTTTGAGGTCAACCCACAGGCCCGCCTTGTGGAGCGGTTGTGCGAATTGGCTGGCAACCCGGACAACGATGATTTCATCCGCGACTGTGGCCGGCAGTTGTACTCCGACTCACTGCTGTTGGACGGACTCATTCCCGACGCCGAGGAAGTGACGGGTCGTTCGCTGCGATTCATGGAAGAACTCTCACGCACCCGATCGGTCATCGCGACCTGAGCACCGATCGACTTCGGGGGGGCGATTCACTCCCCGGCGTGTGGCCCGAAAGGCGCAGGTCAGCGCTTGCCCGGCATGTGGCCAGCGTGTGGCTCCCCGATTCCGTGTTTGAGTCATGCCATCTTCCCCCCCACCCCGGCCGGTGGTGAGTCGACCGGGGAGAGGTGGCAGCAGGCGGGGAAAGGCTCATCCCCGGGCAAGAATCACGCGATCAGGGCCTGCCCGGGGCCTCTCCAGGCTCAGAGGGACCGGATGTGTCAGCACGGCCCGGTGGGGGGGCCATGGCCCCGAGGGCGGCCTGGACGATCCTCGAGAGTTCGTGCGCCAGGTTCTGGCAAAGAGCATCGAGCTGTGGATGGGCAACCGAGACTTCCGCCAGGGTCTCATACAGCCGCTCCAGGGCAGGCAAGAGCAGCGAATCACCGGCACCGCCCGGCCAGGTCGTCTGGTTGGGGGTGGGGAGCAGGGCCCGCAGATTGCCGAAATGCCGATTCAGGTGTTCCATCATCCGTTCGTCGGCCGGGATCCGTTCGTCCGAGGTGGTCCGCTCTTTCCGTGGGCCGGTCGACTGGATGGCCGAGATCAGTTCGGCGACATGCAGCGCGGCAATGTAGACCGCCAGCCCGATGGGGAGCGGTGGGCTGGAGGCCGTCGGTTGTATGCCGGTCGCCGTCGCCGTGGACGCTGACGCGGCCGAGGTCGCCGTCAGAATCGACGAGGTCTCCGAACCGCTGGGAGCGTCGGCGGGGCTGACCCGGGGGTTCGACTCGGAGTCGCAGCGGGTGGCTCCGAGTCCCGACTCGCACGTGTCGTCATCCCATCGCCAGCGGGACTGTTCCCAGTCGGCGAAGGTCGCTTCGTGGACATCGAAGGCAAAATCTTCGTCGAGATCACTGCCATCGAGATGCCAGAAACAGGGCCCGGGGAGTTCGGCCAGCATCTGGCAGCAGGGGCAGTCGGGATCGATCAGCGCCTCTTCGGGCGTGAGAGCCTCGGGGACCCGCCGGCGTTCGTTCTGGATGATCGACCGGGGGGTGCGGTGACCGGAATCGACAGCGGGCGAATCGAGCCATTGGTCGCGGACCTGGACGAGCCGCTCGGCCTCGGCCGCGATGGATTCGTCGAGGGATTGAGGAGTGGCCGAAAACACGGCCTGGGGACCCCGGAGTGTCTCGGACCAGTGTTCCCAGCTCGACCAGAGCAATTCGCGCACGAGGTGGTAGTACATGACCGCTTCGTGGAGCCCGATACCAGCGGACTGGAACGCGGGGGACGAAAGGGGAAGCGGGGGTGGGGCGAGACCGGTGAGGGACCATGACTCGCAGCGGTTGTGCAGGTCCTGGCTCAGGTGCCGGCGGTTGAGAAACAGGATTTCGCGTGGCGTCTGACCTCCCAGGTCCTCGCGGGGAGAAAGGAGCCAGCGGGCGTGCAACTCGCGGATTTCGCGAGAGATGGGATTGCCCCCCGCCGCGGCCGCCGCCTGTTCGTTGAGGGTGGCCCGCCCCAGGGGCGGGCCACCCTGGCATTGGCAATCACTCTCGCCACAATTACCGGAATCATCCATCAATAAAGCGGGAGAGAAATCGCCCAGCGGCTCATGCGGCAGAGGGGTGGCGCAGAGGGGGAGGGCATCGAGGGGCGCGTCGGAGGGAGTCGAATGGATTTCGGCCAGGAGGCGCTGTGCGCTCTGGCAGGTCTCCCGGGCGATGGACTCGAGCAGCGGGGGACCGTAGAGGACCAGTCGCGGATCACTGGCGGACCGGCCGGCCCGCTCCAGCCGACGGTTCGTGGCGACCTGTCGCCATTCCCAGAAGGCATGGCTGAAGACCCAGTCGTCCGCCAGTTGGTAGGGGAGGGCGTGGGACGTGCGGTATTGACCATTGTGGTAATAGACGATCCCCTCCCGTTCGGGGTCGGAATAGTCGGAATCGATGACCACGAGGCGGGCCGCGAGGTCGATCACAATTCGCCCGGCATCGTAACGGCTGTCGCGCAGACCTGGTTCGAGCCCCAGGTCGTGACGGTCTCCCAGGTTGGGCTTGGCAAACCGGCCAAGTGCCAGTTCGAGTTCTTCCAGGGTTTCGGGGTCGGCCGTCAGGGCGGCAATCGCCCGATCGGCCTGGCTGCCATGAACAGGTCCCGACCAGTCACGGTCCCACTCCCGCACCACCAATTGCACTTCACTCACGTTCACACCGTCGCTTTCTGAAGAAATGGTCAACGATTCACCCGAACAGAGTGTACAAAATACAGAACAAGTGACTTTTGTCAACTGGTTGATGGGATGTTTTTTGGGTGGGGTGGTGAACAATTGGGGTTTGCCGCGGGACGCGGTGTGTAAGTCATTACAAAACAGAGGTTTATATTTTCAGTGAATACATGCCGTATTTGATGTGCGGGCGTGGTCCGCTTGTTCAATGGGCTCGTCTTCGTTTCGCCGAGATCCCTGGGAGTGTCGATATCTGATCAAATACTAAAATATACTGTTCGTACGAATTGATGTGCTTCACTGGAATGGGTGCGGGTGTTCATTTTGGCATGGACTGTTTTCCTGGATCTCCCCAGGTTGTCTCAGACAATCACGCTCAAGCCAGCGAGCAGCGAAACCAGGAGGGCAACCACCCACCCCCGGAAAGGAAGGCTGGGGAGCAGCCCTTCGGACACAACTGCAACGCCTGCCAGAGTGATCGTCGCCACAAACTCCATCCACAACACTTTCCCGCTGGCCCCCTGCTGCACGCGGATTGAAAAAAAGAGCACCATCACCGTTGCGGAATACAAGACGGCTTTCCAGTAGGCAGTGGGACTGTTCCGCACGAAAACGGCGGCTGCCAGCCAACAGGCGAAGGGGAAAAACAGCGTCCGGTTACCTGTGGTCCCACTGGCCAGCAGCCAGAGCAGACTCCCCGCCAGCAGCATCAGGCCACGTTCCGGTGAGGTCGATCGGCTGACCAGGAGACCGGCTGTCACCGCCAACAGGCCTCCTCCCCAACCGGACAGTCCCAAAGTCATTCCCACGAAGAGTGCGAGCAATGCGGGAGTCATCCACGACTGGCGTGCAATCGTCGGTGATTCGTGGGCAGGCGGATTCATCAAGTGGTGATGGTCGGGAGAGGCCTGAGCGGGTGACCGAGGGTGTCGCCGTCGGGAGAATCTCTTGGCGGATGATTGTTCTGCCGGGCGCACGAATTGTACACTCCAAAACAGCGGCTCGTTGGCGGGAACTGACAACCGGCGTCGCCTGGCGTTCACCGCACTGCCCAAAGATGGCTGCCGCCTGCCGGGAGCCGAGAAAGGCTGGCTTGGCCCATGTGGGAACTGTTCAAACGGCTGACCTTGGGGTTGGCGCTGATTGCCGCCTGTTCCGCGATTCTGTTGTATTCCGATCGAGGGGCCAGGAAAGGGAGTCTGGCGGAGCGTTCGGGGCCGGTCCCGGTGGCGCTGGTGCAGTTTGCCTCGGTGGCTGCACTGGACGATGGTGTCCGGGGAGTGATCGCTGCGCTGGCCGACCGGGGTTACTCGGATGGCGGCAAGATCCGCCTGCAGCGTTTCAATGCCGAAGGCGACGTCGCCATGGCGAACACGATTGCCCGGACTGTCACCTCTGGCGAGTTCGAATTGATTGTCACCATCAGCACCAATTCGCTGCAGACGGTTGCCAATGCCAATCAGTCGGCCCATCCGATCCGCCATGTGTTCGGAGTTGTGTCCGACCCCTATTCGGCCGGGGTAGGAATCGATCCCGAGGACCATCGGAAACATCCCAAGCACCTTGCTGGCTACGGTTGCATGCCCCCCAGTCGCGAGGTGTTTGAACTGGCCCGACAAATGAATCCGAAATTGAAACGGGTGGGACTTGTGTGGAACCCGGCCGAATCGAATTCGGTGGCTAACACCAAGGTGGGACGAAGCGTGTGTGCCGACTTGGGCATCGAATTGATTGAGGCCAACGCCGAAAACGCGGCGGCGGTGATTGAGTCGACCCAGGCGGTGATTTCGCGTGGAGCGGAAGCGATCTGGTTGAGCGGAGATGTGACAAGCATCCAGGCGGCCGATGCGCTGATTGCCACCGCAATGAAGTCGGGGGTCCCGGTCTTCAGCGTGTTACCAGGCAAGGTCAGGTCAGGGACCTTGTTTGATTTCGGCGGGGACTATGTCGAGATTGGTCGCACCTTGGGGGATCTCGCGGCGGATGTGCTGGAAGGAAAGCCGACTGCCGATGTCCCGGTGGAGAACCGATTGCCCACGCTGTTGCTGTTGAATGAAAAGATCATTCCCCAATTGCGCGGCACATGGAGCTTTCCACCAGACGTGCGGAAGGAGTCGGCCGGTGTGATCACCGCGGCGGGAGAGCAGCTTCCCGAACGGTTTCGGACACCGGTCGCGAAGTGAAGTCGGGTGGGAGATTCTCTCCGGAACCGATTCCGGAACGGTCACTCCCGCCGCGTTCGGGGGGTGAGAGCAACGCGGGGAATTCATGCAGATTACGCAACGGGAACTGGAAGACCGGGTGGTCCTCGACCTGGAGGGGCGCATCGACGCCAACTGGTCCGAGTACCTCTCGCGGGCACTGGAGTCGGTGGTGGAGGCGGGACGGCACCGGGTGGACCTGGACCTGGCGCGGGTCAGCTACATCAGTTCCGCCGGGGTGGCCGTGCTGGTGCGTTGGTATCAGCAACTGCGCAAGGCGGGGGGGCAACTGCGGGTGGTGCAGCCGTCGAAGCTGGTCGCCGAAGTGCTGCAGTTGTCGGGCCTGGCGAATCACCTGCTGGCGGCACCAGCCCCACCGTCCCACGAGCCGGACTCGGCGAAGGTGTCCGGGCAGGCTTCCACGCGGGACGGCGTTGTCCTCGAGTCGCATTCCTCCAGCGGTGCTCCACTTCCCCTGTCGGTGCAGTTGCTGGGTGACCCGGATGCGCTGCGGTCGGCCGGGTTTGGCGAGATGCCGCCGGTACCGCTGGTCTGTGAGCCCGAATTGACAGCGATTGGGCTGATGGCATTCGGCACGACCGGGGTTGCAGCACGCGGGCATTATGGGGAAGGGCTGGCCGTCGGCGGGGCAGCCATCATCCAGCCAGCCGATGGCAGTGACATCCCCGATTTCCAGGTCCGGCAGCAGGATTTTCTCCCGCGGACGCAGATGCTGTATGGCCTGGCCGTACGGGGAAGTTTTGCGCGGCGAACCCGGTTCGAGGCGGGGGGAGCCCCGCGGGGTGTGGTGGGGGTGGGAGAGTTGGTGGACATCCTGCTGGATGAGGCGGGCTGGACGGGGATGGCGTTTACCCTCGTGGCCGAATCTGCCTGCGTGATCGGGGCTTCGTTGCGAAAGTCGCCTGACAGTGGTTGGGAAGGGGCCCCGTGGGAGTTTCCCCGCGTCCGGGAGTGGCTGTCATTCACCACCGAGCGGACGTCAGAAAAGGGGATGGTGGTGGTCGTCGGGGTGGCGCATCGACAGCCATCGGAGAGCCTGGCCCGGTTCCTCCGGCCGGTTTCCAGCCGTTCGGCGACGGGGTTGCACTGCCATGCCGCCTTGTTTCCCTACCGGCCCGTCCCGCAAAGCGAATTGGTGCTGCCTCATTTTCTCGGATCGTTGTTCCAGACCGATTCGGCCCGCGGGGTGCTGCACCTGCTGCACGACGAGCGGCCGGTGGAGGGGGTGGGGCAGACCGATCTCCTGCGGGGAACGGCCTGGCTGTCTCCCCTTGAACCTGTTTCCGCTTCGGGGGGATCGCCCGGAAAGGCTGGCCGCGCATGAACCTGCTGATCAGTTCGCTGACGATGGGCTTCATCCTCGCGTTCCTCGCGCTGGGGGTGTTCCTGAGTTTCCGGATCTTCAGTTTTCCCGACATCACGGCCGAGGGATCGTTCACGCTGGGGGCGGCGGTGACGGCGGCCCTGCTGTCGCGCGCCGGTTGGCCGGTCTGGCCCGCGACAATGATGGGAGGGCTGGCCGGGATGCTGGCGGGAACGCTCACCGGGGTGTTGCACACCCGATTCAGGATCAATCCGCTGCTCAGCGGCATCCTGGTGACGACCGGACTCTATTCGGTGAACCTGCACATCATGGGGAGCAGCAACATTCCCCTCACCGGGGTGGTGACCCTGGCGCAGCATGCCGAGCGGTTGGCCCGGACAGTGCTGGGTGACGCCGTGGAGTTCAACCTGCTGGGATGGGCCGTCGCTCCGCGGGATGTGGGATTCCTGATCGGGATGGTGTTGTTGACCGTGATGGTGTTGGTGGCGCTGTCCGTGTTCTTTCAGACGCACCGGGGGACGGTCTTGCGCGCGACCGGAGAGAACCCGCAGATGGTCCGGGCGCTGGGCTCGAATGTCGATCTCAACCTGATCCTGGGGCTGGCCCTGTCGAACGGGCTCATCGCGCT
>Ga0315904_10004236_pt1 | contig 20565 bp, 16 predicted proteins | sample LakEriMetagenome_6_FD_203529 | JGI IMG/M metagenome (GOLD analysis project Ga0315904, IMG submission 203529) | Freshwater fungal communities from buoy surface, Lake Erie, Ohio, United States - Buoy 12 MA120 | ecosystem: Environmental > Aquatic > Freshwater > Lake | place: USA: Lake Erie, Ohio...
CATAATAAACACGAGGTGGTCATTTTCCACGTCATCGATAAAAAAACGGAAGAAGACTTCCAACTGGAAAACCGTCCCTACAACCTCATCGATATGGAAACGGGAGAATCCATCAAACTTAAGCCCGCCGAGATCAGGGAGCAGTATGTGAAGCAAGTGGAAGCATACTTCTCTGCTTTAAAAAAACGCTGTACGGATTACCGGATCGATTTCGTACCGACTGATATTCGTCAGGGATATGATCAGGTGTTGCTGGAGTATATGATCAAAAGGTCGAAATTATATTGAGGGGGCAAGGAGAAAGGAGAAAGGAGCAAGGAGCAAGGAACAAGGTTATGCATTACGCATGCTGAAGTGACTTTGCAGCAAGTACGCTGGTGCCATGTGAACTGCAAACGTACTTTCCAATTATGAATGTGTGATTAAGAACCTATGCACTTTGCACTATGCACTTTGCACTATGCACTTTGCACTATGCACTATGCACTTTGCACTATGCACTATGCACTTTGCACTATGCACTATGCACTTTGCACTATTACCCATTGAGTCATACGTTACATTCCCTTCATCCCCTTCAGCTGCTTCATCATCCCCATCATGTTCTTGGGATTACTCATCAGCTTCATCATCTTTTTTGTGTCTTCGAATTGCTTAAGAAGCTTATTCACTTCCTGAACGTTAGTCCCGCTACCATTCGCAATGCGCGTTTTTCGGTGACCATTGATGATTCCGGGGTTTGTGCGTTCTGCAGGGGTCATCGACAGAATGATCGCTTCGATGTGCTTAAAGGCGTCATCCTGAATATCGACATCTTTCATAGCCTTGCCCATTCCCGGGATCATTCCCATGAGGTCCTTCACATTCCCCATTTTCTTGATCTGCTGAAGCTGACCTAAAAAGTCATTCAGATCGAACTGATCCTTCTGGATCTTTCGCTGTAATTTCTTCGTTTCCTCTTCGTCGAACTGTTCCTGTGCCCTTTCAACGAGTGAAACCACGTCTCCCATTCCAAGGATTCGGTCAGCCATACGCTGCGGATAGAAGACATCCAACGCATCCATTTTCTCACCAGTCCCGACGAATTTGATCGGCTTATCGACAACTGCCTTAATCGAAAGGGCAGCTCCACCCCTTGTATCACCGTCGAGTTTGGTGAGAACGACACCGTCGAAATTGATACGATCGTTGAATGCCTTAGCCGTATTCACTGCATCCTGACCGGTCATGGAATCCACAACGAACAAGGTTTCCGTTGGCTGGATCGCCTGCTTAACACGAGCAATCTCGTCCATCATCTGCTCATCAACGGCAAGACGTCCCGCTGTATCGACAATCACTACACTGAAACCTTTGCTTCTTGCATGCTGAACCGCATCAGTTGCGATCTTAACCGGATCTTTTTCTTCCTTGTTAGAGTATACCTCAATCCCCAACTGTTCACCAAGAACATGCAACTGGTCGATCGCAGCTGGACGATACACGTCACAGGCAACAAGTAGTACGTTCTTTCCCTTCTTAGTCTTCAGGTAATTTCCGAGCTTTCCGGAGAAAGTCGTTTTACCCGACCCCTGAAGACCTGACATCAGAATAATTCCCGGATTTCCCTTGATGTTGATCTCCGACTCATTGCCACCCATCAATTCCACCAATTCCTCATGGCAGATCTTCACCATGAGCTGACCCGGTGAAACGGATTTCAATACGTCCCTTCCAAGTGCCTTTTCCTTGACCGAATTGGTAAAATCCTTCGCTGTCTTGAAATTAACGTCGGCATCAAGCAAGGCACGGCGCACCTCCTTGAGTGTCTCAGCAACGTTTATCTCTGTGATCTGACCCTGACCTTTCAGGATCTTGAACGCTCTTTCAAACTTATCGGTAAGATTTTCGAACATGTTCTGGAAAATTGGAATGCGAAGTTACGAAAAACCGAGTAATTCCAAAAAGCGCAGATTGTATGGAGATATGCCGCATCAAAGAATACCACACCCGGCATTAACCTTCAGAAAAAGAGTTCTCAACTTCAAGAATAAGGTTGTAAGTCCTTCAATATTGGCTGACATACGTATATTTGAACCGACAAAATCTAACTACATGTCCATATTCCGCAAGAAAACAATCGAAAGGATCACAAAAGACGCTGCTTATGATGAAAGCCATGGCAGTGGTTTAAATCGTGTACTCACACAGTGGGACCTCACCTTTCTGGGAATTGCCGCGATCATTGGTGCCGGAAGTTTCAGCTCCATGGGAACCGCCTGTGCTTCAGGTGGACCAGGTGTGATCATCCTATTCATTATATGTGGAATTGCCTGTGGTTTTACGGCATTGTGCTATAGTGAATTTGCCTCTCGTATTCCGGTAAGTGGAAGTGCCTACACTTATGCCTATGCTTCTTTCGGAGAAATGATCGCCTGGGTGATCGGATGGGCCTTGTTGTTGGAATACTCAATTGGAAATATCTATGTGGCTTTTTCGTGGTCAGATTACTTTACTAATCTCCTTGAAAGCATCCATGTCAGTTTACCAGACTGGATGACCATTTCTTATGCTGAAGCTAAAAAAACCTTAACTGATTCTTCTGAAGCCAAAGCTGCATGGGCAAATGCACCCATGTTAGGATCTCTCCGGATCATTTTCGATTTTCCTGCACTGCTTATCAATTTCCTCATCACATGGCTTGTATACGTAGGTGTTAAGGAGAGCAAGAACATCTCCAACCTGATGGTCTTCATCAAACTGGCAGTAGTACTATTGGTCATCCTTGTTGGAATATTCTACATCGACCCTGCCAACTGGTTCCCAAAAAGCGAAGTAGGTGAAGGTAACTCATTCATGCCGAACGGATTCTCAGGTGTTATGATGGGAGTAGCATCCGTTTTCTTCGCCTATATTGGATTCGATGCCGTATCAACGATGGCAGAGGAAAGCAAAAATCCACAGCGCGACTTGCCACGCGGGATGATCTACTCACTTGTTATCTGTACTGTCATTTATATTCTGCTCTCCCTTGTACTTACAGGTATGGTGAATTATAAATTACTGAATGTTGGTGACCCGCTCGCTGAAGTTTTCTCCCTTCGGAATGTAGGTTGGATGGGCTCACTGATCTCGATCTGTGCAGTGGCTGCTATGACAAGTGTTATCCTTGTTTTCCAGCTGGGACAACCCAGAATCTGGATGACCATGAGCCGTGATGGTCTGCTTCCGAAGAAATTTCAGGAGGTACACCCAAAGTACAAAACACCATCCTTCGCAACGATCGTTACAGGACTCGTGGTTGGAATTCCGATCCTGTTCACTGACAAGACGTTTGTGCTTGACTTTACCAGTATTGGCACCTTATTCGCTTTTGTTCTTGTATGTGGCGGAGTACTGCTCTTACCGAAAAAAGAAAAAGAGCCGGGGAAATTCCATCTCGTCTACATCAATTCTAGGTTTATCTTCCCAATTACTGTTCTCGGTACCTTTTTACTCGTTCAGATCCTGTTCCCGAATTATTTTTCGAACCTTCTTGATCTGACCTCTGAAAACACAAATCTGACACTCAATATTTCCTCACTGGTGTTCTGGCTGATCTTGCCAATTCTTGCCGTTTTGGCCTATTTTAAACAATGGTCTCTCGTGCCCTTGCTTGGCCTTTCGACGTGTCTCTATCTTTTGACGGGAATGAGCGCTTCCAATTGGTTTTGGTTCACCGTATGGTTTGGATTTGGATTGGTAATTTATTTCCTGTACGGGTTCAAAAGAAGCAGACTTGCTTTAGAGGGGAAGTGATCAACGCTTAGTCCTGTAGAAAAGCATTATTAAAACCGGCAACAAGGTCATGTCAGCAATTAGCGCTACAAAAAGCGTAATGCTCATCATCACCCCCATGAAGAAGGTCCCCATAAAACTGGAAAACACCAGCAGCATGAAACCTGCACACAATATGAGCGTGGTGAGGACCATCGCTTTTCCTGTGGTCAGATAAGCTCTTTTCAAGGCATACATTTTTGATTTACCCTGCATCAATTCATGTTTGAACTTGCCGAGTAGATGGATCGTGTCATCCACAGCAATTCCAAAAGCTATGGTAAACACAATTGCCGTACTTATTTTGAGTTCGATCCCGAAAAAGCCCATGACTCCTGCTATTACGGCCAACGGTATGATATTCGGAATGATGCTGATGATCATCATTGAGAAAGAACGGTAGATCAATCCCATGATCAAGGCTACAATAACGATTGATATTGATAGCCCCTGAACAAGACTTACAGCAAGATAACTCAGGTTTTTGTCAAACAAGTGAGCAGTTCCGGTAATATGATATTCGAAGTCACCATTTAGTTCTTTATTGAGAAAAGCCGTCAATTCCTCATTCTTGGCAGTAACCTTTTTATTCCCCCAATCAGGGATCATACCGCTGACCCGCGTTTCCCTTTCGAGAGAATCCGTTATAGTCCGAATGTATTTCCCCTGACCCGCAATCTTCATCATACGTCGCAAATTCCGGATCTCCCTTTTGCTTTCAGGGAGGCTGAAAAAATCCGGATTTCCTGCATGGGCCGATCGATTCAGGATCTTCATCGTATTGACCAGTGAATTCTTGATCTGAACCCCGTAATTCTCTGCAAGGTAGGTTTCAACCTTATTCAGCGTTTCAAGCGTTTCCGGCTCCCAGACGGTGTTTTCGCTGTTCTTTAACTGAACAACCAGTTCAAAAGGACGGATTCCTCCGTAATGCTTATCCAGGTAATTAAAGTCCTGTTTGAGGGGTTCACGTGAAGTCACATCATCCATAAGGAAATTATCGACCACGATGAGCGAAGCACCCCACCCTGAGATCAGCAACAGAATCACATTACCCACAAGGACTTTTCGGGGGTTGGCCGTTAACCACTTGAACCATTTATGCAATTTGTCCTTCCAGAAATTATTTTCATGGCTCACAGAGATCTTTTTCGGCGTTGGAAAAATGTAAAAGAGGATCGGAAGAAGAACGATAGTAAGCACAAATGCGATCATCACCCCGGTACCTGTGACCAGTCCGAAAACCTGAATGGGTTGAACTTTTACAAAGTATAGGGAATAGAACCCGATGGCGGTAGTTAATGATGTCAGAAAAGTAGCAAATCCAATCTCCCGAACGGTCACAATGATCGAATCGTATTTGCTCAATCCTGACCTCAAGCCATCCAGGTAACGGGAAACAAGATGGATCACATCCGACATGGAAACAATGAACATGATGGACGGTAGCGTGATCAACAAGATATTGATGGGCTCATTGAACCAACCCATTAGTCCAAGGATCCAAACCGTTGAAAAAACAATGACTACCTGTGGTAAAAGTATACCCCAAAGCGACCTGAAGGCCACAAACAAAAAGATGACGATAAGAGCTGCAGACAAGGAAATGAAAAAGAACATTTCACTGGTCATCTTTTCTATGTAGAATTTCTGCCCGATAGTTCTTCCCGCAATGCGCACCTTTTCAAAATTGAAATCATCGGCGATGTCTAGAACCGAATTGATCACTTCATCACTTTTCTTTTTTGAAAGGTAATCCTCGTGTCGTATGAAGATACATAAAGACTTACCGTCTGAAGCTACGAGATTATTGACCAGCTCAGCAGAACGATAAATTCGCATGGAATCCTCGCTAAGATCCGCCTTTGTCAGATCGATCCACTTTCTGAATGACCCCCCACCTCCTGGCAGTATGAACCGTTCCTTTTCAGATGTAATTGAAATTACCTGTTTAACATGCGGTGTCTCCTTACTGATCCTACCGGAATAGGCATCTACTTTCCGGAGAAATGAGTGATCAAAAATACCATCCTTACGTTCTATCGCAATAAGTAGAAAATCATTGTCCGACTCATACTTATTTCGATGTTCCAGAAAGTAGGATGTCTCAGGATCATCAACCGGAAAGAACTTTTCAAAGTCATAGTCAAACCCGATGTCACCGAGCCGAAGAGATAAAATTACTGTCAGACCCATTACAACCGCAAGTACGGTCCAGATCAATCTTTTAAAGAACGGTTCACCAACCTTTTTCACACACAATTCGTTGAGAGATCGTCATTAACCATTTCTTTAGTGATTGCACGTTCTCATTTCACAGTGTAAAGGAAACACTAAAAAGATGAAATGGTTTTATTAAGTTTGAAAAAAATAACTGTTCATGAAAAGAAAATTACTTTTTGCCTCTGTGTTATTGTCCGGAATTTCGTTTGGTCAATTCACTCAAACCAATGAACCGGCTGTTGGTGCTCTAGTGGATTATTTTCTGTGCGATTCCAACGTCACAAACTACGACAACGTAACGGGTATCGGAGTTACCTGGAACTATTCGAATATTGCAGGAGTAACAGGTGTTCAGAAGCTTTCTACGGTTATCGATGCTTCCACCTCTCCCAATGCTTCTGATTTCCCCGGTGCTACCAAAGCAACGAGTATTGCAACTGCGATCACAACCTTTTTTACTTCAGATGCAACGAGCCGAACTTCTCAAGGTTTCGTTTATAATGAACCAACTTTCGGTGAAGTAAAAGCAAAATGGACCACAGATCAGCAGATCACGCACAATTATCCAATGGGATTGGGAAATACGGTAAACGATAATTTCGCCGGTGTACTGTCATTTAGTTTTCAGGGTGTTCCTCAGAGTCCTGCCAGCACAGGAGTAAGTTATGCATTGGTTGACGGTGAAGGAACATTGGAACTTGCAGGAAACAGCTATTCGAATGTACTTCGCTATAAACTGGTCGATACTGCATATACATCTGTTATTATTCTTGGAGACCTTCAGGTGATCAGAACACAGTATGAATATTATCAACTAGCCAATTTCTCTCTTCCGCTGTTCACGCACACTACCATTAAGATTCAGGCACCGGGAGCGACTGAACCTCTTACGGCTCAAACTCTTGTGCTGAGTAAGGATGAACCAACAGGATGGTTAGGGCTGAACGAAGAGAATCTTTCAGGTATTACTGTTTATCCGAACCCTGCAACAAGCACACTGACGATTTCAGGAATTGAAGACCAGACGAATGCATCAATCCATGATCAATCAGGTAGGATTATAAGAACTCTGGACAATCTATCCAACGGAATGAACATCAATATTGAAGATCTTGATGCAGGTGTTTATTATGTGCAGTTCTCCAATGCCGGAATTTACTCTGTCAAACAGATCGTAAAGAAATAACTTCAATAAGAGTATAACTTTTTGAACCGCTCCCTGTGAGCGGTTTTTTTGTTTGCGTCACTTTTTGATTTTTCGAGCTGTTACCTTTGGATATTCAATGTGTTATTTCCGGGTATGATCAAAAAACTCACATTTTATTTTTCCCTTCTAACAGCGCCTTTTACGGCTTTTTCACAGATCAACGAAGGACTTACGGCAGAGGAGCGGGCTTACCTGTATCATATTGTTAAAAAGAGTGAGATCCTGGACAATAATATTGGACGCTATCTCGACTACAAAGGACCAATGGTATACCTTCCGAACAAAAAGATCAATTATGACTCTCTCGAGTTGATCATTCTCAATCAGCCTGAATTACTCATTATCAGGAAAGATGAGATTGCCCGTTCCCCCAAGGGAATATTGGGTGAGACCTCGAATAAAATGGCCATGTGGGAACTGAATAAGGTCCTTCTGGCTAAAAGAATCGGTGAAAAGGAACTGGAACCCTACAGAACTAAATACGAAAATTTCGAGCGCTATCTGATGGAGAAACTTCCGGAGGATGCAAAAAAAGGTTCTGACGGAGAACTGAAGCCCACCCCGAAGATCATTAACCTCTTGAATCCGGGCCTGAGCTTTGAGGACAAGACCGACTTCCTGGAAACGCTGCGTTTCAAAGACCCCAATGTCGACAAAGCCATCCTTGATGCGATCAGTTATGCGATCAACTCTTATGTTGAGGCAAGAAGTAAGTACTTCTACCATTCTTTGGGAGGGAAGGCGGATGTATTTGAGAATTATCTCGTGGCTGCGGGAGACGGCTCATCTACGTCGGGGATGCTGAACGAGAAAGAGCGCGACGACAAGGGAAGATGGAATCGCGGTCTGCCAAAAGCCGTAGGACTCTTCCCTTACCAAACCAAACTTGAAGTAGTTGGCGACAAGAAGAAAGAAACAGTGGTAGAACCGATGCGGTATGCGGTTTTAGATATGAAAACTACCGGAAACTGGCGCTATACGCAATTGCATTTTGACGTTTGGGGATACAACACAGAAAAACAAACCACTGTAGTCATAGAAAAGAACGGCCTCTCCTACCCCTTATTCGGATCAGGTGAGACCAGATTTCTTTCTCCCGATTCCACATTCTCGAAAGGGATAACCATGATGGCCATCATCAATGATCTCAAGAGCAATAAGATCACTAAATTGAACGAAATGATCTATGGTAAAAGAGGATTTGACTATTGGATCGAATACAACAAAAAGAAAAAAGACGAAACGGAATTGAAGATCGAAAAGCAGGAATACGGGTATTCAGCTTTGCATAACGAACCTGCAGGCACAGATAAAAAGGCATCCAAAAAAGAAAAGAAAGCGAAGAAACACATCACACATCCTGATGCAGACAAGAATCCTCCCCGCCTGACGAACCGTAGCGATAAGAAGGATAAAAAGGTTTCCGAGGCATCCATTGTGGATCTTTATAACCTTTTTGATACGTATAAAAAGAAGATCGCCGATCTGGAACTACAGAAGTCGGAAGCGCTTGACCTTTTGGCCATATATCAGCAAAGACTCGATACCTATTACAGGTTAATGGGACAAAAATGGGCAAAATACACAGAAGAAAATGGACTCTATATTTTTGAAGACTCAAGCACCTTCGATATGTTGACACAGGAGTTCAGCTTCCCTCCCGGACAAACTCAGGAAGATTTTGAAGTACGGTTGGTCGCCATTCCTGAATCATCGATCTCGGATGAAGCAGACGAAGTAATGCTTCATGTTGGCCTTTGCGATCTTATCCCGAACCAGGATGCACGTTTCGGGCTGGAGTTAAATGACTTGTTCGAATCCGATAAATGGGATTTGCACAATGATCTGCTGATGGAAAAAGACAGTGTTGCTGTCCTCCAGTTCTTTGAAGCACTGCTGAACAAGAAAAACACCTTTGAGATCATAGCACGCGCTCAAGGAATTGGAAAATGGAACAGGTCAAGGACAGTCAAGGACGCAGCTCCCGTTGAGATCTCAGCGTATCCGGGTTCCACAGAAGAACTGCGATCAGTAAGCAAAATGGCTGAAGAATTTGTTCGCCTAAGAACTTCAGAGGTTTTCATTCACCTGAACAGAGGTATTCGAATGGAAGTAAACTCTTACACCGACCCTGTAGCCTCTTCGATCTCAATAAACGACGCGCATGTTCTTGACCTTATGCAGCGCTATAATCTAAACAAAAATGACATACTCAGCGCATACAGAACTGCCGCAATCTTGAATGCCCTGAAGGTCGAATTGAATGTACTTGCAGGCACCTATCTTGACCGAGAAAAGGCCAGGATCGTGATTGACAGGTTTAACAAGGAATTTGCCAAGATCAGGATCAGTATCGGCCCAACCTCTTTAAAACTTTCAGAGATCAAGCTGTAAAATGATCGTCTGGAAAATTAACCAGGTAAACCTTTTCAGAGGCGCGGGTTACTGCAGTATATAGCCAACGGTAATAATCCTGATCGACCATTTCATCCGACAGATAGCCTGGATCAATGAATACCGCCGCCCATTGGCCACCTTGAGACTTGTGACAAGTTATGGCATACGCATACTTCACTTGCAACGCATTAAAATAGGGATCCTTGAGTACCTTTTCGTATCGCTTTCGTTTATTAAGCTCATCTGAATGGTCTTTTTCTATCGCATGAAAAAGTTCTTTCATCCGTTCCCTTGGCAAAGATGGACTTTCCGTTAGAAGAGATTCCAGTAGAAGCAAAACTTCCAACTCTGGCTCATCAGGATAATCCTCCATTTGAACGATCACGCGGGCGAACTCGAATCCATATTCCTGTTCGATCCGTCTGATACGTTTCACTCGAAGCTGTTCCCCGTTGGCAATAAAGCCGGCTTTTGAATTATCATCGAGCCAGTAGTAATTGTTTCTTACCACCATTAAACAATCATTCTGACATAACTGTTCCTCAAACCAAAGGATCCTTCCCCTGATCTGTTGGTTATATAAGTTCGCACGCTTATTGGATCTCGTGATAACAATGGTTTGATCAGGACCAAAACGTGAATAACAGTTTTCAAGCTCTTCCTGTAAAAGATCACCTGAAAGCCGAACCAGATCGTGAAAGGAAAGGTCAAACTTGAATTTAGCAGGATGGATCGTTGAGCGCAACTCGGTAGCATTAGTCAGGATTCCTGAGCCATGCGATTGTCTGAGTACATGGGTGAGTTTAAAGGAAAAAAGTTCCAGCTTTGGATAATGGACTCTTAAGTAGTCCATATTAATAGCCGGTGAGTCTGAGGCCCCCACCGGTGGCAGCTGTCCTTCGTCTCCGAGAAAGATCAAGCGACAATTTTTTCCCGAATAAATGTATTCGATCAGATCATTTAAAAGGTCCCTGCCTATAGAACCGTCCCTTTGAACTGAGAATTCGGGGATCATCGAGGCTTCATCCACAAGGAAGATCGTATTGGTGTGTAAATTCGGCATCAAGGCCACCGGTGACATTTCTTCTGCACTGTCCTTTCTCCTGTAGATCTGCTTGTGGATCGTAAACGCCTCCTGCCCTGCTTTACCTGCAAACACTTTGGCTGCACGACCGGTAGGTGCCAATAAACGTGTTTTTATCCTGAAGGCTCCCAATGTTTTTACATAGGTTGCCATCATGCTTGTTTTTCCCGTACCGGCATAACCGGTTAGAATCAGAAGTTTGAAATTACTGTTACCCGATGAAAAATAGTGAAGGCCGTTCAGCAGATCCCCCTGTTCTTCTGTCAGTTCATACCCAAAGAACCGCCTGAATAGCTGCTTAAAATCGGCTTGGGGGTGATCGTTCATAAAATTAAAGGTACCAAATTATTCACATGTCCATTCATTGAGTGAAAGGAGGAAAAAAACTATTCTGCACTCGTTGGCTCAAAACAAAAAATTGTAGATTTGTCTGAAAATTTCGAAACTCAACAGACTATGTTCGGCAATCTATCGCTCTATTTTAAAAAGTTTTCTGTTCCTGCTCTATTTTTTATCATTGGACTTCTCCTGTTCATTGCAGGGGTGAAAGGACAACAGAACACCATGTTCATGCTGTCTTCCGTGATGATGTTCCTGGCAGGTGCCTTGAGTATCCTATACAGCAGCGGTGCATTCAAAACAACCTTGCTTTACATTTTCGGTGGTCTGGCTGGAGTTGCAGCAATCGCAACATTCGTTCTTTCATATAACAGTGTTGATGAGACTGCAACGTACAATAAGAACTATGCACTTTGCCGAGGGAAGTCGATTGCAAATCTGGAAGATATTCGCTACATTCAGAAGTCTCATGCAGAAAAGTTTGGCCGCTACGCTAATACCTGGGAAGAATTGGTAGAGTTTGCAAAGACAGGAACTGTTCCATATGTGGAGTCAGAAGGAGTTGTACCTGGTCGCAAGATCTCTGAAGCAGAGCGTGATTACCTTGTTCAGTTTGGTCTATACAAAAAGAATCAGGCGATCGACTTCAACATGACAGAAAAGGAGGCTTATTTCCTTTCGAAATGGACTAATTGTCCGGTGGATCTTAAAGGATTCAAGAGGGACACTGTTCAGCGAAGCATTCTTGAAATGCGCTTTCAGAACAAAGCATACATAGATGGGCGCATGAAAGCCGGTTTTGGCAAGTTCTATCCGGATTCTTTGCCATATGTTCCGCTGAGTGGAGCCAAAAGAATGTGGAAACTGGAGACAGTAGATTCACTTGTGGTAGGTGAAGACAAAGTGCCTGCGATGAAGATCAGCGGAAAGATTCCGTTTGCGAAGATCCAGGGTAAAGAGGATGAAGAGTTGTCTCTTGGAAGCCTTACCTCCCCTGACCTGATCGGTAGCTGGGAGGAAGATTAATCCCCTTGACTTGAAACATTTTATAACTCAGATCTCTTCAGATTCTGTTGTTTTCACATCTCGTGAGAACGGTATTACAGTCTCAGAGTCTGCCTATGAATTCAAGGACCGAAACGAGCATCGGTACCGTGAGCAACTCAACGAATTCCTGAACACTTCCGGGATCAGAGATCGGGATCACGATGAACATACGATCTCCTGGTCCGGTTTTCAAACATCCCTTGTTCCGGCAAATGTATTCGCCGAAAGCAATGTCCGTGACATTTTTAAACTGTGTTTTGGTTCTGAAATACCTCCGGGTGATGTTGATTACAATCGATTACCGGAACTAAGCATGGTAAATGTTTTTCAGTTGCCGGTCTGGGTTAAGAGTTTCTTCGTCATGAGTTACCCTCGCTCGATCATCCAGCATGAAGGAACAATGCTCCTAAGGTCTTTCACGCACAACACACCTGTCAAACTGAAGATCCTAATTGTGCCATATAAGCGTCATTTTACCCTGTTAATGGCAGATGCAGGAAAGCTCCAGTTCTATTCCCAGTTCGATTACACGAACATGGATGATATCCTATACAACCTTCTGTTTGTGTTACAACAAAAGGATCTGATCGATAAGTCGGGAGAACTGATCTGGTCTTCGGGAGTTGGGTGTGAAGTTGCGTTTGAAGAACTGAAAGCTAAAGCCAGCGCCATCTCAAATCTGAAGCCTTTGGCACTAAGAGAAGATACCGACTTCATTCTTAATTCCCACAAGCTGTGCGTATAATCAGTGGTAAATTAAAAGCACGTCGTTTCAGTGTTCCAAAGAATTTCCCTTCAAGGCCTACCACCGATTTTGCAAAAGAAGGACTCTTTAATATCCTCGAACATCAGATCGACCTTTTTGACCTCCACATCCTCGATCTCTGTGCGGGAACTGGAAATATTTCATTTGAACTTATTTCTCGTGAATCCGGATTTGTTACAGCGGTTGATATCAATTTGAATTGTCTGCGTTTCATCAGAAAAAATGCAGAGGAAATGCAGATTCAGGATGAGATACGAACAGTAAGAATGGATATCCTTCATTTTCTTAGGATCACTGAAGACTCCTATGATCTGATTTTCGCTGATCCACCATACGCCTATAAACACCACGCCGAACTTGCAAATAGTGTATTCGAACGACAGCTACTTAACCCAGGAGGAATACTGGTGATCGAGCATGGAAAAGAAACCAGGCTTGAACATATAACCCAATTCGATTTTATGCGTAATTACGGGAACGTATATTTCAGTTTCTTCAGAAACGATAAAAAAGGATGAACAATGAAACGAACTGGACTTTTCCCGGGGTCATTTGATCCATTCACCAAAGGGCACGAAGCGGTAGTCAGAAAGGCATTGTTAATTTTTGATGAAGTAATCATCGGGATCGGTGTTAATTCGACAAAATCGTACCTCTTTGACCTGGAGAAAAGAAAAGCGCATATCCGATCCCTATTTCCTGACGATCCGCGGGTTCGAATTGAAACTTACTCAACACTCACGGTAAATTTCTGTAAAGAAGTTCGTGCGGATCATATTATCAGAGGTTTAAGGGATTCCAAGGACTTTGAATACGAACGCTCGATCGCACACATGAACCACGAACTATCGGGTATTGAAACCATCTTCTTTCTGACTGACACACAATACGCTGCGATCAATGCAACAATTGTTAGGGAGATCTATCGAAATGGCGGGAACATTACAGCGTTTGTAACCAACGTTGAACAACTCGTTTAATTTGTGGCACGCTAAATGCCAACTCAAGGACATTTCTCCAACATGAAACAAGTAATTACGGCCCTCGCCCTGATATTCTCCTTCTCCGTTTGGGGAGCTGAGAGAACGACCGTGACGATCACAGGGTACGCGCCGGCATATGCAGGTTCCGAACTTGAGGTATTTCAGATCGAGGATTATATCAGTATGAAAGAGGCTTCCCTGGCCAAGACAACTGTCAAGGCAGACAGCAGCTTCCGAATTACTTTCTTCGCTGACGAAACACAGCAGATCATTCTGAGAGCCAAAAAGAACAAAACGTTCTTATATGTTCAGCCGGGATCGAGCTACGACATCTTCCTGCCCGAAAAAGACCCATATGAACCCTATCGTCCAAATGGAAATATTGTGGAGGTTACCTTCTTTGGACTGGACTCAAGTGATATAAACTTTAAAATCCTGAGTTATCTGCGCTGGCAGGATGACTTCATGGGCAATAATTTCATTCTCAAGACACAAAAACCTCTCGAATTCGCAAAAAAACTCGATGAATTCAAATTAAATGTGGAAAAGGCCTATGCCGCTGATACACTGAACGTATACCTTATGACCTATGTGCGTTTTTCCATTGCGCAACTGGATAATCTTCAGTATGCTGCAGAACGCAACCGCTATGAGAAACACGATTTTTACCTTAAGAACTTTCCTGTATCCTACAGGAATGATGCATACATGAACTATTTCAACTCCTTTTATGAAAAGATGATCCCACGCTTATCCATGGAAGCTAACAACAGGGTCTATCTGGGAGTTTTAAAGAGCAGTCCAACACTGGTAATGCGCGCCCTGGGTTCGGAATATACCCTGATCAACATGCGCATACGGGAAATGGTAATGATCAGAGCCTTAAGCGAATCCTTTTATACCAATGATTTTCCACAGACAAACATCTTGAGCATTCTGGACAGCGTCGCTAACCACGGTCTTTTCGCATCAAACAGCGCAATTGCAAAGAACATGATCCAGCGACTCACAGACCTCGTTCCGGGTGGAAAATGTCCGGATTTTGCGATACAGAATGTCAATGGAGAGAACAAAACGCTCGCATCCTACAACGGAAAGTTTCTTTATATCCAGTTCATGGATCCGGAAAGCACCACCTCTACCATGCAGATCGAACCTTTACGAAAGCTTTACGATCAGTACCAGGAGGATGTAACGTTTATAACCATATACCCTGAACAGTCGGAGGAGATTCGGAAGGTAATGTCCGGAACTCCTTGGGAGCATTTTGAACTGGAGGAAAGTCACCCTATCTTTTCAAAGATGAAGGTGAGTACTTATCCGTATTATATTCTCATAGATGAAATTGGTTATGTCGTAGCTGCCCCTGCGCTGACTCCTTTACCAAACGGACAGTACGAAACGATCGATAAGACCTTCTATTATATCAAGGAAGCTCATGCAAAGATGAAGGGGCAACGGCGATAATCCTCGACAAACATTATTGTTACCTTTGTGTGAATTTTACACACTATGCGTTTCAATCTCTCAGAGATCAATGAGCTGATCCGTTCACGAAGAACGATCTATCCCGAGCAGTATTCAGACAGAAAAGTGCATCGCGAACAAGTGGAGCTTATCCTGAGCAATGCAATATGGGCTCCAACACACGGAAATACTCAACCCTGGAGGTTCAAGGTCTTTATGGAAGATGGTCGTGAACAACTTTCCGATTTTCTTGGAAAAACATACATGGAGGTCACACCTCCGGAGCAGCAGAATGACGCCAAATTGGCCAAACTAATGCGAAGGCCCATGCTTGCATCAGTAGTCGTCGCCGTCTGTATGGAACGTCAAAAAGAAGAAAAGATCCTTGAACTGGAAGAGGTAGAAGCAGTGGCATGTGCCATTCAGAATATGCACTTATCCTGCACTGCATACGGACTTGGAGGATTCTGGTCAACTCCTAAGCTGATCTATCATCCCAACATGAATGTATTTCTGGATTTGGGTGAAAAGGATAAATGCCTTGGATTGTTTTACATAGGTTATCCGGCAATAGAATGGCCTAAGGCACACCGGAAACCACTGGAATATGTGACCAATTGGGTTACCGAAAAAAAGTGATTTGAAACCAATGGTACTTCAGATAAGAAACGTTAATCAATCTCAGCTGATATGAGAGGGATAAGTTGTATCTTTTCTCGGATGAAGTTTCGTGCTATTCATATGGCTGTGGTGCTCCTTTCGGTCAGTTTCTGCATTGGACAAGTATCCAAGAAAAAGGAGCGCTTTCCGTCCTATTTCGGATTTCAGGTCAAAACGGTCTTCCCTACACGTTTCATCGGCGAGCCTATTACATTGCTTGAAAAAGATGAATTTACAACCAGCTTGACTCAACGCATGGGCTATTCATTCGGAGGAACGGTGCGGGCCGGACTCACAAAACTGATCGCTCTCGAAACAGGGATCAATTACGTGCAACGTGAATTTGACGTTTCAATGGCTATTCCTGATTCCAATGTTCACGGCTCGAACCAACTCACTTTTATTTCCTATGATATCCCAATCAATGGATTGGTATACGTTCAACTTACCAGACAGTTCTTCATGAATGCATCTCTTGGTGTAGCAATCAATTTCAAACCAACAGATGTGGGGATATTGACCCTTCCGGGAGGAAAACATTCCTTTACTCATACAGGAAGAGTCGGAAGCAAGTTTGGCTTCGATCTCAATGCCAACATTGGTTTTGAGTTTCGAACTGAGAAAAAAGGATTCTTCTATTTAGGTGGCTCGGGAAGAGTTCCTTTTGCCCCCCTTTTCACCATGGTAGCTCAATATAAGAATCAAGGATATAAGAATACGATCTACGGTGAGGTTGACGGTTCTTTTCTTGCCCTGGACCTTAAGTATTTCTTCCCGAATATCCAGAAGAAGGGCCCTCAGTTCCGGCGCGGACCTATTCAATAGCCTGAAATTCTTATTTACACATGCAAAAAGAAGTTGAAAAGATAATTGAAACCCTTGGGCTACAGGCTCATCCCGAAGGAGGATACTATGCTGAAACGTATCGCTCAAATGAGCTGATCGATGGAAAGGACCGAAATCTCCTCACTTCCATCTATTTTCTTCTGACTGCCGGAAACGTAAGTCGATTTCACAGGATCAAGAGTGATGAGCTCTGGTACTTTCATTATGGTAATCCGGTCATCGTACACACGCTGGATGAAAACGGTCATACGGAACATGTATTGGGCAACGATCTATCCAAAGGTCAACAGCCCTATCTTATGGTTCAGGCTAATACCTTATTCGGATCTTCTCTTTTGAATGATGTGGGATTTGCCCTTGTTTCATGCGCAGTGGCACCCGGCTTCGATTTCAGGGATTTTGAGTTACCGTCACGGTCAGAGTTACTCAGTCAATTTCCAGCTCACAAGGATATCCTTGAGAAACTCACTTATCCAGATCCTCTTCCCTGATCAATCCGACCCACAAGGAAAGCTTACCTTCGTCCATTCTTGGCCAGATCGCTTTGATATTTCCCTCAACCGCTGAAATGTTCAGATAATCACCAAAGAATACCCGTTTAGCAGGGATAAAAGGCGATTCGGAAATGCGATGATCTTTAAAAGTCTTTCCACCATCCCTGGAAACGGATAGATAAACATCTGTCTGGTTACCTGAATAATTTCGCCTGTCGTAGTAAACAAAATAAAGATAGCCTGTCGACTGATCAACGGTCATCCAGGTAAAGAACTGATGCTTTTTACTTTCATCCTGATTCACCTTCACCGGTTCTGTCCAGGTCTCACCACCATCGTTCGATGACATCATCCAGATGTCTGAATCCGTTTCACCATTCCGCTGATCACACCAGTTCAGATAAAGAGTGCCTTTGTTAGGACCATCACTCAGATCGCAAACCAGAATTGGCAATCCATTGGCACGGTACATTCCGGGAACCTCAATGTCCCAACCTCCCGGATGGCCGGCCACTGTCCTTTCCTTTGGAAGCCATGTCTTACCCCCATCCAACGAACGCTGAAAGACTAAACCTTTCGGTCCGGTCCATGTAACATAGATCTCACCATTCGGTCCATATGCCGGCACAGCACCTTCAACCGTATTATCTCCATCCAGACAGTCTCCCCCATAGTGTGATATCCTTATCGGATCTGACCACGTCTTCCCCTGATCTGTCGTTTTTGAGAATAAGATCACGGATGAATCTCCCGGTTCCTTTGAATCGTATTTGTCGAACTGAGTCCATGTCATACTGATCTCATTAGTTCTCGGGTCGAGGCTTACCCATTGCTTATCCTGTGCCTTTGTACCGTTTGGCTTGGGAAAAGTGCCCTTATTGAAACGACCGTTGATCTTTGGAGCAGACTGACATACCATCCTGTCCAGCCAGGTTGCTTTGCGGTAATTTGAAAGGTGGAAATAATATACTCTTCCTGTGGTGTCGAACAGAAGCACCGGATCTCCCCATACACCATAAGGACTTTTGAGTTTTTTTGTCGTCCATGTCATACCCCCGTCAAGCGAATAATAGTAGGCATTCATAATCGAGCCCGCCGCGACCTGATCCGGATTATAGGGATTAATTGCAATGGATGGCTCACATTGATCATTGAAAATCCTGTGCTTGATCTCGGGGATCCTCACATTTGGGAATTCTGATTGAGCGAAAGACCGTTTCCCCAGAATTAGTGCTGTTATGATCAGTATTCGGATCATTTTTGTTCTCTTAACCAATATTTCGTAAGTGATGAATAAGGAGACCCTTCATCGATCTTCAACTTGAACTGTGGCTTGGTAAAACTGGTCATATTTACTTCAATGGAATATAGAATCTCATCCCTTGAAATAAGAAGTTCGACCGTCTCACCATTGTTCAGGCTGTTCATCGTAGCTTCCAGTGAACTTTGGTTGACCCTATAACCGTTACAACCGATTATCTCATCATTCACACTCAAGCCCGCATCCTCTGCTGCGGAACCCGATCTTACGCTTCGAACCAAGACTTTGCCTCCCTCCTGCTTCAGTGACGCACCAAAAGATGGTTTTGTGGATGTCTGATCTTCCACAGCAATCCCGATCGATCCAAAGATCGCGGCGTAAGGCGGAATATCCGTACCGTTGATGTATTTATTGAAAAAATCTGTCAGATCCTCCTTGGTGAACAGTTCCAGTTCTTTTTTGAACTCTTCTTCCGTAAACCCTCGATTCTGCTTTTTATAGAACTTGTTATACAATGATTTCAGGAAGTGATCCAGACACTGGGTTCCATTAGACCCCGCAATGATCTTCGCATCGATCAATGCCGCCAGAACAGCACCTCTTGAATAATAGGTCATGGTCGTATTGCTACTGTTTTCATTTGGTCGGTACGCCTTGATCCACGCATCAAAACTTGCATGTGCCACCGGCTGTACCCGGGATCCGGGACTTCCCTCCACATAATTCAACGAACTCTGCAGTTTTCCGAGGTATTCTGCAGCTCCAACATAACCTGCACGTCTTAGGAGTAGTTCATCATAGTAGGATGTGAATCCTTCCATGACCCATAATAAGCTGGTATAATTCTCCTCGTCGTAATTGAAAGGACCGAGTTCAATGGGCCTAAGGCGCTTAACATTCCAAAGGTGAAAATATTCATGCGCTACGAGTGACAGGAAACCAAGGTAATCTTCTCCGTCATACGACCAGCGATTCACACTTAGCGTGGTCGAATTCGCATGCTCCAAGCCGCCTTGGCCGTCCACCACATTATGAATGATAAACACATATTCCTTGTTCGGGTTTTCACCGAATACCGCAGTTGCCGTTTCAACAATGTGGGCCATATCCTCTTTGAGCCGTTCCACGTCGTAATTTCCCTCTCCATAGATCGCTACTGTATGGTTAACGCCCGCTGCTGTAAATTCGAACTCCTCCTGGTTCCCGATCTCAATAGGACAATCTGCAAGTTGATCATAGTTGTCAAAGCTGTAGTGAAAACCGGACATGAAGGAAAGGGAAGGTAGCGAAGTGGTAACTTTCTGGAAATCCTTGTAAGGGATAACCTCCAATGTACCTTTCCTGTTGATGTATTTATCCACGTACATGAACACTCCCGAGCCACTCACGAAACCATGGGTAAGATCTAAAAAGCTCGTGCGAACGGAAAGTTCAAAGGCATACACTTCATATTTTACTTTGACAATAGACGCTTTTCCTTTTTCGATCATCCAGGCATTCTTGGTGTCTTTTTTAACCTTTAGTGCATTCCCCTTCTCATCAAACGCCTTGACGAGGTTTACATTCTTAGCGAATTCACGAACCAGATATGAACCAGGTGCCCAAACCGGCATTTTCACGGTCAAACTTTTTTCCTTGAAATCCTTCAGTTCCATTTCCACTTCGAAATAGTGATTCTGAGGCTTAGGCATCGACAAACGGTAATGAATCTGCTGAGCGGTGACTGTAAAAACGGACAGTACGGCAAATGACAAAAGAATACTTCTGATCATACGGAATTATTTATCCTCAAAGATACTATTTGTGACTTAAGGATTATCTTTACCAATAAAGTTGTCTGATCATGTATAAATACCTTTTCTTTCCAGTTCTCCTTGTTTTGGCTATCGCTTGTACGGAAGAAAGTTCAGTAAGAAAACCTGACGGTACTGTGGTCACTAATGATGAAAGAATCAAGGAGCTTGAACGGGAAAATGCGATTAAAGATTCCATGATC
>Ga0315904_10004238_pt1 | contig 20554 bp, 30 predicted proteins | sample LakEriMetagenome_6_FD_203529 | JGI IMG/M metagenome (GOLD analysis project Ga0315904, IMG submission 203529) | Freshwater fungal communities from buoy surface, Lake Erie, Ohio, United States - Buoy 12 MA120 | ecosystem: Environmental > Aquatic > Freshwater > Lake | place: USA: Lake Erie, Ohio...
AAAGAGGTTATAGTTGAGAAAGAGATAATTAAGGAAGTTGAAAAGATTGTTGAAGTTCCTGTTGAAAAAGTTGTCACAAAAATAGAATATATAAGTGACAAAACAACAGAAGATGAACTTGGCGGAAAAATTGCCGAGTTGATAAATGAAATGTCTAAAAAGGATGAAGAATTAAATGAACTTAGACATAATTTAGACATTTTTAAACAAAAGTTAGACCAAAATGATAGTGGTGAAAAGTTAAAAATGTTATCTGAAACATTACAAAAACTCAGAAAAGAACTAACTGAAAAAAATAAAAAAATAGAAGAGTTAGAAAAAATAAACCAAAGACCCAAAGATGCTGTTAATGCGATTTTTATGAAAGGGTCAAATTTAAAAGATTTATTATGATACAATTATTAATTTGGGTAATGGTTGCCTACGGAATGACAAACATTTTAGTTTACGGGTCTATTTTCAACGGACTAAGAAATGGAATACACAATTGGGGAAACACAATAACTTTACCATTTAACTTTCTTGGAAAGTTTTTATCTGGTTTAATTCAGTGTGTTTTATGTACGAGTACTTGGGTTGGTTTCTTTCTGTCTTTATCATATTTTTCACCAAACGTAGAATTAGTTGGATTAAATAAAATAATATCAGTATTTTTTGATGGAATGTTGTCAGCAGGATTTGTTTGGATGATAAATTCAATTGTTGAATGGTTTGAGGAAAATAGATTATCAAATCAAAAACAAGAAGTGACTTACGTAATTCCTGAAGAAGATGATAATGAACAAGTATTAAATGATTAAATTAAAAAAATGGGAAAAAAGGCAAAAGAACACAGAAAAAAAGTAGCAAAAAGAAATGCTAAGATTAATCAAAAGAAAAGTGCTATGCAAAAGGCTTTTGATATGTTGTTACAAAATCAAATGCAAAAATTGACAGGTGATGAAGAAATGAATGTAGATTTTTCTGGTAAACCTTTAAATTTTGAAGTAGTTGATAAAATAACAGAAGAAACGGAATCTGACGTTAAAGGAGAAAACCAATAAAACTCAAATATGGATTTATTCAATCCACCAAAACTATTTAATTACAACATTATGATAAAAGATTTGGATTTTTCTAAATTTGAAAACCCCACCATTCAAGTAGTTTGGGAAGACATACAAGAAAACTTTACACAAGACAAAATCAAAAGTGTTAAACATTACTTTCAAAAGAAGTATAACACAACAAACGTCAACGTATTAACAAAGGTTAAGAATGTTGATAATGAAACAATGCAAAGTGTTGATGTCTCAACAAACATTACTGACGTGAACTATCAACTTGACTTACTTAAAAAGTTCGTTGAATCAAAAGGGTATGGGAAAAATTTGGATGAAATCCTATCTCTTAATCAGATTGTGGAAAACAAGATGAAGGAAGGTGATTCTGACACATCACAGTTTAATAAGTGGTATATCAGAAACATTGAGTTCTCAAACTTTCTTTCCTATGGACAAAATCAAAGATTGGACTTTGATAAGTGTAATGGATTGGTGGTTGTTGAATCAAACCCCCCTAACTTTGGTGGAAAAACAGTTCTTACTGTAGATTTGTTGATGTTCTTATTTTTTAATGAAACAACCAAAACATCAAAAGCAGAAGAAATCTTTAACCGATTTACCGAGAAAGACTCGGTAGTTGTAAAAGGTGAGATTACAATTGATGGTGAGGATTATATTATCATAAGAAAGATTGAAAGAAAGAAGTCCAAGAAAGGTGAATGGAATGTAAAAACCGAGTTGGACTTCTTTAAGAAACTTCACGATGGTAGTTTACTGAACTTTACTGGTGAACAAAGAAGAGAAACTGAAACATTTATTAAAAACTCAATTGGAACAAAGGAGGATTTCTTAATGACAATCCTTACAACCGCAACCAACCTTGAAGAACTACTTGAGTCAAAACCTACAGCGAGAGGACAAGTCCTTTCAAGGTTTATGGGATTGGAGTTTCTAAAAAAGAAAGAGGAGGTGGCAAAGGAAATCTATTCTACATTTAGTAAATCCAAAATTTCCAACCTTTATAATTCAGAACAACTCAAAACTGATATTGAAACATATCAAAACACAATCACCGAACTTAAAGATGAAATCAAAACATTAGAGGATGAGGTGAAAGAAATTGAAGATAATATTACAAAAGGTAAGAACTATCGGGATGATATGTTGAAGAAAAAACATTCTGACATTGATAAAGATATTGCTTTGTTGAACCCTGAAAAGACACAACAGGAGATTGATACGATTGAGTTTGATAAGAAATCATACATTAAAAAACTTTCTGAGTTACAAGTTGTTGAGCCATCAGAATTTTACCACGAAGATAAACACGATGAGGTAAAAGAAGAGTATAACAAAGTGTTTAAGGAAAAAATTGAGTTGGATACAAAAATTACTGAGATTGAAAAGTTACAATCTTCGGTAAAGGGTGGAATCAAATGTGAACACTGTGGTATTGAACTGATGAACGCTGCAATTACACAGAAAAAAATATCTGAACTTGATAATTATATTATGCAAAAAGCGGAAAAAGAGGGGTTAATGACTAATATAATATACAAAGAACAAAGTTTTGTTAATCTCAAAAAAGAATTTGATGAGTATGAAAAAAACAAACTTATCAAAGAAAAATATGATTTGAGTATTGAAAGTTGTGACTTGAAAATTGAGGGGTTGAAAAACAAAATCAAACGTTGGGAAGAAGTCCAGGATAAGATTCAAACAAACGATAAGATTGATTCCTTACTTATCAAAGCTGACTTGAAGTTGGAAAGTTATGGGCAGATGTTGAAGGAGAAACAAAATAAGATATCAACGAACAACTTCAGTATAAAAACAAACGAGGACAAGATTACAAACAACACGTCTCTTATTGAAAAGATTTCAGAAGAAGAAGGTAAAGACAAGATTTATAAAATGTATTTGGAGTCGTATGGTAAAAATGGTGTTGGAAAAATGATTATGAAAAGTATGATGCCACTTATCAACTCAGAACTTCAAAGATTGATGGAAGATAGTTGTTACTTTAAACTTGAAATCAGAATCAACGATAAGAATGAGGTTGAGTTTGTAATGGTTGATAATGGAACGGGAGTTGAGAAACTAATGGTATCAGGTTCAGGTTATGAAAAGACAATTGCATCACTTGCTCTTCGTTCAGTATTAAGTAAGGTGTGTTCATTACCAAAACCAAATGTTGTTGTTTTTGATGAGGTGTTCGGAAAAATATCCAACGATAATTTGGAATTGGTTTCAGAATTCTTTATCAAAATTAAAGATTACTTTGAAAAGATATTTGTAATCACACATAATCCTATGGTTAGTCAGTGGGCAGATACGATAATCAAAATTAAAAAAGATAACAACATTTCTTGTTTGGTTTAATTATTGTTTGTATATTTGTGGAAATATAAAATATGATAGACAATAAAACATTGGTTAGTGAATTGATATTTCACTTGAAAAAAGTAGGGTTTGTAAAACATTTGAGTGATTATATCAATAATGAAATTCCCCTTACTATATTTCCTATTGCAAAAAGAGAAGGATTAACTATAAATGAATGGGTTAGTGATGTTGAGGATGATACAAAACAACATACAGTCTTAACTACAACAAGATTATCTTATGATGGTGTAAAATCTTTTTTGGTTTATAGGTTAAATAATCATCTTTCATTATACAATGGTGCAAGATTAAAAATACTTAAATTAAAAGAGATTAAGGATGAAGAAATGGAAAAAATTGAAGGTAAATCCTTTGATGCAATTTTTGAGTTTAATGGTGAGATTGTAATAATTGAAATAAAAGTTACACAAAGTGATAGTGGATTTACAGGTGCAACACACACAACATCAAAAGCTGACATATTTTTATTGATTTCTCTGAAAATAAATCGTAACAAAAAAGTTGTTGAGGATTCTGATTATGTTGAAGGAATATTCTCAATGTTAATTAATTTAGGTGAGAATTCTTGGAAAGGTGAGGCAAAAAATAATAGCAGTTATACACAATTAAGATTCTTATCTGATATTGATTATAGTGGTAATATCATAAGTGGAAAATTTAAAAAAAATAAAAAATACCGTAAAATAATATTTGAAAAAGTATGAATGAAGTAATATTAGGCAATGCAATAGAAGTGTTACAAACATATGATGATAACACTTTTGATTTGACGGTTACGTCTCCACCTTATGACAATTTGAGGACTTATAATGGTAAGATAAAAGATGATGTAATTTATGAAGATGGATTCAGTTTCCCATTTGTGGAGATGGCACGTGAATTATATAGAGTAACCAAGAAAGGTGGTGTGGTTGTGTGGGTTGTAAACGATCAGGTAAAAAACGGTGGAGAAACTGGTAGTTCATTCAGACAGACACTTAAATTTATGGAAATTGGTTTCACATTATATGACACAATGATTTATCATAAGAATGGTGCACCCTTTCCTGAAACAGGAAGATATTCTCAAGTATTTGAATATATGTTTGTATTCTCCAAAGGAAAACCAAAAACAGTAAATCTATTGAAAGATAAACCGAATAGATGGGCAGGACATTCAAACTTCGGAGATCCCTCAAAAAGAGAAAAAGATGGTAATTTAAAAAAGGTAGAAAAGTTCACCGTTGCTGAATTTGGAACAAGGTATAACGTATGGTATATAAATAATGGTAAAGGATATTCATCAAAAGATGATTTTGCACACCAACACCCTGCTATATTCCCCGAAACACTTGCTGAGGATCATATATTATCTTGGACAAATGAAGGAGATTTGGTATTAGATCCTATGTGTGGTAGTGGAACTACATTGAAAATGGCTAAAATGAATAATAGAAATTATGTTGGTATTGATATTGACGAACAATATCACCAGTTATCTAAAAAAAGAATTGAATCTTTAATTCCATATACAAATGATAACCCAAATCCTAAAGTAAAATTTATACTATCCAAAGAAGACGCTTTGAAAAAAAGAAACAAAAAAAACTTGGACGATTGAATATAAAGTATTATCTTTGTCAAAATCAAAAAAATAAACTATGAAATACTTATTATTTGTTTACCCTTGTGACACAGAATGGGATTCCAAAAATGATAATCTCCATGTAGCGGGCGAGTTAGTCACGATTATAAAATCAGATGAGATAAAATACATCTTTGGTGAAAGTCATTCAGTATTTCATTTTGAAAGTGATATGAATCAGGCAGAACTATCAATCTATGTTGATTTGGTTATGGAAGAAACACCAACTTTCATGTATGTTTTGTGTCAAACAACCAAAGCGATTACCTCCAACATGGGAGAACAACAATTGAGTGACTTTTTAGCCATCAACAAAAGAGGAAGAAAAAGAAAACAAAAAGAAAATCCAATCGTTAATTTTTTCAAAAAGACAACCCAAGAACAATTTCAGAGTTATACTGCTGACTTGTTGAACCAACAGAAAAAAAATATCGATGATTGTTTAGATATTACAGCACCCCTCACAATTGATGAGATATTAGAAAAAATTCACGCTAAAGGAATTGATTCATTGACAAAAGAAGAAAAACAAAATTTAGATGATTACTCAAAAAACCAATAATATGAAGGACAGAAACACAGGAGCACCAATAAACCAAGAGGAAATTTACCATTACCTTAAAGACATCAGACGAATCAAAGTTATGACTCCCGATAGAGAGAAGGAGCTGGCAAAGATTATGAAGTCAGAGGAAGTAACGCCCTCTCAAAAGAAAATGATTGAGGAGGAGTTATTAAGAGGTAATCTACGTTTTGTAATTACGGTTGCAAAACAATATCAAAATCAAGGTTTGGATTTGTCCGACTTAATTGCTGAAGGTAATTTGGGATTAATGAAGGCAATCAAAAACTTTGATTGGAATAAAGATTTAAGATTTATATCGTATGCCGTGTGGTGGGTTAAACAATCAATCATCCAATCACTTAACGATAATGCCCGAACCATTCGTCTACCTGTAAATGTTGTGCAAGACTTACAAAAAGCAAAAAAAGAAGTTGAACAATCAGGAAAAAAGATGGATGATAAGTTCACAACTTTACCCTCTGTAATTAACTTGGATATGCACATCAATGAGGATGGTGATACATTGATTGACATGATTCAGAACAAAGATGCAGAAGCCCCTGATGCGGTATTTGACACAAAAGACATTTTGAAAGATAAGTTACTTTCTCTTTTGAACGTCTTGGATGATAGAGAAAAGTCAATCATTGGTGATTATTTCGGACTAACAGGAACACCAAGAACATTAGAAGACATTGGTGGTGACTTCAATCTGACAAAAGAAAGAGTGAGACAAATCAAAGAGAAAGCTCTTCGTCGTTTGAGAAACGATTCATCAGAATTATTCGATTATTTATAGTATTGGGTTGAACCGAGAATACCCCCATAACTCGGCGGAAAGAGACACGAGGTTCTCTAGGTTAATCACCTCAATTTCATCTATATGGTGAAATGAAACATTACTCCCCACCCTAACAAGGTGGGGTTTTTGTTTTATTTTTAGATATTTATTACTTATAATTTAATATTATGGAAAGATTTTTACCTTGGTTTTTATTGTTTTGTGCATTGGGTTTGTCAGGGACTGCTGCTTATTATAGTGTTGTTGGTTTATCAGTTGTGTTTGTTGGTGTCGCAATTCCTGTGATTATTATGGGCTCCTTTTTGGAAATTTCCAAGATTGCTATTGCAACTTATTTACACGAAAAATGGAATGAAACGTATGGTGCATTGAAAATTTATATGACAATCGCTCTTGTTACACTTTCACTTATTACTTCACTTGGTATATATGGGCTATTGAGCACAGGCTTTCAAGGGAATATCGCAAAACTTGAGATAAATGAGAAAAAGATTAAAAACGTTGAGGTTAAGAAAAAAAGATTTGATGAAATAAAACAAGAACTTACAAAAGAAAAAACCACATTAGATGGTGATATAACAAAATTAAGGGATGGTTTATCTACAAACACAACAACACAATCTGTTGACAGAAGAACAGGACAGATTGTTACAAGAGCAAATAATGCAAATAGACAATCTTTTGAATCACAGTTAAAAGACGCACAGTTAAGAAGAGATGACATATCAAAAAGGATTGATGGATTTAATGATAGTATTACAAACCTTGATGTTCAGATATTGAACATGGAATCAGAAGAAATTTCAGGTAGTGAGTTGGGCGCAATAAAATACGTGAGTGAATTACTTGATTGGGATATTAAAAGAACTGCCAACTTGTTTATTCTGATATTGATATTTGTGTTTGACCCCTTGGCAATTACTTTGGTTATTGCAACAAATCAAGCGTTTTCTGCAAGAAAGAAAAAAGTTATTGAACCAGAAATAGAAGAACCTGAAATTATTTTCGATGTAGAAAAAATAGAACATGACGAGGAAGTTAAACCAAAAAAAAGAGGTAGAAAGAAAAAATCTGAAACCCCACAACTACCCCCTGACTACCCCACAACTACCCCTCAAGTTGAAGAAACCGAACAAGTAACGACTGAACAACCATCAATTACCGATGAAGTTATTGACGTTCCTCAAAAAGATGAATCGGAGGAATTACAAGGAAAATCCATAAAGAGATTAACATATACAAAAAATGTCTGAAATAATTGATTGTAAGATTAATAATTATGTTGGAGAAAATAATAAAAAAACACAGATTATTCTAACCCACACATCAAGGAATGCAAACGAATATTTAGTTGGGTTGAGATATAGACATTATAAAAAATACAATAAATTACCACACTATATTGTAACAAGAGACGGTAAAGTCCTTCAAGTCATGGAGGATGAAAAATACTCTAAATACTTCAACAATCCAACCTTTGATAAACAGTCTATAATAATTTGTTTGGAAAATTTGGGTTGGTTAGAAAAACAACCATTAAAAAATAGTCACATTAATTGGATTGGTAATATTTATAATGAGAAAGTGTTTGATAAAAAGTGGAGAGATTATTTTTTTTGGCATCCATATACTAAAATACAGTTGAATAAAACAGCTGAACTTTGTAGGGAAATTGCTGAAAAATTTGGAATAGAACTTACTTGTATCGGACACAACACTAAAACAAACAGATTGGAGACATTCAATGGAATTATAACCAAATCAAACATTGATTTAGATTCTACTGATGTCAGTCCAGCATTTGATTTTGAATATTTTATAAAAAAATTGAACAATGAGTAACTACGAAGAGATAAAAAATCTGTTGAAAGCGTCAAGAACCATGCTTGGAGGAAAAAACATGGTTAAGGAATCCTTGGACATTAAAAGAAAATATGGGATTCTTTTGGAACAAGATATGGAAAAAATAGAAGATCCTGACAACACAACAGAGAGAGATGATCCTATGGATAGTATTGCAAAAGATATTAAATATCAAACTGCAGATGATGAAGAAGAAAATGATGGTGACGACGAAGTAAAGTCTGATAAGAAAAAAGGATATAGAGTATCAGGAGGTTTAATTTATATACATGGTAAGGATCAAAAAGATTTACAACTCACAACCGACGATAAAACAGCTTTCCAAGAAAGTATGGATGAGTTTGTTAATGAGGTTGCGGAAATAGTTGATTTTAATAAATTGAATCTGTATCCCAACAATGTTGAGTGGTCTGGAAAAATTACAGAGTATGATATTGAGTTCTTCTTTTCTATTGGTGAAAACAATGGCGTATATATTAATGGAACGATGATGCAAATTGATGAAGATTTCCTTCAGACACTTGAAAAACTTAAAACGTATTATGAAAAATTCAAAACAAAATGGTCCAAAGTGATATCAGTAAGAAAGAAAACAAAAGAGTAATGACAAATTTTTTATCAAAATATTATAGAGAAATATTATTGGTTGTTTTTGCAATCGCATTAACCTTTGTTCTAATAAAGGTTTTTACCCCTGCACCAGACAAATCTGAATTGTTGAAGTATAAACTAAATCAATTGGATAAAAAAATTGAGGATGCGGAAAAAAAACAAAAACAACTTGACGACTCAATCGCGGTTTATAAAGAATCAATTAAAAGAATTGATGCAAATATCGCAGATATTAGATCACAAAAAACAACCATAAACAATTATTATGAAAATAAAGGAAAAGAGATAGTTGGTTATACAAATAAACAAATTGATAGTGCTTTAACTAAAAGATATAATTATTAATATGAAAAATTTATTAACATTTTTATTCGTTTTATTTTCTTATTTTGTTTTTTCACAAGAACAATGTAAGCCAGACACAAACCAAATATGTTTCCCATCCAAAGTAGGAAAACAGATTCTTTTAGATCTGAATGAATTGGACAATTTGAGAAAACTAAAGATACTAACTGAACAAGAGATTTCCAATTTAGAACAAAAAGTTGTTGCACAAGACACAATCATTTCAAAATTAGAACAAAAAGACGTTTATAGTCAAATTATAATCGAGAGTGTTAAAGAAAAATACAACTTGGTTGAAGAAGATAATAAAGATTTAAGAAAAAAAATAAAAAGAACCGAACTGAAAAGCACAATAATTGAAATTGTTTCAGGTGCAGTTCTTACAACAATAACCCTATTACAAATATTCAAATAATGCCACTTAATCAATCCGAGAAAAGAGAAATAGAAACTTTGGTGAGAAAAGAAATCAAAGATTTTATGGGTTCGAATACTGTTAAACAGTTCGAGGATAAGTTGGTTGATAGAATATCTAGGGAAATGAAAAAAAACGGAAAACTTGATGGGCAACTAAAAGAGTTGATAATTAAATCTTTCAGAGAATTCTACACGATAATGTATCAACAAAGAAGTTTTTGGGAGTCTAAATTTAGAGGTATGTGATGGATATTCTAACTAATTTCAGAAATACGCTCAACAAAGAAATGAGTGGCATGGGGGTAAATGCAGTTCCGTATAAGAATGCTATCAATAATAATATCAAAGAGTTGAGTGAAACAGAACACGATTATAAACCCATGAAGTATTTGAAGAAAGATTCTTCGATTAAAGATATTTTGGATTTAGTTAAAAATAAGAAGTTAAGTAAAAATAAAATTAAGACTGAAATAAAAAAACATCTGAAAGAACCAGAAGAACTTGATAATTTTCTACAATCTATTTTGGATAGTAGAGTTAAGAAAGATGAAAGCAAGGAAGCTACAGGTTCAGGTGGTGGTGTAGGTGCTTATGAAGCACCACTATTCGGAAAAAAAAGTGAAACAAAAGAAGCAACCACTACCGCATCTTCGGGACAATACTCGACACCCAAGATGTGGGCAAAGTCATTGAGTAAAAAAGATTGGGGAGGAAGACGTAAAACACAAATACCAGGAGGAAAATTCGTTCAGGTTAAAAAAAAATGTAAGAAGTTTCCTTACTGTAATCAGGGGGATATTGGGGCTCTTAATTTATCTGAAAACGAAGACTTACAAATTGCTATCGAAAACGTTTCGAAAAAATACGGATTGAGTGAAAGTAAAATTATGGAAATAATATTAAAGGAGGCTCAAACAAACAAAAGTAGATAAGTATTTATTATAAAAAAGATTATGAGAAGAACAAAAGATTATATCCATAATTTGGCAAATAAAATTATCACTGAAACATTAGAGGATAAAGCAAATGAGGTAATGGAAAAAATCAAGTATGGTGATGTTGAGAACGCACCCACTGAATTTGATTACGTTGCGGAGGGTGAAACTTGTGAATGTGGTGGTAAATTATATGAAGGTGAGTGTATGGAGTGTGGTATGAAAGAATCCGAAATAATGGAAAAACTACACGGGAATCAAAAAAGATTAGACAAAAAACCCCCTTTTGGTAAATTGACAGGTGCAGACTTCAAAGCACTACGTGGTGAAAAGAATGAAACCATATATGAGATAGAAATGTCAGAGGGTGAAACTTGTGAATGTGGTAGTAAAGAATTCTATGAAGGTGAATGCGTTGAGTGTGGAATGTCAAAAGGCGAATTCATGGAATTTGGTTCTGGTGATTCAGACTTCACAGCAGGCATGGATGAGGAAATGGAAGAAGGTAATAAATTCACTGGAATGTTAAAGAAAACAAAAAAAGGTGATGACTTTGAAATGAATGGAAAAAAATACAAAGATACGTCTAACCTTGATGAAACACTATATAGACTAAATGACGGAAGTGAGTCTGCACTATTTACCGAAAACGAAATAATTGACATTATTGAAAATATTATTATTGAACAAAAGAAAAAGGAAAAAGACAATATTAAGAAGGGAGTGCAACATAAAGGAACATCAGTTTATGAAAAAGCATTCAAAGGATCAGGAAAAGAAAATAAGGAGTATTTGGACAGTGTGGCAAAGAAATTTACTGAATACCTTAAAACAGGTTCAAAAGGTAAGTATGACGCAAATCCTAATTTCTTCCCTAAAGGTAATGGACAATTAGAAAAAATGGCAGCAAAAAAATATACAATGTCTGATGATGGTGATGAGTTTTTGAATGATTTCATGAGACCTGGTATGGAAAACTTGGATTATGATGAGATTCATCCAGATGAAGATTGGATGAAAGACAACATTGAAGGTTCGTCAAGAACTGGAAATAACCCTGAGTGGGCAAATGCAGAAGAAACTGAACTTGGTGAAAAAATAAATAAGAAACGTAAAGCTAACAAGTTTGCTCAAGCAAAAAGACAAGCATATAGGAAGTCTAAACAACCTGTAACTGATGGGACAGGTGAAAATTCAGGTAAAGGTGTGGATATTAAATTGGAATCTATTAATGAGAAAGAACAAATTAAACTAAACGAAGAGTTTGATAGAATGAAATCACTCATTGGTTACAATAACAAAACTCAATAATTTACAAAACATATAATTTATCTATAATTCTCCATAAGAGCCCTTATGGAGAATTTTTTTAATTATATAAGTAGTCCATTGGATTTTGAAGAAGTTGATGTTTGGTTTAGATCGAACAACATTGTATTCGAAAAGTTGGACTTATTCTGTGATTTTACTCTCACTTTAAGTATAATAATCAATGAAACTTATTTAGGTGGAGGAAACTCCTCAAATGACAGTAGGATTCAAATGACAGAAGAAGACAACCACAATCATTTTGTATGGTGTTGGAAACAGACAATTAGAAGTTTTGAGAAAGAGAGTATATCAATCAATGAGAAAGGAGAACACTTCGATTACTTTATGGATTTTTTCGACGAAATATTCTATAACCATAGTGAAGAAAAAGTAAGAAACTCAATCATAGATTTCTTTGTGGAAATGTTTGATAGAAAAAAACCATTCACTAAATCAGACCTAGATGTGATACTAACAATTTACAAGTCTATTGACAATAATATGGTTTTAATCTATTGACAATGGGGTTTTATAAACTATTTTAGTTTTAATAAACTTTTATAATAACAATAAAATGGGAGAGACAACAATCCAAAAAATTCAAACACTCGTTGAAAGTTTGGGAACAGATTACGAAAAGTTCGAAGGTGGTAATAAAACTGCAGGAACAAGAGCACGTAAAACTTCACAAGAATTGAGAGAACTTTTGAAAACATTGAGAGGTGAAATTCTTGAAGCAAGAAAGCAGTAAATATGTTAGACATTAATAATATATTTTTGTTTATTTTTATATTCTCTTTACTCGGTGTTTTGAGAGTCATTGTTAAAACAATAGTTTCATTACTGAATACTCCACCAAAAAAGTTGGAATTATCAATTAGTGAGACTATTGTTTTTGGTTTATTTTTTTCCTACATATTAACGTATTTACTAAACTAATTATAATGACATTTTTTAATCAAATAGAAAAATTATTCCCATATCTGAAATCAATAAGAAGATTGAAAACTTATTTATCTATAGATATTGAAATACCCACAAAGTGGAAATTACCGAAGAAATACTTAATTCAAGACAGGGTAATGGAACAACAAAAAAATTCGGATAAATCAAGTCTCATATCCTTTATTTCAGAATTCAACCAAGGAGACATAGACAAAACAATTCACAATATCAATGGAATTATTGATTTTAACAAAGAGTTGGAAGAAAAAGAACTTTTGTTTGCAAATAAAGTCAAGGAATTGAAAGAGATATTTGAAAAACAAAACTTGGACAACCTACAGAAATTAGAATTTGATATTAAAGAATATAATTTAAGTATTGATGAAGACGGAGAAGGAGAGACAGATAAATTGGCTCAAAAATAAAATAAAAAAAGATGAGATTGAATTAGAAAAGGAAAAACTACATTTCATAAATCTCATAAAAAAACATAAAAAAGAAGAAATTCTACCAGTAGAAAAGAAATACTCATTATGGCAGAGAATCAAAATGGTTTTGAAACAATTCTAACAAATCTTGCATTAATAACAGATGGGATGGAAGCTTTGTTCCCATCGGCAAAAACCGTTTTAATATTTGAGTTAAGTTATAGGGATTTCAATTCAGTAAGGACAAATTTCAAAAACATTAAAGTGGATGAAAATCAAATAAAGATTGTCATTTCTGGAACTGAAGTCCTATTCATATTAGAAAACTCCTTCAATGAAAAAGAAGTAATAGAAGAACCAATTGTAATCAAAGAAACATTTTGGAAAAAAATTACCAAGTCATTCTTTAATAAAGGTGGTGGCCCTTCTGTATAGAACAGATTTAGAAAACCCCTTCTTTTCTAATACCTCGTATAAATATTTTTTTTGGGCAACACTTGTATCTGCAACAATAATACAATCAGTTCTTTTCTTCTCAAACATATAAGTTCGCAAAATTAAAATAAATCTTTCACAGTCCTCATCACTTTTTAGGGAGAATATCTTGTAATCATCATCGTTCTGAACAATAATTTTGTGGTTTAGTTTAGATATTAGTTTTATACCACTTCCATTTAAGTATCGTTTAACTAAAAAATCAAAAGTTATTTTTTTATTCCTTTGTAAATCAAATAACTTTTCTTCTTTTTTATATGGTGAAATTCTTAAAATCTTAAATTCAGGATCATCAGACTCAACTTTAACCTGTCTTCCCATTTCATCTCTCACAAAATATAAGTCAAAATTCATTGAATCCTTTTCTAATAACCCAAGTTCAAACTTACAAGACTTTCCATTTTCAATCGCCTTATCGAATACAATACTGTTCTCTTGAATTTGTTTTTCGTAATATGATATGGCTCTATCATAAGTTTTGAACTTCTTGATTATTTTTCTTTTTTCCTTATTTTTGAATAGAACTACAAAATATTTCATTTGAACCAAAAGTTAATCAAAGTATAATTAAAACATTAGATAAATGAATGATGAAACATATTATTCAGTATTGGGTGTATCAGAAGACGCATCACAAGATGAAATAAAAAAAGCATATAGAAAATTAGCAAAAGAAAATCACCCAGACAAAGGTGGAGATGAAGAAGCGTTCAAAAAAATCTCCGTAGCGTATGATGCAATTGGCGATGAAAACAAAAGAAAAGAATATGATTACCAAAGGACTAACCCGTTTGCTGGTATGGGGGGAGGACAAGGGATGTCGTTCAATGACATTTTTAACAGTGTGTTTGGAAGGAACATGAATACTCAACAAAGAGCACACACCACAAATATAAACGTAAATGTGGGAACATTAGAATCATACCTTGGTATAAAGAAAACAATCACATATAAAAGGAAAAAAGGATGTGAAACCTGTAATGGAACAGGAGGTGATAAAAGACATTGCCATACCTGTCAAGGACATGGACAAGTAATGCAACAAATGGGAAGTGGAATGTTTATCCAAATGGTTACAACAACTTGCCCAACCTGTCAAGGAAGAGGAGAATTGATTATCAATCCATGTTTTGTATGTCACGGGACATCAGTTAATGATGAAATTAAAAATGTTGATTTGAAACTACCACATGGTGTGGATGATGGGCAGTTTTTACGATTACAAGGTTTAGGTGATTACAGAAATGGTATATATGGTGATTTGATTGTCAGAGTCAAAATGGAAAATGAAAATGGATTCGAAAAAATAGGTAATAATTTAGTCTATGATTTATTTTTGGATTTAGACATACTCAAAGTTGGAACATTTGACGTTCCCCACCCAGATGGAACAATGAATCTCAAACTACCAAAGAAAATTGACACATCCAAACCATTGAGAGTTAAAGGTAAAGGGTTCAAAACAGATATGATAGGTGATTTGATTATCAACCAGTATTTGAAATATGATAGAGATTAGAATAAAGAGGTTATGTCTTGTATTAACCTTATAGTTCCATACACAGATAGTGCAAATATCAACCCACCAAATACAAAAACAAACTTTTGTGTTCTGACAGCACCTTTATTTGTCTTACATGACTGACAACCCACTTTTGTTGCTTCCTTTTTTTCCATGTTTTTATTTTAATGATAAATACCAATATTTGACTTATAAAGTGTTTTAAGATATATTTTTCTTGCTTTATTAATATTTATTAAATAAAATCAGTTATGGAATTAATAGGACTTTTGAAAAATGTCGTAAAAGAAAATATCAACACAAAAAAAATACTGTTAGAATATCCTGAATCCACAGTTAATAAATTGGTTCTCAAGTTCAAAGACCAAACTGAAGATTCTGAAGACGATATAAAACAAACAATAGCAGATTATGAACGTTTTAGAAGTAATTTCGCTAATGAGGATAAAGATATTTTCCGTCTTACTTATGATAGAATAAAAGAATTAATTAAGGATAGAAAAACAAAACAACAAACAAAAAAAGATTTAACATCTTTAGTTCAAGACTACATTAAAAAACACAAAGGTTCTGATTTACAACTAACAAAATTAAATATCAAAAAGTATTTTGAAATAAAAACACATTTACCACAACTCAAAGATTCCAAGAAAGAAGTTACTAGTCTGAATCCATCAGAACTTAATTCTTTTGTTGAAAGATATTTTGCAAGATTTAATAACCAAGGAGTTAATGAATTGATTGTTAAAATAGCACAAGAGTTCCACGATAAAAACCCAGATGAAGACGTACTCACGGCAATAGTACCGAGAGTAAAAAGGTTTGTACAACACTTCAATTTGATACCAATCAACGCTAAGTTGAGTAAATTTATGACTTTTGAAGAGTTTGAACATATTGTTGATGGTTATACACCAATGGAAGAAAGTGAGTATTCCGTACCTGAAATTGACACAAGTGATGTAAATGTACCCTACGAAGATGATGATGTTTTGATATTTGCACCTGATCAAAAACATAAATGTATTAACATTAGAAAAAAATTCGCACCAGACAGAAGATGGTGTACATCGTGGGAAGGTTCATCTAATTACTACTACAATTATAGATTGAATCAAAACTTAACTTTATATTATATTATAAACAAAACATTACCTTCATCAGATTTAAATTATGCAACTGTAATATTGGTTGACAGATATGGTGAAATGAGATTAGCAGATGGGTCTAATTCAGGGAGATATGCAGGTTCTACTGTAATTCCTTGGACTGAAATATTAGGTAAAGTTCCTGTGTTGAAAGATAAAAAGGAATACTTAGAACCAAAACCATATAGTACCGAAGATAGTGAAAAAATGCAAAAGTACAAAAGTTATAACTTATCAACTACAGACCCAGTTGCAGAACTTGGAAGTGAGGAAGAGGTGGAGTTATGGATGGAATTAAGAGGACCCGATTTCAACAATGTGAAAAATGGTGATGTAATTTTTGGGAATCTACCTGAAGAACTACAAAAAAAATACATAGGATTAGGAAATGAATTAAGTGGTAACATGGTTAGAGCATTAAGCCCAAGTGCCCTTGCTTATTATTTCTCAAAGAAACGTGAGAAACTTTTACAAAAAACATTATCACAACTTTCAGAAAGTGATATGGAGTTGATTATGTCAAAAGAAATGAAACCATACATACGAAGTTTGAAAGCCAAATATATTGATGAACTTAATAGTAATTTTGACCCTGAATATGTTACAATAACATACCCGAACCAAGAAAACGCTAAGTTCGCAAGAATGTTTGGTTTGGAGACATTATTTGATGCTATGCCTGAAAATACCACATTCCTTCAGATTGAAAATAAGTCAAATGATAATATAACACTCAAAATACCTGATAGTATTGGTAAGTTCAGAAACCTTGAAACTTTAGTTTGTGATAATATTATTGATGAAGTACCATCATCAATTGGCGAATGTACTAAACTTTCGTTTTTAAATTTGACCAATAACAAAAACCTTACAACACTTCCTGCGTCAATTGGGAAATTGACTTGTTTGGATTTTGTTTCTATTATTGGTTCTAACATTGATGTTGAAAGTTTACCTGAAGAGATAACAAGATACATGGATGTGAATGGTGAATTTTGGGATGTTCATTTCCCTGAAGAGATGAAAACACATTGTTAAATTAAAAAAAGAAAATATGGGTAATGTTGATATTGAAATTTATGTCTCACAATTAATAAGTTTCTTTGAGAATAACCCAAATGATTTGATGGAACTTATTGGGGACGTTCAAAAAGAGGAGTTCTATCAAAAATTACGTGAGAAGTGTATTGAGAATCACAACAAAGGTGAGGACATTGTTTTAACCAAAAATCAAATTGTAAATATTGTTGTAGAACTCAAAGTACCTGAACTATTCACACACACAAACCCTAAGGAAATTGTGGAGGGGTATATCCAAAAAACAAAGTGGGGTGATATTATTTTGAATTAATTTTTGAAAAAAGTTTGGTGGTTAGAAATTTTTTCCTAACTTTGTAATGTAATCAAAAACTAAGACATATGCTATACACACCAGAAATCATCAAGTCAGTTGCCCCATCAGTATTCGCTACATCAGCGTCACCTAAATTAACCGATAAATATACTTTTGTACCAACGGATATGGTACTTGAGTTTTTTGACCGAGAGGGATGGGAGGTTTCTTCTGTAAAACAAACTGGTAAAGGTATTCACTCTCTTCACCAAATTAAATTCCGTAACGGACAACTACCAAAGGTTGGTGACACTTTGGTTGAGGCAATTATCCAAAACTCACACAACGGAACTTCCGCACTTTCAATGTCCGCAGGACTATTCCGTCTCGTGTGTTCCAACGGACTTACAGTTCCAACGTCAGTTGCTGAGAAGTTCTCTGTTCGTCACAACCACTTCACATTAGACGAGGTAAAGGGTCTTGCTGATAGTTTTTCTAAAAAGCTCCCTCAAATTGAACAATCAGTAGGACGTATGATGTCCCGTGAGATGACAGAGGACGAGAAGATTGATTTTGTCCGAAAGTCGGCAGGTATCCGTTTCAACGCAGAGAAAACCTTTTCTGACATGGAGATTCTCGGATTACTTACACCAAACCGTTCAGAGGATGAAGGAAATGACTTGTGGCGAGTTTTCAATACCGTCCAAGAGAAATTCATCCGAGGTGGAGTTCAAGTTAAAAACAACCGAGGAAAGAATGCTAAGATGCGAAAAGTTGAGAACATCATGGCACAAAACAAAATCAACACACAGTTGTGGACATTGGCTGAAGAGATGATTTAATTTAAGAAAGTGGTGACTTTTCACCACTTTTTTTTATTTTTAATCTTATGGAAAAAAGTTCATATTTCAGTAAGAGTGGTGAAATAGAAACTCTCCTATCAAAGAGGTATGATAGGGTTTATTCTAAAGTCAGAGTATCAACCCCTATGAGTATTACACCTGAATTGTTATTGAGTAAAGATAATTTCAGAGTTGAATATTTAGAATCCGTTGAGTTTAACAACAATATCATACACATGGAGGGTGTGTTTGAAAATAAATCTGGGTTCTATTTATATTTATCAAAAAAAGAATATTCTGAAATAAGTTTTCAGTTAATGATTTATTATGAGGCTGAAAAATTGGAAGAGTTAAACTTCTTCATAAAAAATTTGATTAAAATGAAAGATAAAAATGGAAATTAGTAGCGTAGAATTACAACAGAAAATTAATAATGGTGACAAAATTATATTGAAGATGGGCGCCTCTTGGTGTGGTCCGTGCAAGATGATGAATCCACTTTTTGAAAGAGCTGCCAGAGAAAACACAACAGAAGTACAACTGTATAGTATGGATGTTGATTTAAATAGAGAGGTTGCCATGACATTAGGTATTAAAAGTGTCCCAACAACATTAGTATTTAATGGAGGACAACTTATTGATAAAAGAATGGGTGTATTGTCCGAACAACAAATAAACGGAATGGTTAAAGAATTAATCAATGGATAAGATTGCAGTTTTATTTACAATGAAAGGTTGTCCTTTCTGTGTTGATTTAAAAGAAATGTTGGAAAAGGAAGATATTCCTTTTGTTGATAGAGATATTGATGAATATGAGGAAGAATATGAATTATTTGTTGAGATAACAGAAAATGAATATGTTCCTGCATTTATGTTGATTGAATCACCTGAAGGAGAACCTAAAACAAATCTTTTTGCCCCCGATAGAGATTTTGAGGACATACATGAAGGATTTGAAATTATAAAATCATTTCTTAATGATTAAAAAAACCCACCTTTGAGGTGGGTTTCTTGTTTTACATTAATACTACGTCCTTTAACCTGTCTTGTATTAGATATGACTTGTCTTTATTCTGAAAGACAACATCTTGGTAGAACTCATACTTGTCAATCTTTTTTGAAAACTCATTTAAATCAAAATCAAACACATCAAGGACTAAAGAGATTAAATCTTCTTTACTTGTGCGGGAATTTGTTTCTAAATCAATTTTGAAGTCCTCATCTTCATTCTGTTCTGTGGTGTAATAGAATTTAACTTTATCTGTGTTCATCATACTATACATATGATTAAAGATATAGTGTGAGTAGTAGTAAGGTAATCTACCACAACTAAAACTGTAACCATAAGGAAACTCAGAACTTATAACTAATTCTTCGTGGGTTACATCCTCACTTACAAAAACATCCCTGTGTAGTTCAAACCAACCACTATCAAATGTTTTTACTTCCTCTTCGTATTTTATAACATCAATGGTGTTTAGTTTATCAAGTTTGAAATCGGGAGCTTTATCACCAAACCAACTTGAAAAATCAGTTTTAATCTTTTCAATGTCCAAAATAACATCCGATGATGTAACGCCATTAATTACCATAAACGGTCCACAATCTGTAACTTGGATAATTGAATTTTCTTTCTTATCAATCTTTGATAAAATGAAGTCGGCAAATAAATTTACAACACCTCTTCTTGTATTAACATCTAATTTTCTCATATCAAATTATTTTTAACAATTGATATGATTTTTATTTCAATAACTAAATAGTTGTTAGATGTAATGAGTGAATATCTCGTTTATTTGATTTTGAACTAATTCATAGTCAGGGTAATCAGGTATTCTGAAACTAATTTTTTCAAAAACCTCATCCTCAAATAAGTTATCCATCATAGCAGTATAAGAACCATAATAATCAAGTGTCC
>Ga0315904_10004239_pt1 | contig 20550 bp, 10 predicted proteins | sample LakEriMetagenome_6_FD_203529 | JGI IMG/M metagenome (GOLD analysis project Ga0315904, IMG submission 203529) | Freshwater fungal communities from buoy surface, Lake Erie, Ohio, United States - Buoy 12 MA120 | ecosystem: Environmental > Aquatic > Freshwater > Lake | place: USA: Lake Erie, Ohio...
AACGAACCGCCAGCTGAACGGTGGCAAAGGGGCGCCCTTCACCCACGACATTGTGCCGGGGAGGTCAGTCTCGGTGCCCCGGGACGTGAGCAACATGGCGTCGAGCGCGGTCGCGCGCGCTTGGGAGTGGACGTACTCCCCGGTGACGAGTCGATGGAACACCGGCCGAGCCCACGCGGCGGGGGTCGGTGACGGATTGTACAGGAGGATCCCCTCCGGGCGGGTGCCGGTGGCTGCGTTGCCGGCGAGGCGTTCGAGTTCGTCGCGGATCGCGAGTTCGCCAAGGCCGGCGGCACGCCAGGCGAACGCCGCCTTCTCCTGCCACTGCACCGCCACCGTGTCGTTCGCCTCGCCCTCCGTGGCGTGGTAGCTGCCCCACGAGTGTTCGTCCCACCAGAGGCAGGCGTGCTGAGCTTGCTCCAGCACCGGGGAGTGAGGCGAGCGGGTGGCGACGCCCAACGCAGCGGTAGCCTTTAGCCGGGCCCGGGCTCGCCGGTTGACTGACGTTTCTCGCGCGGAGCTTCCCACGCCGAAGGCCCAGTAGTCACTCCATTCTCCGGAGTAGCTGACGATCGCTTCCTTCGGCACGGCATGCATCCGATCCGACACCTCCTCTAGCGACACGAGTCGCACCCGAGGACCGCTGCCGCGTCGGTTCCACTCCTCGATCACCCGTGTGAGATGAGGATCCGGAGGATTGTTATCCGGAAATCGGTTCATCGAGACCGTCAGACAAACCCAGTCCTGCTTCCAGCCCCACACTTCGCGGAGCGTGTTTTCATAGGCCGCCCAGCGACTGCCGTCGAGCCGATCGCCTGGGGCGGTCAGACGGAACAGACGGCCAAACGCGTTGTAGTGGTCACCGTGGAAAGCGAGAAGTTCTCGACCGTCCGGACCCTGCCAACGGAAGAGGACGTGACGCCGACCAAACGCCAATGCGCCCATGGTGAGGTTCATTCCCATCATCAGCAGGTCGACGCCGGCTTCTCTCAGTAAGCCTACCGCTGGCCAAGCGATGCCGTTGACGTCGTTTTGCACGGCGACACGACAAGCGAGCCCGAACTGGTCGCGCAGGCGGGACATCCCTTGCAGCTGCCGTCGGTACTCGTCGGGGCCGAGAAGCGGAGTGCCATGAAATTCGAGGGCGCCGCAGGAGAATTGTCCGCGGGCGGCGACGCGTCGGAGCTGTGCGCGCCGGGCCGTGCTGGCTCGCTCCAGCCAGAAGGTGAGCGCAGCGGTGGTCTCGCAGGTCCAGCAGAAGCGATCTCCTGGCGGAAGGGTCGCGGTGGCGTCGGCCAGATCCAGCGCCTGATCGATGGCGCGTGCGGCGAGTACGGCGATCGCAGCCTGCGGATGGGTGTAGCCGTAGTCGAAATGACTATGGTGGAGGAGGAGGACTTCCTTGATCACGGCAGAAGCGGGTCAATCGGCTTGGCGATGCGCCCGAACCGATAGAGCATGAACGCTAGCAGATTTGCCAAGCTCCGGCCACCCGCGGATGCGCCCCGCGCTTCGTGCTTTGCGAATCGGTCGTCCTCCGCTCGCTGATCCGTGCGGGACGATCCGGTGGTTCGGGGCGCGCAAACCGTTCGTCGAGCGTGGATGAGGACCGCGAAGACTTCGCTGCTGCGAACGATGCCGCAGCGGATCCAGCGGTCGCACGCTGCACCGACTCAAAGAGCGGCACTGGTGAAGGTCACCGAGTGATCCGTTCGCGAATTTACACCTGCTGGACGCGATCATGGATGGCGCGGCCGCAGTAGGTTGGATTAAAGTGATGCGTTCGAGAGTAGGGTGGATCGTTGGCGAGGCACAGTGTTTACGGAACTATCGCTCTTGGCGCCTCCCCAAGACGTTTACGAACGGAGATCACTCGATGAAAAAACTATCGCGACGAGAGTTTGTTCACGCCGGCGTCCTTGCTGGGGTCGGACTGGCCGCCACGACCCGCATGCCTGGGGCTGGAGCCGCTTTGGCGGCGGCGACCCCGCCGGCGGCCCTGCCCTCGACGTTCTCCCTAGAGACCTACGCTCAGCGGAGCATCAACTACTTTGAGCGACTGGTCGATGCCGACGGTCTTCCTTACTTTAACGTCTTCTGGTCTGAGCCAGCGGAGGCGGCGCATGATTGGCCCTGTCTTGGTGACGTGATGCCGCGCCAGTTGGAAGCCGCCGTCATGCTGCGACGTATGACTGGTATCGGGGTCGTGACCGAGCCGCGATGGCGGTCGATGCTCTTCGCGCATCTTCATCCCCACGACGGTCAGTTCCACCGCCCGGCGAGAAGCTGGCAGCGGGCCAAGGTTGAGGACGCCGCGCTGCCGCTTGGGGCGCTGAATGCGGCGGCTCTGGATGGAGACGGCGAAGCGCGGAAAGCGGCGGTGAAGATGGCCGAAGGTTACCTCCGTCGGCTCCAAGATCGGTATCTGCCCGAGAAGACCTTCAGCTGCTTTGCGGTGAAGAGTCTGATGGTCACAGCACGTCTCCTTGGTTCCGACGCGGCCTTGGCGGCGGCGCGGTTGCTGGTCGAGCGCCACGTCGTCCGCGGCCGCGCCTTCAACCCCGACAACACGTTCGGTCCGAAGGCGCACATGCACGGCAACCTGAAGGCGATGACGGGCGTCGCAGATTACGCGCTTACGGTTGGAGATCCGGTACTCTATAGCCGCATGGACGCGCTCTACCGTCATGTTAAGTCTACCGGCACGCGTTTCGGATTCCTCCCCGAAGTAGTCAACTGGCGCCCCAGCGATATGATCGCTTCCGAAACGTGTGCGATGATGGACTTCGCCGGAATCGGCGTGACGCTGGCAAACCATGGACACCCTGAGTATTGGGGCGACATGGAACGGCTAGCCCGCAATCATCTAGTCGAAAGTCAGGTGCGTGATGTCTCTTGGCTGCAGTCCGATGATGTACGACCGGATACCCAGCAGTTCACGTGGCGAGAGATCGGCCCCAGGATCGTGGGGGCGTGGGCGGGGTGGAGCTCTCCGAATCATATTCTCGCTTACCGCGAAACACTCAATGCTCACTGGGGCGGACCCGAGTTACGCGACAAGATCCGCCTGCTGCAAAACTGCTGCGGTGGATCCGGCGTGCATGCCTTGTTCATTCTCTGGAAGAATGCAGCGCGATTCGCGGATGGTACGCTTTCGGTCAACATGCACTTGGACAAGCGATTGCTCGAGGCGGAGATCCGCTGCGAACAGCCCTATCGCGGCGCGCTGCGAATAGATCTGCGACAGGGGTGTGCGGTCCGCGTGCGCATTCCGGAGTTCACTGAAGCCGGTCGGATGAGGCTGTTGGTCAACGGCCAGACGCGGAGCATTCTCCAGCACGGGCTGCGTAGCGGTAGCCTTCTGGGTGACTCGTGGCAGAACGAAAAGAGTGGTCCACCGGCGGCCGAGGCGGTGGGTAACTTCCTTGAACTCGGACGTTTCGCCGCTGGTGATCGGATTGAAGTGCTGTACCCGGTTCCCGTTGTTACGGAGGAAATTGCCGTGGGGAACCCCGGCTTCCGGCAGTGGCACTACCGAGTGACGTGGAAGGGGGACACCGTTGTTCGTCTTGAACCGATCGGAAATGACGTGAAAACGGTGTGGTCCGACTTCGACAAGATGGACCGAGAGGTGTTTTATGGAGAAGAAGGTCCGGGCGCCCTATACCAGCGCGAAGCGATGCTACGCGAGTCGTCGCTCGCAGATGCGCCGTTGCATACCGATGACGGAGGTCTCGATCTCTGGCAGATTGCCGGGAGGGTCAGTTGATTCGAGACGAACGTTGATCTAGGTCAAAGGGAACGCGGAGAGACAAAAGCACGCCGCCGCGCATTTATTCGATCCCGCGTTGTTTATTCGATCGATGCGACTAAACTCCACGTCCGGCGCCCTCTTCTATGGCTCATGATCCTGCGATCTCCTCGTCGGCTCTGCTCACGCGCCGCGACTTTGTCACGAAGGCTAGCCGGGCAGTCGCTGCATTTGGTTTCCCGGCCCTGATTCCTTCGAGTGCCTTCGGCGCGAAGGGCGCCGCTCTTCCTAGTGAACGGATCAACGTCGCCGTCATCGGCCTCGGAGCACAAGGAGCGGGTCATCTCTTGGGTGGAGCCTGGACGTATCTGCCTGGGGGATATGTAGCACGACCTGATGTGCAGGTGCGCGCGGTGTGTGACGTGCGTCGCGAGCGTCGCGAGAGGGCGCAGCGCCGATGTCACGAGGTGTATGCTGGCCGCTTCAATCAGCCGAGCTATCGCGACGTTGCTGCCTACAACGATTTTCGTGAGGTGCTTGCTCGCGATGACATTGATGCGGTGCTGCTTGCCTTGCCGTATCACTGGCATGGACCGATGGCGGTCATGGCCATGCAGGCGGGTAAGGATGTCTATTGCGAGAAGCCGATCGCGATCACGGTCGGCGAGGCCGAGGCGGTTGTGGCCACGGCTCAGCGCTACAACCGCATTTATCAGGCTGGCACACAGCAACGGTCTGAGTACGGAGGCAAGTTCCGGCTCGCCTGCGACTTAATCCGCAACGGGCGACTCGGCCAGCTCCGTGACGTGTACGCCTACCGCCTACCGGGTGCCTACTTTCCCCGCGCTTCTGCCTCCGGGCCGGTGGAGGCCGTCCCGGAGGGATGGGATTGGGATCTCTGGCTCGGCCCGCTGCCGTGGCGGGCCTACCATCGCCGCGTGGGCGGCACGCCAGGCGATCTCCTGGCGGGAGATGTCAACTGGAGCCCGCATCACTATGATTTTCTTCTCTGGGCGCTGAACCCCGAGCCGACCAAGCCGGTCGAGATCGAGTACGATCGCGGTCGGGTCCGTTATCACTTCGCCAACGGAGTCCGGGTCCACTCCGACGAGTACCCGGGTGAGTCGACGGGCGGGCAGGGGGGGGCCTGTTTCGTGGGGACCGCGGGCCGTCTTGCCGTCGATCGCGACCGCATCGTCTCGTACCCGGCTCGACTCGCGGACGCGCCGCTACCAGCCAGCGCTCATCGCCAAGCTCTCGTCACCGGTCACCAAGACAATTTCCTCGACTGCGTACGCACTCGCCGGTCGCCGCTTTGTCATGCGGAGACCGCGGCTGCCAACATGACGACAGTACTCGCGGGCGGGGTGGTCTTCGGTCTCCAGCGTTCCCTGCGGTGGGATCCCGCTCAGCGTCGCTTCCTCGACGATGCGACCGCGAATCGTCTGCTCTCCTATGCTCCACGGTCGCCTTGGCATCTCTAACGCACCCTGATCATGAAGCACCCCTCTTGGCGCAGTTGGCCCCTAGTGTTGCTGGTAGGATCGTGTCTTGCGTTGAGCGGAATTCCGCGGGTTGCCGGTGCCCAGTCTGAAGAGCAGCTGATTGCCATCCTTAGCGCATCCAACGACGCCGCAAAGCAGACTGAGGCCTGTCGCCAGCTGATCTTTGTTGGCACTCCTGCGAGCGTTTCGGCGCTCGCAGGGGTGCTCGGTGTGGATCCGGTAGGGCAAGCCGCCTTGAACACGCTTGAACGGTTACCGTTTTCGGAGGCTGCCGACGCGCTCCGCGCCGCGCTGCCAAAGGCCCCCGCACCGTTGCAAATCGGGCTGATCGCATCGCTGGCGGCGCGGCGCGATGTGGCGAGCGTGCCTTCGTTGATTCCACTGCTGGGTGCGTCGAATCCCGCCGTGGCGTCTGCTGCTGCGCGTGGGCTTGGCGCGATCGGCGATCCGCGTGCGATCGCGGCCCTTGAGGCGGCTGCTTCCGGGAGCGAGGCGAGCGCGCGCCCTGAGTTGCAGCGCGCCCTGCTTGCTGGCGCGGAGGCCTTGCTCACCGCAGGCCAGCGCGCCGACGCGGCGCGCCTCTTTGGGGTGTTGTTCGCCAGCGCTTCGCTCGAACTCCTGCGCACGGCTGCGTGGTGCGGGCAGGTGCGTGCGGATGAGGCACGGCGCGGCGAGTTGCTGCTTGCCGCTTTCCTCGGAGCGGACGCGACCTTGCAGCGGGAGGCGTTGCTCCTCCTGCGGCAACTGCCAGATCGTCGCGCCATTGAGGCGATCCTCGCCCGCTGGGACGAACTCTCGGTCCTGCAGCGGATGGCGGTGTTAGATGCGCAGGTCAGTCTCGGCCCTGAGGGCGCGGCCACCATGCGCCGTGCCCTCGCTGATGCTGATCCCGGTGTGCGACTCACCGCCCTTCAGGCGTCCGCCGTGGTCGGTGGCGACGCAGACGTTGCGGCGTTGATCGCGATTGCGGCGCAAGGTGAAGCGAGAGAGCGCGACGCCGCTCGGTTTTCGTTGGCCAGCCTCAAGGGACCCGCGGTGGGCGCGGCTCTGCTGGGGGAGTTCGAACGTGCACCGGTGCCTCGCAAGGTCGAGGTGCTGCGAGCGTTGGGCGAGCGGGGAGACGCAGAAACCGCAGCGTTCCTGCTGCTTCACTCGCGCCACCCGGATGAACGCGTGGCGAATGCCGCGTATCGCTCGCTGCTCCGTCTCTTGGATCCGGCGACGCTGACGCCGCTGCTGGAGCGAGCTTTCACCGCGACCTCCGAGCACGAACGCCGGACGCTGCTGCGTGTGCTCACGGTGCTGTGCGAGCATGCGCCCGACAGCGGCCAAGCGAGTCGGAAAGTCCTCGACGCATTGCGGCGTCTCCCCGCCGTTGAGCGTTCATTCTGGCTTGGGCTGCTGCCGGCTCTTGGCACCCCCGCGGCGTTGGACGAGGCGATTGCTCAGGCCCAGAGCGCGGACCCGACCGTGGCTCGTGGTGCGGTGCTCGCGCTCAGCCGGTGGAAGACGGCCGCACCCGCATCCGCGCTGCTTGACTTGGCGCGCGGCGGCACCGAGGTCGGTGCGCTCGCACTGAAAGGTGCCCTCTCACTCTCTGAACGGGAACCCAGTGTGAGCAATCGCCTTTTGCTGCTGGAGTTGATCGCGGGGCTAGCCCACACTCAGGAGGATCGGCGTCTCCTGCTGGAGCAAGTGCGGCGGGTCAACCTGCCTGGCGCGGCGCGCCTTGCTGCGACGTATCTGGCGGAGCCGGAGCTCGCTGAGCTTGCTGCTGCCGCAGTGTCTGAAATCGCGGCGTCGCTGACCGAATCCACGCGTCAGACTGTCGTTGGGCTGGCTCCGCGCGTGCTGCAGGTCGCCCAAGCACCGGACGTGGTCGAGCGCATGGTGGGAGTGCAGGATCAGGTGGCACCAAGACTTTCCTCCGCTCCGGCGGTGTCTCGTCTTCCGGATCGCGACCCTTTTCGAAAGCAGCGCGTCGCCGATCTGTTCTTCGCCGAGGGTGCCGCGGTCGGCGATTTCAACCGCGACGGCGAGTCGGACATAGTGGCCGGACCGTTCTGGTTCGAGGGCCCAGAGTTCACTCAGCGCCATGCCTATCGGGAGCCGCGTTCGTTCACGCCGATTGAGTACTCGGATGCGTTCCTGAAGTTTGTGGACGACCTCGACGGTGATGGCTGGGTCGATATCCTCGTCGTGCCATTTCCAGGCCGGGAGTGCTACTGGTACGCGAATCCGCAGGGTGGCCCCGGGATGTGGACCGCACACCTCGTGCATGCCACCGTCGGTAACGAATCGCCTCTCTGGGGCGATGTCGATGGCGACGGCCGACGAGAACTCGTATTTTGCACGGAAGGCTACCTCGGATTTGCCCGCCCCGATCCTGCCGATCCGCGAAAGCCTTGGGTGTTCAGTCCGGTATCCGGATTCGAGCAGCGCTTTCATCGCTTCACACATGGCCTGGGTCTCGGCGACCTAAACGGGGACCAGCGTGTGGACATCATCGAGTCGAGTGGCTGGTGGGAGCAGCCGGCGACTCCGCGGGGCGACGCGCCCTGGATCTTCCATCCCCATCGTTTCGCTGAACTCGGCGCCCAGATGCCGGCCGTCGACCTCGACGGCGACGGACTGCTTGACGTGATCACGGCGTGGAATGCACATCAGTACGGTCTGCTCTGGTGGAAGCAGATCCGGCGGCCTGACGCCACCATCGACTGGGAACGAAACGTGATCCTCGCGCCGGCGCCGGATCTGCAGAGCAGCGACCTGCGCGTGAGCCAGATGCATGCGCTCGAGATGGCCGACCTCAATCGCGACGGTCGTCTAGATCTCGTGACGGGCAAGCGCTTCTGGGCGCATGGTCCCCACGGCGACAAGGAACCGGCTGCACCCGCGGTTCTACTGTGGTTCGAAGTGGATCGCGCGGCGGACGGTGCCGTGCGCTTCATGCCTCGGCTTATCGATGACAACAGCGGCGTTGGCACTCAGGTGACCGTGGCGGACGTCAACCGTGATGGCCGACCGGATGTAGTCGTTGCCAATAAAAAAGGCATCTTCCTTCACGTCAACGAACGCTGATTCGGTGGCGGTTGACTTCGCGGTCTCAATCCTAGCGCGTTCCGTGTTTCCGGCCGCCGTCGCACGTGACGTGGGCTCCACGTGCTGAGTGCTGGAAGATCGCGCCAGCCCGGTCACGTGGAGCCGCCTCCTCAGATCACGAGGTGACAGGGCTTGCGATGATGGCAGTGTGTGCGGCCACCCTCGTGAGGGAGGGCTCGGACGAAAGTGGATCCTCCGCATCGCGCCCCGTGGGTCTCGTCTCGTCGTTTGGTACGAGTTCGCTGGCGAGGAGGAGAAAAGAACTGGCGGTCCACGTGTAAGCTGGATCGCGCAGCGGTCGTCCAGTCAGCGCGTCAAAGTTTTCCGCGAATCCGGAGCGGGCGCAAAGCCGACAGAAACGGGCGGCGACGTCCGCGGCGAGCCGGGGTTCACCTGCCCGCCGCAGCCCCAGCACCGCGAGGTAGGTAGACGGCCCCCAGATCGGACCGCGCCAGTAGCCGTCGCTCGCGTAGAATGGACTGTCGACGCGTTCAGTGGCCAATCCCCAGTCGGTGAGGAATGACCGCAATTGCTCGACGAGCGTTTTCGTGACGTGCGGAGGTAACAGATCGGCGATGACGAGGGGCAGGGTTGCAACCAAGCTCAAGCTCGGCACGGGTTCGCCTTCCGGCATCTTTAGCGCGACGAACTGGCCCTTGCGCCACAGGTGGGTCATCAGGGCGGTGCGCAGCCGCTCCTGCTCCTGGAGCCACTCGGCGGCCTCGGCGGGACGCTGGAGAGAACGGGCCAGTTCGGCGAGGAATCCGCACTGCCGGACGAGAAATGCGTTCAGGTCGGGGGAGACCAGCGGCGTGCCCTGACGTAACAGGCTGCTGTTGTCCCAGCCCGAGTCGTTGCCGTGAAGGTAGTATGCGAGATCGAGGCCCTTCCACTGACGGTGGGTCAACCACCACCGGGTAAATCGTCCAACCGAGTCCAGGATCCATCGCCGCCGCGGCTCAGTCCACCACTGCGGGAAGCGACTGAGGGCCTCGGTGAAGAGCACCCCCTGCACGGGGGGCTTGGAGAAATTAAAGTGCCGGTAGAGATCGCTCACATGATCGGGGTATGCCCCAAACTCGTCCTGGTGGTCCGTCACGCATCGGATTTGGTCCTCGGCGAGATCCGGCTGTCCTGGCATGAGGCAAAGAGCGTTGAACAGGTTGTCCCAACTCCAGACGGCATCCATCCAATTGAGGGACATTAGGATGGTGTGGCGGCGGAGCAGGCCCAGCGGTGGCTTGAGGCAGGACCACAGCAAGTGCCCCGCGTTGCGTCCGACATCTTCGAGAGGAGGAGCGACGGTGGGTACGCCATGGAGAAAACGGGCAAAATCGCTTTGGGCGTCGCGCACGACAGCGTCGAACGAGGTTTCGGGTCCGGGTCTCCAGGTACTCTGGAAGCCATCGATCCTCACCTCCCAGTCTGGGGTGCCGCTGCAGAGGAGCAACACCGCGCGCGAGTGCTCGCCATCCCAGACGTGAGAGGCTTCGATTTGGCCCGAAAGAGTATGGAATGCGTAGCGTCGGAGATTGCGTCGCAGGTTTACTACCCAGCCGCCCTCAACTGACGCGTAAGCCACCACCGGATATCGAATACCATTTGGGTAAGCTTCACCTTCGACCGCGCAGAACCGGATCGAGCAACCGCGGCCCCGCATGCGGCAGCCCTCGACGCCTTCGAGCACAATCTCGATGATGCCGCCGGCAGGGCAGGTGAGGCGCAACAACGCCTCCGAAGCTTCGATCGAGGGGGTGACCGCTACGCCCTGTTCGATCGCCTCCAGCTGGAAGAGTTCCCGCGTCATGATCGGTCGTCCACGATTTGCCCGCAGGAAAAGTCCGGGCGTGAGTCCGGTGCCGGTCGATGGGCCGCGCAACGCGAGGCTGAGCCAAGATCCTGCCCGGCTGAAGGGTACGGTGGAGATGTCGAACATGCGGGCGTAAAGGTGGAGGAAACGTCGAAGGGCGGCCGGGAGTGGAACGCGACCGAGGTGAGAGTACGCGCTCGCTGCGGCCCTATCTACCCTCAGGTGCGTCGCAGTCTTCCGAATTTGCGAATCTGCCCGATCCGCACTTTACACCGTCGACTTTCCGGTCTCGGTTCCGCGTATGCCTCAGCCGGTCCGAGTCCCACGTCGGCGGATTGCGATCTGCCTCTGGCGTCCCTCCAGTTATACGCGAGAGGTGATGCTTGGATTCACGGCCGCGGCCGCGAATTTCGGCGAGTGGGATATCGAGCGCTTTCGCAGTGTGGATGACATGCTCGCGGTAATCGGCTCGGACGGAGCTCGTTTTGAAGGGGTGGTCGGGGTGTTTGATGCCAAGGCGGAGGTGGATCGCCTCTTTTCCCGTCTCAAGGTCCCCGTCATCGATCTCGCCTACAAGGTGGAGGACGCGCGCCTGATTCCAGTGATCGTCGACAACGAGGGCGTGGCATCGATCGCCGCGGAGCACCTGCTTTCTCTTGGCATCCTCCAGTTCGCCTACTGCGGGGTGACTGGCCTCCCGTTTTCGGAAGAGCGATGGAAAGGATTTCGGGACCGGCTTGGTCACGCAGGCCGCATCAGTGACCGCTTTCTCTTTCCGAGTCTCGAGTCGGTCGCGCATCCCTCGCCGGCGGACTTGCGGGCATTATCGGCGTGGCTTTCCCGGCGACAGCGTCCCGTGGGAGTTTTTGCGGGAGCCGACTTCATCGGGCAGCATGTGTTGCGATGCTGTGCGGAGCTCCGGCTCGCGGTCCCACAGAATGTTGCGGTGGTGAGCGCTGGCTACGAGGACATTGATCACGCTCTCAGTCCTGTTCCGCAGAGTCACGTGCTGTTCGCGACCCACGAAATCGGCGTCCGGGCCGCGCATCTACTCCGCGAACTGGTCGGTGGAGCGAGTCGGCCGGTCGTGCCGCTTCGCATTGCTCCGTTGCGATTGGTGGAGGCGCAGTCGACGAACCTGATGAGCGCTCTGGATCGCAACACGGAGCGCGCCTTGCGCTTTATCCGGGCGCACTATGCGGAGAGCCTCTCGGTGACGCAGATCGCAGAGCACGCCGGGCTGGCGCGGCGTACCCTTGAAAAACGGTTTCGGGCGGCGTTTAGCCGCACTCCCAAGGAAGAAATTGATCGCGTGCGCCTGTCGCGGATTCAGGAGCTCCTCGTCAATACGGACGACAAGCTGGAGTCGATTGCCAGCAAGACGGGTCTGCAGGACGCCAAGCACCTGAGCTTCTTTTTTTCGAAGCGTCAGGGCATCGCCCCCGGAGAGTACCGGCGGCAGTCGCAACACCGATTCCGACCGGAGCGGCCTTATGGGCGTGGAGGGGGGGCCTACTTCAAGGATTTTCGCCAGCACTCCATCAAGGTGGCGAATGTGACCATTGAGTGCGAAGTGGGTGGCCACGGCCCACCCGTGTTGCTGCTGCACGGCTTCCCGCAGGATCGCCTCATGTGGCGTCGCGTCGCCCCTCAGTTGGCGGCATCGTTCACCGTGGTCTGCGCGGACTTGAGGGGCTACGGCGGGAGTGATGCGCCTCCTGGCGGGCGGCGTCACGAGGCCTACAGCAAGCGTGCGATGGCGAAGGACCAGGTTGCACTCATGCAGGCGTTGGGATTCGAGCGTTTCGCCGTGGTCGGGCACGACCGCGGAGGCTGCGTGGCCCACCGTATGGCATTGGACTTTCCGGCGGAGATTGAGCGGTTGGTGCTGATCGACATCGTGCCCACCGTCGCGGTATTTGAGACGGCGGGGCATCAGCTGGCCCAATCCTACTACCACTGGTTCTTTCTCAGCCAACCGTTTGACCTTCCGGAGCGGCTCATCGGTGCGGATCCCGGTTACTACGTGCTTTCCTGCTTGGAGCGCTGGAGCGGTTCGGGTGTCTCCCCGTTCGGATCGGCCGTGCTCGAGCATTATCGGTCGTTGTGGCAGTCGCCGGAACGCATTCACAGTAGCTGCGAGGACTTTCGCGCGGCGGCGACGATCGATTTAGAGCATGATCAGGACCACGCGACCAAGCGAATCCGGTGTCCGGTCCACCTGCTTTGGGGTCTCCAGAGCATCACCAATCGGCTGTACCACGTGGTTGACGCCTGGCGGGCGAAGGCGAGCGGCGCGGTTACTGGTCGATCGCTGCCTTGTGGGCATTTTGTGCCCGAGGAGTGCCCCGACGAGACGGTGCGCGAACTGCTGGAGTTCCTTGGTCGACCGGTGCGTTAGTTGGTTTCACCGGTACGCAATCCGGTAAGAGGCGGACGCATCTGGGGATTTTGGCGCGCTGGCGCCCGGGCTATGCTGCGCTCTGGCTGATGGGGACTGCCCCCGTCGGTCATAACCCCCAAACCAATGATTCACTCCAAGCGTCTCACGGCCGCCGTGGCCGTTCCGCTGTTTGCCGTCAGCCTTGCCGCTCAGCCGGCGAACGTGTCGTCCCCAACCAAACCTTCCTCCGAGGAGGTCGTTCAACTGTCGGCGTTCCAAGTTCAGACGGACCGTGAGCGCGGCTACCGCGCCACCAATTCCCTCACCGCGACCCGTACCGCGACGTCGATTCTCGACACGCCGCTCAACATCACGGTCCTGACCGAGGACTTCATGGAAGACATTGATGCGCAGTTCCTCAACGACTCCCTCAATTACGTCTCCAGCGTCTCGACCACGACGTTGGGCAACAACGGACGGCAGGGCGGGTCGGGTGACGGCACGCGCATCCGGGGCTTTGAGATCTCGTTTGCCCTTCGCAATGGATTCCGGCGAGATCGTAACGTCACGATCCGGAACATCGAGCGCGTCGAGGTCGTGAAGGGTCCGGTCGCCCAACTGTTCGGCCAGACGGCGCCGGGTGGACTCCTCAATTATATCACCAAGCGGCCGAGCTTCGAGCGTTCGGGATCGCTGCGGGCAACGGTAGGCTCCTTCTCCTTGGTTGGATTTGAGGCCGAGCTGCAGGATGCCTATGCGGCCTTCGGTTCGAAGAACGCGAACGTCGCGTGGCGGGTGCTGACCTCTCGAGAGGAGCAGGACCTTTATCGCGACTTCGAATTCCGGGAGGAGGACTATTTCATCGGCCAGGTGGCCTTCCGCCCCGTGGCCGGGATCAACGTACTGCTCGAGCATGAGTACATGGACACGAAGTCCAATCTCGCGCAGGGGCTGCCGCGGACCAACCCGCAGTGGATGGCCGACTGGCGTCAGGCCGTAGCGCAGGGCCGCACGCAGGACATCCAGCGTTGGTACTCTGACTCGAACAATTGGGCCAACGATATTCAGGCGCGGACGGGAGTGCGGCCAGCTGGAACGACCGGGTTCTCGACCCTGACTTATCCTGAGGGGCGGCTGGCAGACTACAACGTGAGCGGTCCGGACACTCGCTTTAACAATCTCTCCAACAGCACCACGCTCGATGTCGATTGGGCGGTCAATGACACAATATCGCTTCGCTACGGCGCCAACAACTACGCCGTTGAGTACTTCGAAAAGTTCAACTTTGTCGACTTCGTGAATGCCGACGGCACGATGTCGATGGCGTTTTTTTCCTCGCGCAACAACCGCCGGGTGATCACGACCCAGCAGCTCGATGCGGTGGCGAAGTTTGAGACTGGAGATTTGAAGCACACCTTCGTCGTGGGTGGCGAGGATCTCAGTGATTATGAGACCGTACGGCGGCTGGCGTTTGATCCGATCCGGATCTTCCAGCAACAGAACATCACCCGAGCCGCGCCGCCGCCGGGCCAGCCGGACCGGGGTGCGTTCGGCAATGCGCAGTTTTACTACGACCCGCGCACGATGCCGGTCACCCGCCTCGACCTGGCGATCACCACCCTTGATCGGCCACAGAACAAGGCCATCGTAGAGCTAGATCGAACGGGGTATTTCGCCAGCTACCGCGGCGCGGCCTTCGGCGGCCGCCTCAACGTCATGGCGGGTCTCCGCAGAGAGGAAGCCGATACGGTGACTTTCAGTCCGTTCTCGGGCGTGCGAAGCACCAGCACGATCTCCGGCACGACCGCGAGCGGTGGCGTCAACTTCCGGCTGCGTCCGTCGATCACGCTGTTCGCTGGCTACTCCGAGAGCTTTGAGCCGAGCGCCGGGCGTACGGCAACGGGCCCGCTCGCCACTGCGGCGGAGACGCAGCCGCTTGGACCGGTGGAGGGTCAGGGGCTTGAGGCAGGCGTCAAGGTTGAACTCCTCGATGGGCGGCTCTCCGGCACCCTCAGTGCCTTCTCGGTTGAGCGGAGCAACATACCAAGTCAGGACGTTGATCGGACACGCCGTGATCCGCGGAATTTCGACACCCGATTCCCGGATAACGTGCGCTTCCCCTACGACGTGACGTTCTTTACCGGCGGTGGTGCCGAAGAGGTCAGAGGTGTGGACGGAGACTTCGTCTGGGCGCCGTCCCGGCCGTGGCAGTTCCTGTTTAGCTTTGCGTGGGTCCCGACCGCGGAGACCGCGTCGTATACGCCCCTTCAGCCGGGTTTTGGTTTCCGGGCCGATGGCACGCAGGTCCGGCTTCCTGACCTCAGTCAGAATGGGCTCCGCCTCGCGCGTACCCCGGAGTGGTCGCAGAGTCTCTGGGCCAAGTACAGTTTCCAGAGCGGCAACCTCAAGGGTCTGTCACTCGGTCTGGGTCTCCAGCACAAGGGTGAGTATCAAATCTTTCAGGTCGCAGGGGCGGGAGCCGCAAACTACGGACTGCAGGACTTTATGTCGTCAGCCTACACGCTGTTGGATGCAGTCGTCACGTATGACACGACGTTGATGGGCCGCCCGGCGCGTTTTATGCTCTCCGGCAAGAATCTGACCGACAAGGAGCACGTGGGTGGTACATACACGTTTGGCGAGCCATTCCGGGCGCAGCTTTCGGCTCGGCTGTCGTTCTAACGGAGCCACGCGTGGCCACCTCTCGCGCTGCGGTTTCCCTCCCTGCTCCCGGCCGTTGGCCGCGAGCGGGTGGGGCTCCGCAGCGGAGTTGCGCCATCGAAGCCGATCCCTCTTTTTGAGTGCCCGGAAGCCCGCGGTGCCGCCGTCCTGCGGTGAAGTAAGATCTCAGCCATCAAAGCCAGCGAACCCTACCAAGCCATGAGTGCGTTAGACTGGTTGATCGTTCTTCTCTACACGCTGGTCGTGGTCTGGATCGGCAACCACATGCGTCGGCGTGTGCACAACGCCGGTTCATTCCTCCTCGGAAACCGCAAGCTTGGTACGCCGATGATGGTGGCCTCGACGTTTGCGGGGGGGGTGAACGCCAACAATCCGATCTCGGTGGCGTCGAACACGTATTCTCAGGGACTGTCTGGCATGTGGCTTACCCTCGCCTTCATGCTGGCCACGCCGATCTATTGGATGTGGCCTCCGGTGCTCCGCCGCCTGCGAGTCGTCACGCAGGTCGACCTGATCCGGATGCGTTACGGGCGGGTAATGGAGTGGGTAACACTCGCCGTCTACCTCATCGGGGTGCCCTTCATCTTCGGCGTCGGTATCAAGGCTGCGGCGATGCTCGTCATCGCGGCCTCGGTGGAGGGCGTCGGCGGCACGCCGGTCATCGGCCTGCATACGGCGATCGCGATGGTCACGATTCCGACGTTGCTGTACACGCTGATGGGTGGGGTGATCGCAGCCTACGCGGTGGATCTCTTTCAAAGCCTCCTGATCATCTTTCTCTCGTTCATTCTCCTGCCTTTCCTCATCTGGAAGGTGGGGGGCATGGAGACGACCGTCGCGCGCATTGATGCCCACGATCCAGCCGCGTGGGCCCTTTTTGGTGACGGCTTGGCCGGCACCCCCCTCATCTGGTTGGTCTGGTTTGCGATCAGCCTGTTTTTCGCGGCGCCGGTGGTTTACGGAGGTACGTCGGGAGCGGCGCGCAACGAAATGGCCGCGCGGTGGGCGGTGGTCGGGAGCCTCGGCAAGCGCCTCTGCACCGTCGGTTGGGGTTTAACCGGCCTGTTCGCCATCGCGTTCTTCGGGCCCCCTCTCGTTTCCGGCGTGAGTCCGGATCAGGTCTTCGCCAACGCGTGCGTCCAAGTGCTCCCGACCGGACTCCGCGGGGTGATGGTCGCGGCGATGCTGGCCGCGGCGATGAGCACGCTGGCGGGCATGATGCTCGCCTTCAGTGGTAATGTGGTGAACAATCTCTACAAGAACTACGTCGTGCGCCACGCGACCCCGGCTCATTACCTCGCCATGGCGCGGGCCTGCACGGCGGTGCCGCTCACCATGGGGTGGTTTGTGGCCGCCTCTGACATCGGGCTGATCCACCTTGTGGTGATCACCGAACAGATCAACGGTTCCCTTGGTTTGATCATGCTCGCAGCGATCATGTGGCGCCGGGTCACGCGTGCGGGCGCGTTCGCCGCGACGTGCGCGATGGCTCCGCTCTTTTACGTTGGCAATCTTCAACCTGCGCAGTGGCCGGGATGGTATCGGCATTTGTTCGATGGCGTGCTGTGGCTCTATCAGCGCGTCGGCATCGATCCCCATGTTCCCGTGGAGCATATGATCCGCCTGCGCCCCGAGTCTTTGCTGCAAATCACGGTACCGATCTATATCGGAGGCGGTATCCTCGCTCTCATCTTCGTCTCGCTGCTAACTCGACAGCATGATGCGCGCGAGGTGGCGGAGTTCTATGCCCGGGCTGACACTCCGTTGGGGAGTGAGCATCTCCTGCGGGAGGCGGGATTCCAAGTGGACACGATTCAGAACATGGACCGAGTGGCCACGGATCCGGATGCCGACGACCGCGATCGCTCGCGGCGGCTGCTGCTGATCGACTTTTTGGTCTGGCCGAAGTTGGTGCTCACCGGTCGGGCGCGACTGCGCGACTATTGGATCGATTTCGCCGGGATCCTAGGATCGGTCGTGTTCATCGGCACGTTCCTCTGGGCGATTGCTAGCCTGCCCGAGTGGCTGCGCTAATGCGAGAGGCGAAGCGCGGCGTCGTTTGCTCGAGGAGTCAGCGCCGGTGCGCGACGCTGTCGCGCGAAGGCCTGCCCAGCAGGTAAGCGCCTTCGACTCAGATTGCCGCGTCGGCGTCGGCGACCGTCACTCGGTACTGCGTTGCGAATCGCTCGCCCGCATGAAATCGACGCGCGGTCCTTCGACCATTAGTGTTAAGTGGATTGGGATGGGCGGAGATGCCTGAGCCGAGATCGAAAGCGGAGCAGACGGGTTCGAGTCCGATTGCTAGATGGCGCCCCTCCCATGGCGGCTCGCGACGGCCGCGGTTGCTCAGCCAGAGAAGAAGGTCCGGAAAGTCCGTGGGGTTCCAGTCTAGAGTCACGCGGTAGCCCTCATCCTGATGGTGCAGGCTCGCGCAACCGCCGGCGTCGGTTAACTGGAGCAATTCCTCCGTGGAGTGATCCAGAGGCAGGAGGAAGGGATCGAGGGTGCCACCCTGGTTGAGCCGGACCCGTTGCCCGGCTTTGAGGAACTGGCCGGGACTCAGGACCGACGATGCGTCCGGGCAAAACGGAACGGTAGCGAGGCGGTCCGCCTGCACCTCGAGGCGAACACGGCCTGGCGCATCAGGGAGACGAAAGACCGGGTGGAGGCCGATGGGGAGTGTGCAGTCATGTCGGGTGTGAATCACCAGTTCGAAGTCTACGGCCGGCCGACCGGGCACCGGGCGGATGCAACGAGTGAGCCGCGAGATCGGATGACTCGCCGGGTAGTCGATACCGAGACGCAGTTCTGGCTCGCTGGTCTCGATCCAAGACCACGCGTGGTTGGCGCCGAATCCGTGCGGATGGGGATCCGGCTCTTCTGCTGTTGATGACGCCGGCCACTCGTCGTGCGCAGCGCGGTCCGCGGCGATTCCGAACGGCACACAGGGCCACTCGCCGCGGAGGCGTTGCAGGATGCCGGGCTGATCCGCGCGTAGGTCACGCTCAAACCAGGGAGCGATGTGAAAAGGCGCGATCTGACGCCCGTCCGAGAGAACAAAGAGCGTGGGGCCCAGCATGGCACCGAGGGTCTCGACCGAGACAACGCCGTGAGACCAGACTAGACTTCTCGCGTCAGGGGCGGTCACGGAGATGACAATCGACGCCGTCCCGACCGCTCACAGCACCCGGAACCGGGCAAGGGCCTCGGTCGACGACATGCCTGCCTCAATGGCCTTGCGTACGTGGTTTTCGGTGCGGGCCTTCTCCAGCGCTTTCTCGAAGACTTCGGGCACGAGGACTTGGGGAATCACGACCACGCCGTCGATATCGCCGAAGAGTAAGTCCCCGGGTTCGATCCAGACTCCCTCGATCTCGATCGGGCAGCGGTACGCGTCGACCTTGGCTCGAACGGCCGAGTCCTGAGCGTAGCGACCGCGGGAAAATACGGGCCAGCCCTGTTCTAGGACCCGGGGCGTGTCGCGGTGGACACCGTTGATCACCGCGCCACGTGCCCCCCGGCAACGGGCGGTCGTGGTGAGCAATTCTCCCCAGTATGCGCACCGCCCCTGACCACCGGAGGCGAGGTAGATTTCACCGGGCTGAAGTTGGTCCAACGATTCGGTGAGCAAACCGAACGGCTTGGCTTGGGGGCCGTGGACATCGACCCACTGTACGGGCATCGCCCGCCCGACCAGCTTCATGCCGTCGAGTGCGGGGTGGATCGCCGACGGCAGAAACTGATGATAATGCCCGAGACGGTCCAGAATGTCCCCCACGACGGGGGTCGACAGTTCGTTGAACTGAGCGAAGAGAGCGTCTTCGGAGCTGGAGGAGACGGGGGCCGGAGTGATCATGATACCGGGAGGTCGGGCTGTGAGAAAAGCAGGCAGACCGGGGAGCCGCAGGGAAACTCTCCGGCGATCTGTAGCGGCACGCCGAGGCGTGGATCGAGGGCGTGCACGGTGACTCGATCCGAGTCTTGGCAGCCGACGAGAAGCCATTGTCCCGTAGGATCAAAGGCGAACTCACGGGGTGTTTGGCCACCGGCAGGGAAGCGTCCGGCGAAGGACAGCGAACCATCGTCAGCGACGGAGAAGAAGCAGAGCGTAGAGTCGCTGCGTTCGGAGATGGCCAAGACCCGGCCCGACGGATGCAGATGGATCGCGGCCGCGCTCGGCTCCGCCGAGAGGGTGGTCGGGCAGGATGCGAGCAGTCGCAGCTGGCCGTGACCGGTATCGCGCTCAAGCACGCGAATGACCCCGTCGAGCTCGCCAACGAGGTAAGCGAGGTTCAGCGACGGATGAAAAACCAGGTGGCGAGGGCCGCTGCCTGCCGCGAGGGCGATCGTGCGGGCCAGCCCGAGACCCCCGTCGACTTCGACCGCATGGATGTGGATGCGGTCGGCCCCGAGGTCGGGGACGTAGAGATGGCGCCCGTCCGGCGAGAGTACGGCCTGATGCGGGTGGGAGCTTGTCTGCCGTTGGCGATGGGGGCCGCTGCCCGGGTACCGGAAGAGTTGCGTCGCCTCCGCAAGCTGACCGTCTGGACTCAGCGGGTGCACGGTGAGACGCGAATCCATGTACGACGGGACGTAGACGACGCCGTTTCCTCGACCGCAGACGTGGCAGACGGCTTGGCCCTGGGCATCTGCCACGGAGAGGCGCTCCAGTGTTCCGTCCGTGCCTACGGCGAAGGCGTGAAGCCCTCCTGGCTCCATGAAGTGGTCGGTGGCGGCGAGGAGGCGGCCGTCGGTCGACCAGTCAAGATAGCAGGGATTGCGAAGGTCGGAAAACGTGTGACGTAGGCGGATTTCGCCAGTGTGGACATTGAATCGGCAGCTGAGCAGACCGTCCCCGTGGGCGGTGAACCAGTCGCCGGGGTGGTTATAGGTGCCGATGAACAGGGGAAGGTCCCCGCAGGCACGGTCTACTGGCAACTGCGCCATCGGGCGCGGGAGACCACCGGCCACCGAGGCTCTGGTTTCATGCGTCATGGAAGCGTGCGAAAGCTCGGTTGTTTTGCGCTCGGCGTGACTCGGGAGGTCTCAAACCGACGTTTCATCGTTGATGCTAAAGATCGATGGGTCAGAACGTGATGGTCAGGCCACCGTCAGCGACGAAGCAGTGCCCCGTCACGTAGCTGCACTGGTCGCTCGAGAGAAAGAGGATGCAGTTGGCGATCTCGTCGGCGGTGCCGGCCCGCGCCAGCGGGATCTTTCGCCTTTCCACGTACCACGCCTGAAACTCCGGCGTCTGTGTCTCGTCGACGCCGTTGATGATGCTCATCTCGGTGTGCGTACATCCGGGGAGTACGGC
>Ga0315904_10004240_pt1 | contig 20545 bp, 10 predicted proteins | sample LakEriMetagenome_6_FD_203529 | JGI IMG/M metagenome (GOLD analysis project Ga0315904, IMG submission 203529) | Freshwater fungal communities from buoy surface, Lake Erie, Ohio, United States - Buoy 12 MA120 | ecosystem: Environmental > Aquatic > Freshwater > Lake | place: USA: Lake Erie, Ohio...
TGACTACCTTGAACCTTACCAACGCCACAGGGACCATCTCTAGTGGTGTCTATATAATTCCTACGAACTGCGTGTACATTGACTCTATCGCAATACAGAAGGGGGCTAGTGGGCACGTGAACTACCCATTCTTTGATTCAAACTATTGGGCAAATGCCCCTAATGACGACCAAACCTATTACGACAAGGACTATGTTGTTAGCCGTCAAGGCAGCAACATAATCTTCAGCAGCACCGTAACCAGCAATGGCTACGACAGAGTCATCCTACGCTATTACGCTATGCCTGTAGACGCAAACAACACTCCATTGGTACCAGAGTACTACTTGAGGGCGATCGTGGCTTACATCGAATATATGTTCGTCAAGAGGGAGCGATACAAGAAGCGCAACGAAATCCCTATGAGTGAAATCCAGATGCTCTACCAGCAGTGGGTCACCTTGAAGGCTGACGCTATGTCGAAGCGTAACCAGCCTCAGAAGCCTGAGATTGAAGCGGCGATTGCCACGTGGCTTACTATGCTTCCGAATCAAAAGCAATTAATAAGAGCGCCTAAAACCCCTGATTAATGGAGATTAAAAAAGAGGGTCAGACATTCTTCAAAGGTATGCACAAGGACTTTTCTCCGGCCTTTCAGCCGGAGGAAACCTATCGTGATGCAACCAACATTGAGTTGACGGCTGCGGGGGAGCAGATGATCATCAATCAAATCCGCAGTTCCTCATTGCTTCAACCGCAAAACATAAACGCTGGGTATCCTGTTGAGAACATCAACATCCTTGGATACACAGTTGCTAAAGCGGTTGTGAGTGGAACACCAGTGGATGGATTTGTCGTTTACACATACGTTGACGAAAACGGAGGAATCAATAACGATCATGGAATTTACTTTTTCGCACAGAATGGGACTTTTTCTAATGGAACCATCTACACCATCTACGCGGGCTCGGACTTAAACTTTTCGGCTACAACAAGCATTGATTCGTTCTTCACGGAAGATAGGGAGAACAAGGCAGTCTACTTTACTGACTTTTCTAACACGATTAGGAAAATCAATATGAATAGCGATTTCTGGCAGGCAGGTGGCTTGCCCTATTCTTCCGCTGATCAACTCAATGTCATATCGGACGCAAGTTACTCAATGAATATGTCAGTAACGAGCATTGGTAATAACGGAACATTGCTTGCCGGTACTTATCAATTGGCGTATCGATTTAAGAAAACAACTCCCATTGCATATACAAAGTGGTCTACATTTACAAACCCAGTTCCGGCAATTCCGCTTGCTTATACATCTGGAACATCCATCAACTACTATGGAGGTAGGGTCAATCAGCAAACCTCAAGATCTATAAATTACAGCATTTTAGTAGGTCCTAATGAGGTGTCTGGGACTTACGATAGCGTAGAAATTGCTGTTGTAAAGAATAACGATGGAACTTATGTAGAGCAAAAAGTGGCATACATTAACACTATCACAAACAGAGCGGCAAGTGGAACTCTTACAGGAACTTACAAAGGCACAGAGGCCGAGTACGAAATAGACATTGATGAGATTACGGCGCCTGATGCGCCGGTAGAAACCGTCAAGACGATCGTAGAAAAAGACAGCCGACTTCTTGCGGGGAATGTCAAGTACTTTAACCGCAGAATAGCGGATAACGAGGTCAACATTATTGAAGCGAAAACCATTCGACGGTTAGTAAATTACGAAGACCCAATCAATACAAACCTATATCGTGGGTATTTCCGAGATGAAGTTTATAGATTTGGGGTCACTTACCACGATGATTACGGAAATTGGTCACCAGTAAAGCCATTAGACTTTACGAATTTCTCTGCTAATACGGCAAAAACCGGAAACGTGACAACAGGAACAATATCCTCTGGTAGAATAAATTACGATGAAAACACAATAACGATTTCTAGAGGAACGAACTGGCCAACCGGTACAACTGGATTTGTACAAGGAGAATCGGTGTTTTGTATTATGGAGATACCTGGTACAGATACGTTCTACTTTGAAACAGAAATAATTTCGGTTGTTACAACTAATCTGGTCATTGCAATGCCGGCTAGTGTTTTGGCGCCATATCCGTTGCTCAATATAGCCACAGGGACGGCACAGCTATTGCCTCGGAAGGGGAATGCGTATAGCCATTCTTCTGATCCATTTTCTTGGAAGTTCCCCAAAAGAGAGCATTTGGGCGTGTCGAATACCGGTACTACCGGAACATTCGGCACATACGAGTATGGCCCCTATTCATTACTAGGTACCGGAGCAGAAGCGGCATCTTTGCCTCAAGCCCTTGGCCTGGGGTTGCGCGTATCTGGTCACCCTGAATGGGCAAGAGGAATGGCGGTTGTTCGAATGGATAGAGATAAAGACATCCTATATCAAACTCCGATCGTCCCAGCGAGTCTTTACTTAGGCGTTTCAACCCCAGGAAAGTATGTCACAAGCACGACAAGTTTAGATTACACGGCAACGGATGGAGTCGGAGAACTAGACTATTTAGGACCAAAGTCCCTAAAGATGGGTGCCGCAAGGAATATGCAGGTTTTTACTCCAAACGCTGTTTCTGGACAAACTCCCGGATCTATAGTATCTCAGGCAACTTATAATCTTCCCGGATACCAAGGCATAAACACCATACCCGAAAACAGGATGTTATGGAAGAAAGCCTTTGCCCCGGCTATTGACTATGTTTACAATAGTACTGGATCACCTTTAATAAAAATCCCTGACTTAGTGACAATGAATGTAGACATTGTGGACGTTTGCGGATTTACTTTGTCGAATTTGACGCCAATAAGCCCTAGCGTAACATATACATTTGCTGACAATGAAAATAGGGCCAACTATTCTACCCCTGCAAACTACGTTGAAGCTAGGGTATACTCATGTTTGGACCATAAGCAACATTGGTATCCAAACAATTTTGTTAATATGAGGACCTATACGTCACCAGGCGTTGCGGGGACTTTTGTTAATACATACAGAAGAAAAATACATGAGTCGTTTCTTCAAGTCAATGGCTTGACAACTGCTTCTTTTGTGGGATCGCTCAAGTCATCGGACGTTCGAACTGCTTTGTCAAATCCGGGATTACCATACGGATACTACACAAGAACGCTACTCAACCTCAATACTCTTGCGACAGATAAACTAATTATACCCATAACAATGGGTCAAAGCGCGATACTACTAAACTCTGCCGAGAAAGCGTCTTCAAACCCCGCTGGAGTTTCAAGGACTGGCGTTAATTATCTTGTCGGAGGAACAGAGTTAACCTTACAGCAAAAGGGAAACTCCATTATGGATATGACCGATACAGGCACAGTCGCGTTGTTTACAACAAACGTTGAGAATCAAAGGTCGATGGCCATATCATTGAATCAATCCCTTGACGACCCTCTCTACTTGATCACCGCCAACTACTGCCCATTGAGTGCAGGACAATTTGGCTACATACCAAGAGATACCACAAACACCGGGAGAGTTAGCACATACGCAAGTGTGGCTTTTGCTCAATATCTAGATAATTTTAGCCTTGCTTCTACCGGAAAGCAATTAAGGAATGGATTGATATACAACAATCCGTTTATGAATGTTACATGGAATGGTTCTTGGGGATACACTACCGCAAGCCCAAACAACAATGATTTTGCTCCGTCCTATCCCAAGGAAAGTTATGCTGCGGCTCCGTCAGGAGTATCGTATACTTATTTGCCAACAGAAAACGTAGATGGCGGTGTTGAATTTCGATTTACTGGAACTACAGGAACATCAAGCACTGCGTTCAATCAATACTCAAACACAACTGGCGACATACAACAAGCGCTTTATGTTGCGAATCTTAGATCCGGAAAGAATGACTCAAGATACGGAAGTCCAAACCAAATACAAGAATACATCCATACGGGTGCATACCAAAAAATAACCTCAACTGGACAGACAGTTACGCTTGAGGTTTGGGGTGGGGATTGCTTCATATCTAAGTACAGATACAAGGTAAACGACGAGTACAATGTCCCTGGATATTATCTTCCAACAGAGAGTGGAACCGGATCTTTTGACTTTGACATTAGGGGCTGTTGCAATAGTTTTACCACTCGAGGCCCATCAAGGGTGTTTAAGACTGGCACAAAGGTTAGCCCGGAGTACATTGAAATGTACACTGAAGGCGAAGCAAACGCCTTTTACACTTCGGATCAAAACAGGTTCCCTTATTACAATTTGACTGGTGCCACGGCTGGCACCGTAGATCACTACAGGGCCGATGCTTTTTATGAATACAATTTTGGTTACTCCATTGAGAATTTCCCCAAAAAGTTCTTTTCAGAGAATAGACTTGTATCCATATCGAACAACTATCCTGCAAGGCTTATCTACTCAGATATGCGTAGCACAGACCTTAGTCAAGACGGATTCTCGAGATTTAGGGCTTTCAACTTCTTTGATATGGACGAGAAGTACGGTAAGGTTACTAAAATTGCTCTGCTAAACGATGGAGAACCCATCATTGGTCAGGACGACTCTGTGTCCTTACTGTATGTCAACAAGTCGCTCACAACTCTCCAGGACAATTCTACATTGGCTGTACAGGGCGGCACCTACATCAGCGACAACACCCCTCCAAAGTACCTTACAACGAACTACGGTGTTGAGTTGCTCCGCTGCATGATTCCAACGGAGAACGGAGTTTACGCTTTGGACACCAAGCGTGGTGTCCTCATAAACCTATTGGATGGCGCCAAGATTGTGTCGCTGTCAAGGATGGAGCGGTATTTCCGGGAGAACTTCTCGGAGACCTACGTTCCATGGCTTGAGCACACGATTCAGATGTCATACGATCGTGTTGACAAAGTCTTGTACATTATGGGGGCGCTTCCTGCTAATATCAACGAATTTGAAAACCAAGAAGTCATTAAGTGGCTTTCTTATGGTGTCAAGCTAGACGCATTTATGTCTAATCTTGAATGGAACGTACAGGGAAACGGTCATGGCGGGAAAATAGGGAACAGACCATTGTACATTTTTGATCTGAACGGCAGCACCTACATGATTCAGACGCATAGCGGACAGTCGAGCCACGAAGTCATCGACATCCACATTAATGAATGGAAAGGTGGCAACAACTATCTTTCACTTCTAACCGGAAACCATTTAAGAACTGTTGACGCAAACATCGAGTACGTCTTCAACAAGAACTTGAATGAACCAAAAGTCCTTGACGTTGTTGGTATTAATAGTCAGTCTACGTTTAGCCAGTACAACATAACGGCCTACAATGATAGCTCTACGCTTACACCACCATCAACCGGCAATCAAACAGGAAATGTATTTTTAAGACTCGGGATGGTTAGCACAAATGTAATCAGGGAATCTAGCGGAAAGAGGCTCGTTGGAGCGTATCACGTCGTTAAACTATGGTTTAGCAACACGGCATCAGCAATCAACTTCCGCTCCGCAATCAACCAATTCAGAAAAGTCTTTAGGTAATGGATCCAAGTCTCTACAACCCCGTCATGATGCCCAACAAGTTCTCCTACATTGAGGAGGCAGGGGCTAAAGCCAAGCAAGAGAAGCAGGCTAAGGCTACACCTTGGGCTACAGCTATTGGAAGCGCTTTGGGAGCCGTGGCCGGTAGCATCATCCCTGGAGCAGGGACGGTGGCTGGAGCATCTCTAGGCGCCTCTATCGGAGGTTCTCTAGGTGGCGCCGTTGGATCGCTATTTGGCGGTGGAGCACAAGCAGACGCTGAGGCTCAAGCCGAAGAGGAGTACGGCCAAATGTATGCCTCTAAGATGGCAGATCGTAACAAATCTATTTCCGACGCTATGAATCAAGCCAGGCAAGATGCGTATCTGTCAGAGATACAAAATATGCGCAAGAATGTTATGCCTAATAGGACTGAATACCTTAAATTTGTTTAATAATATCTAGTTATGATGTATGTGACTGGTTCTCCCCAAATTCAACCCGGATTTACCGACCAAGAGTTATATCAATACCCTATGAGTTCTTTTGGGGTAGAAGGAACAGAAGTGGCTAATCCATCGTATGAGCAGACTTTGGCCAATATGCTTCAATCAAGAATGGGCGTTAATCCATTGATTTCAGTAGGAGTCCCTGTTGTTGCTAATTCCATTTCAGCGTTAATTGCTAACAATGCCAGGAAGAAGCTTATGGGCAAGCTTTCTGGCTTACGAAAACCTTCATTGCCACAATTTAGGTTTAACCCATTGCTATCCCAAAGAATTGCTCAACAGCAACAATTGGCAGATCAACCAATGATGGGGTATCAAAGGGCAATGGATGAGCAAGCCGGTAGACAAATGGAGAGAGGTCGTCAGATTGCTGCCGGCCTAGGAGGTGGAGCCGGGTTGGCTTATATGCAGGGAGTGAGTTCTAGCATTGGGGACCAACAGCGACAAGCGGGTTTTACTGATATGCAGATGCAACGCCAAAATAGAGCCGCTCTTGACCAATTGATTGCTTTAAGAAACCAAGAGTTGCAACAGCAAAGGTCTATGGAAATGGCTGATTACCAATATGGCTTGCAAGACTATTTCAATCAACGCGAAAACATTAATGCAGACCTTTCCCAACAGCGAGGCAACATAGCAAGATCTCTTGGCCAAATTGTTAGCGATGTTCCATCATACATCCAAAATGTCGCTCAATACAGAGGGTACCAAAAGATGATGGAAGAACTTAAGAAGAAACAACAAAACCAAGGACAATAATGCCAACAGGAACATCAGGATTTGGGTTTGAAATCCCGGCATTTCGAATGAACCAAGGCGTCAATGCATCAACTGCCAACCCTATGGCTAGGGAAGGAGCTATGCAACAGGCTGAGCCGGTTATGGAATCTCAGTTTGGGCTAAACCTTGACGTTATGGCTCGGGCAGAGGATGCCGCTAAAACGCAGTTCTATGGAGGTGTCAATGAGTTGAACAATTTCATCAACACGGCAGCTCAATTTGGTATTGACCCCACCAAGGTTGATATGAGCAATCCGGAAAGCTTTGCATTGAATAAGCAATACCGGGATATGATGAACTCGTTACAAAAGCAGGCTCAGGCCATAAGGTCTGGAGCCATTGGTCAGATAGCTGCTCAAAATAAGGCTGACGAGGAATGGCAAAAAAGCCAAAGAGATAGGAATGTCGTAATTCAGAAAAGGCAGGATGAGGAATATGCAAGGCAATTATTGACGAATTCAAGGTCAGATGCGAAATACATTCAAGATCAACTTGACGATCGTGTCAAAAAGATTGTTCTTCCTTTTGCAACACAGCTTGATCAATTCCTTTCGCTTCACTTAAACACAATTAATCAAGAGAACAAGCCGGCTGTACAAAAAGAGCAAAAAAGACTTTCAAATATTTTAGATAGAGAGATTGCTAAAAACAAAAATGACCAACAAATTGTCGAAATACTTAACGGTTATAGGGATCAAGTCAACTCGGTTAGCGTTTTGACTCAAAGTGGAGGAGATGACGCTAAACCTATGTCTGATCTTTCGGCATATCAACGAGGCGCTTTCTCCAAAAATCCAGATTACAAAGGGACAAAGCTGTATGGATTTGAAATAATGCCAAATGGCAACCTAAAGGTATTTGGTACAACAGATAACCCAACTTTCGGCGGGCAGGCTAAAAATGCGAATGTGCCGCCTATTGTGGTCAGTGATCGTAGGGAAATAGCAAATATAATCGCAATTGGTTTTGGGGACTCTGAATCAGACGGAAAAATTGCTAAGGTGACCTTTCAGAAAGCAATTGATGAAGCATATGGTGGAGTCAATCAGAATATGATGAAGCCAAAGAAATAATTTCACTTATGCCTGAAAAAATAAATTACATTGATTTTGCGAGTAACATCAGAGAATATTATCCGGATTTCAAGGAGGGCAATAATGATTTTGAGTTAGTTCAAAACTTTTTAAAGCAATATCCTCAATACAGAGGAGGTGTTTCTTTTGACGTCAGATCGTCTGGAGTCAAAGCCAAAACAACGCCTACCAAAACTCAAAAGCCAAGCGATAGGCTTGACTTGTTCCAAAGGGCTCAAGATGTTCCACCCTATTTGCAACCAATAGGCACGGGGATTTCTCGTAGTGCCCAGCAAGTCGCTGGATTTGAGGACACACGGATTGACGCTGCCTTGCAGTACTCCAATAAGTTTGCCAAGAAGAAAGAAGACCCCGAGATTACTAGGGAGAACATAACCCCACAGAACATCCTTGACTACACGACCTACAACATCAAGAAGGCCGGATTAGGATCGGAAGGTCCTTCTACAAGGATAAACGCTGTTACAGCGGCCAATGACATCTATCTCAGAAACCTATCAAATATGGCTTCTGAAAAGTATGGCATTGACTTGAATGAACTTATTAACAGCGAAGACCCCGTAGAGCAGGATTATGTGCAGGCATCCGATATGTCGAGTCAGTTGAAACTATTAGCCGAGCAATACAGAAATGCCGGCGATATGGCGACATACAATGACTTTACTCAACAAGCAGGATTGCTTGATGAATACACCGGCGAACTATCAAAAGACCCAAATCTATCAAGTAGGGTTTCTGCAAAGGCAGAGTTCTTCCCCAAGATAGAAAGTATGGCGAAGGACTCAAAGCTAAAGGTTGACGCTATTAGATCCGATGCTACTATTAAAAAGCTAACGTCGGACGCTATGGACTACAGCTTTGTCCCGACAAAATATGCCAAAGAACTAGCCAGGGACTACATCGGTGGCACAATGTATTGGATTGCGGATTTGTTTGGTTCTGATAGAGCAAAAAACTTCGTTCTCAACAGTCCAATTTTATCCAAAGATCCCCTATACCAAGACGAGCAATTTATGTCCCCCAAAGAGCCAGGGAAAGACATCCAGTGGGATAGAGTTCCTGGGTTTGTGTACAAGCAGACGCTCAATATGATTCCAGCGATTGCCGGTGGTATGGCCTTAGGACCAGCTGCCGGAACTGCTTTGGCGAATGTGGCAGGCGTAGCAAGAGGCACAGCGGCTGCAACCAATATAGCAAGAGGTACCACCGTGGGGGCAAGGATGCTTGGTACGGCTTTGACGACCTATGACGATGCAATTTATGAACTAGATCAAGCGGCATCTAAGTCGGGGACCTATGTCAGCCCATCTCAAAAGTCAATGCTTGCTGCGGGTGCTACAGCAAAAACTGCAATTATTGAGTCGCTTAATCCATTGGATAGAGCCTTCAAGGGAGGATTAATTAAGAACTTTGCCGGATCTGCCGTCAATGCTTTGGCTACAGGAAAAGGTTTTAGGTACGCTATGCTTAATGGGGCAAACGCACTCACCCAAGCCGCAAAAGTTGGTGGTCTTGAAATCGGGGAGGAATTGTTGGACGAAACGGTTCAACGAGGCATTAACGCATACTCCAATGAGGTACTCGGATTGGAGGGCACCCCCGGTGTCTTGAAAGAAGAGATCCCTACAGCGCAAGAGTACGCTGACATAACCATCAATACTCTTATCGCTACGGTCCCATTCATGGGAGCCGGAGCCGTTTCTGCCTCTTCTAATTTTAAGAATGACGCTTTCCACTCTGTTTCTCGCCAAGGATTAGCCAATGATTTTCTTCTGAAGATGGAAGAGAACATTGATCAGATCGGAGCGAAGAAATTCAAGGCCATTTCAAATGAGTTGCAGAAAGTCAATAATGCGTACAAGGGTATCCCCAAGGAATACGATGAAGATGCAGCGAGAGCCATTGCTGACAAGTCGATTCAAATTGAAGAACTAAAGGGTCAATTGAATAGCGCTCCATCGCAAGTCATCAAGGACAAAATCAAAGCAAAGATTCAGTTCTTGGAGAACGAGATACTTGATATAGACGCTACCCAAGAGAAAGCCGTTGCTAGTGGTGAACAACCGCCGGTTTACAATCCAGTACAAACAACACCCGCAGTATCAGATCAGGAAGATGAGAATGTCTTGAGGATTGTTTCTGAAAGAGTTGAACCGATCCTTCAGTCCTTGACTCAACGAATGACCAACGCGGAGGAGATTGATATGAACGAGATTGAGACTGTTGCCGAGCAAATGATTGACGAGCAAAGTCGTATCTTGGAGTCGGAAACTCTTTCCGAAACCGAGAAGAGCGCTCTATCTCAACTTATTGAATTACAAGTTAATAACTTACTCAACTATGAATTTGCAACAATTACTACAACTGAGCAAGCTGGGGAAAAAACAAAGACTGCAAGTCTTGTTGCGACTCCTAGGGAAGGAAGACCCCTTCCAGAATCAGTCGTATCAAGAGACCGATTCAATGGAGCAGGAGTCAGAATCGGAGGAAGAGGAGCGGGAAGAATCACAATCAAAAGAATCCCCGGATTCGGAGGAAGATCAGTATATGGAATCTCCTTCGGAAACCGAAAAGGAGTAGCGCCTGTTGAAGACCTTGAGTTTGACAACCTAGAGTTTGTTGCTTCAGAGGTTTTGGGAGATGGGTCTCTCAATGTAAGGGTCAAAGACTCCAAGAGTGGACTTGAGTTCACGATTACCGATCCAGAGCTATCGATGGACTTAGCCATTGCTGCTCAACTGAAAGAAGCAGGTAGGAAAGAATTCCCTCAGCCTGCTTTCCTTGAAGCGGTCAGAGAAGTAACACCGGGTCAACCGATCCAAGTAACGACTTTTCCCAACCTTGGGAGAACAGGAACGACACCTGCGGCTGTCGGAGTACAACCTCAAACCGAACAAGATGTACGGCAAGAAACCAATGCCCCCCAAGAAGGGAGAGCCCAAGGAGAAAATGCTGCCCCCGTTCCTCAAGAAGAAGGGCGCCAAGAAGGGCAAGTAGCTCCGACAGCTGTAGAACAGGAGGGGGAAACCCCTCCTGCTACAGAGCAAAAGGCCCCAACAACCGAGGAAGCAATCAAAGGTATGGCTAAGAGTGCCAAGAGCGCGGAGTCCCTTGCCAAGGAGCTGGAGAAGGCCTTGAATGCAATGAAAGTCAAGATTGATAGGGGTGCCGCTAGAGAGGCCACATTTATGATACCGGCTTTAGTGTATAACGGAGCCATTGATGCAGCTATCCTTGCAGTAAAAGCCGGGAAAACAGTAGTTGACGCTGTAAATGTTGCTGTAAAATACATAAATGAAAACTTTGATGGCGACTGGGACAACGGAGGTTTTTTAGATAAACTGAGCGTTGACCTAACAAAGCCAATGGAGTCGTATGTTTTATACAAAGACGCAAAAGCGAAGGGTAGAGAACCAGTTGTTGGTCAAAAAGTTGGAGTGAGGTTCAATCTATCTGTTCTTGATTACGGCAGAAAAGGAGTCCTTTCTGTTCACGACAAAACCTTTAATGGAGATGTGATCGACATGGTCAAGGCCTCAACCGTAAATAACGTTAAGTTTTCGGCCAGCAAGTCTGGCGCAAAAAAGATAAAAGAAGGAGAAAGCAATAAATTCCCAATGGCATCCGTTGACGGAAGTTTTGTGTCAAATGATGTGGACGAGTCAGTAGTTGAAAATGGACAAAGAGTATTCTTTAATCCCAAAATTACTGACTTTTTTTACGACAAAGATGGCAGAGAGGTTTTGTCTGCAAGTAGAGCCACAGTAGATGGTCCAAAAGTTTTTGCCGAAGGATTAAAGTACGGAAACAAAGTGGTTGATTTGACTCAACAACAAGCCCAAGCAGAAACGAAAGCCACTCGGAAAGCAAAAACAGTTTTTCATTCTGGAACTCTTGATGGGAAAGGAAATATATATGTTTCACCAATTAGAGAACAAGCGAACGAATATAGCAGTATGAGCGGAGCTCCAGTATTGGAGTTTGAAATCAACGAAAACGCTATGGCTCCAGAAAGCGAGGTTCGAGATCTTATCCGGAGCCTTGGCTTAAAACTTCCAGAGGGATACAATCTTGACGAATTGTTTTTGTACGAAGCTCTTGACACAAGGGTTAAGTCATCTTTGAGCCAAGGAGACATTGATAAGCTCTATTCAGCCCTTAAAGACAAGGGTTATGAAGGAATAGCATTCAGAGACGAAGACATCCGTGGTATCAAGAAAGAAGGAATAGACAACTTCATTGTATTCGACAAATCATCATTAAGCGAACAACAAGCCCAGCCGGAGGCGCAGGTAGATGCTACTGCGAAGGCTTTGGACGGGGTGGACACGCAACCATTAAAAAGACAATTAGGAATAGAGGCTAATTGGGACATGATTGGAGAAGGCGATGCCCTAAGTGGAGGAGACCCTATGTTGGCCTACACACAAAGGCAACTACCTAACTGGAACAGAGAAAGCCAAAGAGGAAACATTAATCCAAATTCCAAAATAACATACGATATAGTACGCGGGGAATATGGAGGAATAGACCAAAAAGATGTAGTAGAAGCTAAAGATGAAAATGGCGTAACTATTGGGATTGTCAAATTAGACGAAAAAGGCGGTATAAAACACATTGCGGTAGCTCCTGAATTTAGGGGCAAAGGTGTGTCTGATAAGCTAATCCAAACCCTTAAAGAAAATAATCCACAATTAGATTTATCAAAAACTAAATTAAGGAGCAAAGGGTTTGAAAAAGCTTTTGGAAACAAGATTATTGCAGAAGCATACCAAAAAGCAAAAGCTAACGGATCTAATCCAGAACTTGTTCAAGCGGTTGATAAACTACTTGGACAAACTCCCGAAGCAAAGCCCGAAAAAACGACCACTGAGCAACGCAAAGAGGGCGTAAAGTCTGCTGCTCAAAAGGCAGCAAAGTCCTTTAACAATTGGGTCACCGGTGACGGGAACAAACTTGGTATTGCGAATCTACCAGAGCAAGATGCAGAAAGGTTTGCCCAACTAGTCAAGGACATCGGTGTACTTGCAGAAGCCTTGGTTGAAAGCGGAATGACAAGGGCTGAAACGGCACTGCGTGCTATCAAGCCATACTTTGAAACCAATTACTCGGAATGGCTCAGATTGGCTAATGTGTATTTCAAGTCGGAGTTCAACCTGGCTTTGATTCAGAAGTATCCCGAAGTCTATAAGAGAGGTCAGAAACTCCAAAAGGAGTTTGACAAAACCTTAAAGCAAAGAGATGCTCTATTGGCGAAGGACATTGAAGAAGCCAAGGCTGAGATAATCGGCAAGATAAAGAGCAGGCTTAATCCATCCAATTGGGCCACAAAGACAAAGGCCAAGTTGGCAAAGACAAGGCTTACTCCGGAATCAATATCAGACCTAAAAGCATACTCAAAATTATTCACCGATGAGGATTTGTCGGAAATGGACCCAAAGATGCTGAAGGAGTTGTACAAGGAGATTGACCAAATATACAAGAGCGGAAGAAGGTCGCAGATAGCAAACAACAAGGTCCTAAATGAACAGGCAAGGAACCTAAGACAAAGGTCTGTCATATCGGTTGGCAAATCTTTAGGTTTGACTGAATCCGTTTCAAGCTATGAGATTGCAAAGAAGAAAGCACAAAGACCTGGTGTTAGGTTCTACATTATGTTGAATAGCGATCCGAATGTGATTCAAGAGGTTGACAGAAAGGACATCGATTCTTGGAAAGACTTTTTTGGAGCAAAGGGATTCACAACTATTGCCATAGATGTTAACGCCAACACATCGTCCAAGCAAAAAGGATTGCTTGGCAAACTAAAGTCCGGCATTAACGCGATGGCCATAAACAACTTGTTTGATACGCGAAACGTAATGGCCTTGTTGGCAAACGATGAAGATGCATTCAATATGTTTGAGAAGAACTTTATCGACCTAATCTACAAGTCCGACTTTGAAAGAGATGAACTTAAGAACACCATTGGTAGGTTTGACAGCATAGCGCAAAAGTTGAAGCAAAACGGATACGACATAGGCAAAAAGGAAAAGTCGATTGTGCTTAGACTTGGTGATAATAATGCAGAAGGTACGAATGAGGATGGACTGACGATTGGACAAATCATTGATGTGTTTATGATGTTGCGTGATCCAGACGCATTGGTTAGGGCAGGAGGTGAAGGCCTGGTTAATTACAACCAAGAAGACATTAACAAAATCATCGATTATGTCCTTAGCAACAAGCCGGTGCTTGATGCCGTTGAAGAAGTAACTGCAAAGTACCAAGACGTATTGCAAGAATATGTTCTCCCGACTCTATCTACATTCGGTTACGATGTAGAGAAATTCAACACAAGGACTTACAACACCAATGGGTCGTTCTCGAAGAACGATGCAGAAAACGCTAGGGCTATCGAAATACTTAACAGGGTGTATTCAAACAACATTCCTCAGTCGGTGCCTTACTCTCCTTTATCCGTGTTTTCCGGAGAAGAAATGATTGGGAATGACTACGATGTGACAGACCCTTCGCAAAAGGAAAAAGCCATCTCTGTTTTGTCAAACAATGTAATCTCTAGGATTGGTGGTGGTCAGTTGCAGTTTGGAAATGTCGCCAACAAGTACAACAATTACATGAACGGCATGATAGACATGGTTACCAGGATGCCGGTTCTTCATAACGCTCAAGCGATATTTAGCAAAGATGTTTCTAGGCTAATTGAAAACAAACTTGGAGAGTCGGCAACGAAAGCCATAAAGAATAACATAAACCGCGTTGTAACAAACAGGCTTAGCGTTTCAGAAGAAGGTTCTTCTATTGGCCCCGCAATATCTAACTGGATTAACCGGGCCGTATTGGGTCAGATGTTCATCAATACAAGATCGGCTGTGTTCCAGCCTATCGCTACACTTAACTACGCAGCTGTCGCTCCGGATATCGAAGAATACGTAAAGTCAACTGGGCGAATGCTTTCCCCAAATAATTTCGCTGAAACAATCAAAGAAATCTTAAATCAACCTTGGGTCAAGGAAAGGTTTGGTGGCAAAATATTTAGCATTGACGCAAAAGAATTAGATGAGAGGACAAAAGAGGGACAACCGATTTATTGGACCATTACTGATCAGTTGCTAAAGGCCGGATACACGCTTACAGCCGCAGGGGACCTTTCATCCATATTCGTTGGTGGGTCTCCACTGTACGATTCTGTGAAGAACTCGAAATACAATGAGTACATAAAGACGATGTCCGAAAAGAACGCGGAAGCGCAATCCATCAAGGATGCCAGTCTTGCTCTGTATAAGGCTACCAATGAGTCACAGCAGTCATCCAACAATTTGCTCATAAGCAATGCTCAGAAGAATCCTCTTGTTCGGCTCTTGCTTTCGTTTACAACGGCCAACCAGCAGTTGTTGAGAAGAGCCATACTTGCTGGTCAGATGATGAAGCTCGGGGTTGGATCACCACAAAGGAATGCGTATACGATCCTTCAGTTCGGTATGATAAACGCCGCTCTATTCACATTGGTGTCAAGAACACCCGAGTTATTATTCGGATTGTTTGACGATGATGAGGATGATATGAAGAAAAAGAAGAAGAAGGACGCACTAAAGGATAAGTATATTAACGATGTACTTGGTGGCCTTATGTCTGGACTTGGTGCTCCCGGTGTTTTGTTGTATGGATCAATGCGAGGTTTGCTTCCAGAACTTGTGAGTGACGAAAAATTTGACAAAGTCACAGGGGTTGAAAGGCTTTATAGGCTACAAAAGAACCTTTCTGAAAGTGTTTCTGCTAGTGCTCCAGGTGTTTCTATTAAACTGAGACAGCTCACGGATGCGGCCAAGGCAGCAAAAGAAGGCGAATACTTAAAGTCTGCTGCAAGCGCTATTTCATTCGGGACAGGGTTTCCAACAGCGAGACTATACGATCTGTATGGACAAGCGGCTGAAACTGCAACAAGGGATTACACTGGTATGGAAAGGTTCCTCCGGGCAACAGACATCTACAACAAAGGATGGGCCGAAAGGAACTACGAAGAACAAGTGCTTAGAGGTAAGACTCCTGCTCTATCAAAAATTGAGGAAAAGGAAATCAAGGACAAAAACACCAAAGAACTCAATGAGTTGATGAGGGATTTAGGCTTTAGGGCCGCTTCTCAAAACGAAGCAGGAATGAAAGCATCTATTGAGAAAGTCAAGAAATACTCCGAGTATGCCGCAAAGAATTACTCTCTGACAAAAGACCAGTACGAAACGCTTGTTGAGAATTTCAACAGAGGGTATTTTGCCGGCACATTGCCCAAAGAGTTTGTTGATTACGGAAGGATGTCTTCTCAAACCAAGGTTGAAGAAATCGCCAAGAAGATCAACTCTTTCGAAAACAACCTCGAAAGGCAAGAGTACCTCCTAAAACTTGATAGCGCAAATGCCAATCAAACCTTGTTCTCTGCCAGTGAGGTAAAGCGTATCAAAGAACTCATTGAGTGATATGCAGGAAGACGGAATAGACATCAAGTCTTTCAAGTACTGCATATTGCGTAGCAATAGCAGACTAAGACAGCTCATAAACCTTCAGATAAAAAGAAAGCAAACATCGTTGCATCGTGTTTGCAATGAGCACGAATTAGATTATGCTCGAATACAGAAGTACATGACATTGCCCTATTTTGATAGGGAGAACAAGAACTATGCTTCGCAAAAAGACGTGATGGCTTTGGCCCATGTCTTGGGCATACAGGTGGAACTATCTTTCACTATCGTAAAGTAGCAAACACGCCGGCTGTAAAGCCGAGTATCCCCACTAGTACGGTGTTTTCGTACCACTTCTTTTTGGGTTGTTCTACGTGGAACCCGGAAATCTTCGTGACTACGCCACATCCATCCACCTTCGCTGAAGCAACAACCAAGTCACCATATCGGTGCTGAACAAGCTGTAGCCTCAATGGCGCCAATTGGTAGGTAATGCTATCGTTTGCTACGGACAGAGCCAAGCAAGAATCCAAGTAAGCGAAGTAACCGGGAATCGTATCATTGCGTACAATTACGGATCGTATCGTATCATGGACCACCATAATGTCAACAAACGCTTTAGCCTCAGAGAGCCTCTTGGTGAGCTTCTTTACCTCTTCCTTACCATTGACATTGCTACGCTTGAGTTCGTCGATTGTGAGGCTCCGTAGAGCGTTCTGGGCGTATAGGTCATCACCAATCTTCTTGTAATGCACAGCGCTGTCCTGGACGGCTTCCAGGAATGCTTCTTTTTCCTTCCTACGCTCTCTCTCCTGCATGCATGTTTGTAGGGAGAACAGGAGTACGACGATCCACAATCCGTGAATCAGGTAGTGTTTGGAGTTGGAGTCTAGGGTCATTTCTTTCTAGCAGCTGAGTAAGCGATTGCTGCGATTTGTTTTTCGCTACGTTTCTTGCCGGCAGGCTTCTCCCTGTTAGCCCGGGTGAGTTCTTGGACGTTAGCCGATACGGCCTTCTGAATGGCTTTCTCTCCTTTTCCTTTGGCTTTCTTGAGTGGCATATTACTTGCGTTTAGGTACATATTTCCAATCACTGAATTCTTCTTGGGTTATAGGCGCTTCCTATGGATAAATCTGCATTTGGGTTTCTTGAATTATAATAGTCGGAAATACTAGGCGCTAATGTTGCCCCAGCAAATCCGGCAAATCCTATTTTGTTCAAAGCATTAACCAATCCTTTCCAGTTTATTTCTTCGTCAAACTCTTTTGAACCACTCTTGCCATACCATCTACCTGCGTATCCAGAGTCAGCATCTATCTGACCGCTATCAACGATTGATGCAACAGCTTTTTTTATTTCCGGGATATCCTTATCCGTGTATACTCTTTTCCCATCAAAATCATTCAGATAAGCTCTAAGTTGAGCCTGATGAGATTCTAATTCAGCTCCACCCCTATATGATGAGCCATATTTTTTGCCCTTGGACCCAATAAGAATTTTATCCCAAGCGTTTCCCAAAATTTTTATTTCTTCTTTTGTTGGCTGTAACCTTGAAGCTCTGGCATGTCCGAGTTCGTGGAACATCGATTGAGATAAATCCCTAAGATTTACTGCCGAATTATCTTTGACGTAAATACCATCTGCAAATCCTTGATTTGTCTTGACAAGAAAGTCAGAATTTCCATCGTCTGCTCTAAGCACTCTTCCATACTTATTCCCAGGTCCAACTCTTTGGAAAGGAGAACTCAAGTGGGGACTTAAGCCAATATCTGTAAGCGGATTATGGCTATAATAAATTGCTTTTGAGGGATTGTTGTCAAAATAAGAGTTTATTGATGACTTACCGAACCTAGATAACAACTCATTAGCAAGTTCTGGGTTTCTTGATATCATAATGTTATCGACATTAGGATCAGACACAAAATTTATAGGAGGAGTGCTCATCCTTACAGGCTCAACATTAAAAATCGGTTTGTCGTTAGCGTCCAATTTAACGTCGGAGAATTTTCCTTTAATTGGAACCTCAACTGTTCTTTTCATCGACTCAAAGTCTTCTGTTGACACACCTTTTGGCTTAACTTGACCTTGTTCGTATGGCCTAAATTGGAGTATCTTTTCTCTGTTGTACCTTGAATTATTGAATTTTCTTGAAAGCCTTTCCGCTAAAGATCTAGTTGAAGAAGGATCAACCGCCCCTGCATCTGACAGCATTTTTTCGTATCCGGCAATAAAGTCAAGGACTTCCTCTCTTGGAACACCACCTGCGGCATCATCTAATTGCGATGAACTTCCAGGAATTACGTCATTGATGTTTTGTCTAAGTTGTTTACGGCCCAATGCCATAAGTGGGTTCCGCATAGAGTTACGCATCATTAGGCCACCAAGACTAGTTACACCAACATTGAGGGGATCTATGAAAGCGTCAGTCAGAAAAGACCCTATAGGATTTGTTATACCCAACGCTTCCGATGGAGTTTGCTCAACACCAGTAAATAGCTCAACCATGTCTCTTTGTGGTTGACCCATAAAACCAAGAGTCGTTCCTAAAAATTTAGACCCACCACGCCTTACAGCATTTGCAACATAGTCATTTGGATAAGACGCCCTAACATTAACCGCTGGAAGCGTTCCACCAAAATATGTTGGAGCCGGAGGAGGAACTTGGTAGAAACGGAATGGATCTCGTAACATTATCTATTGTTGTTTCTGTAGTAATTTCCGATACCATATCCTGCTCCAAATGTAGGCATAATGTATGGGCTCATAGTCCTCATTATTGCGTAAATATCCGGATTGCCACTATTTGATACACCGCGCGCAAATCCTATTGCTCTATCGTTGAGGAGATGCGTTTCCCATGCCTTTTGTGCTTTCGGACTCAAACCTGATTTTCCTGACGATACCCTGCCTAAATCCATAGATTTTAGGTAATCGTTTAAGGCTCTATATGCGTTTGACCCAGGTGCGTATAGTTTAGGATCCAAAACACCGTATCCGCTATTTGTGATTTGCAAGCCAGGTATTGCATCCATGTAGTCTTGGCCGGCAACATCTTGTATTTCGCCTCTAAATTTGCCTGGCTTTACTCTTACTGTCCATCCTTTTACAACTTCGTTACCAGCCTGGTCTGTACTTTTTAATCCTATTTCGGCAGAATTTGTCCCAGAGATTTCTTTCATTGGAAGAAACTCGTATTTAGCTCCACGATTAACCCTTGGTACTATATTTTCGTTTAATTCTGACAAATTAGAATTGAACTCGTCAATCCAGTTTTCTATTGGTATGGGTTTAACCTTGTTCTTACCTAACAAATAAGATTCGACCTCTTTGTCATCCGGTGCGTTGACTATTTTGCGCTCACCTTTGTTAAGACTTAAAACGGTGTTTTGAAAATCTTTGTCAGACATTGACTCGACCATCGCCTTACTTTCTGGAGATAGTTCAATTGCTCTAGTTCTATCTAAATCAGATTTGTTGATGATCGGATTAGCGGTTCCGTATCTTCTAAGATTGTACTGCCTCAACAAATCATCGGCCTCTGCTTGAGTCATCCTGGGGACTGGCGAAGTCACAACTGGGTCAATGTACTCACCAAGCTCGTTCATCGTAGGCAGCATACTATTAGCACTCGGCATTAACTCTCTACGAGAGAGGAACCTAAGTGGATTCCTTATGGAGTTGCGCATCATTGCGCCTCCAATACTAGTTACTCCGACATTAAGCGGATCCAAAACCGCATCAGTCAAGAACGCCCCAACGGGGTTGGATATTCCCATCGCTTCAGAAGGTGTTTGTTCAACGCCAGTAAACATCTCCACCATATCCCTCTGAGGTTGGCCCATAAGGCCCACAACCGGGCGCATAAAGGATGCTCCACCTTGCCTAACCCTGTTAGCAACAAAGTCGCTTGGGAGGGAAGACTGAACATCTACCATAGGCAACTCAACCGGCCCATAGGTCGGAGCAGGTGGTGCTACCCGGTAGAAACGGAATGGATCCCTAATCATTTCTTTCCTCGGTTCCTAGCTCTATTTTTAGATTGATTCTCCAACACAAAACCACCCTTCTTGGTGTGGGATACATCCTTGCCGTCACCCTTCTTGCTACCCATCTCACGATTCTTTCTGTTGAGCTCCGTGCGATACTCAACGCGTTCCTTGCTAGAGTGGTACTTGGTGTCGTAATCCTTCTTCTTCTCCCTCGCTTCGTGGTTCTCTTCGTAAT
>Ga0315904_10004242_pt1 | contig 20545 bp, 20 predicted proteins | sample LakEriMetagenome_6_FD_203529 | JGI IMG/M metagenome (GOLD analysis project Ga0315904, IMG submission 203529) | Freshwater fungal communities from buoy surface, Lake Erie, Ohio, United States - Buoy 12 MA120 | ecosystem: Environmental > Aquatic > Freshwater > Lake | place: USA: Lake Erie, Ohio...
TCATATCGCCCATATGCGGATATGATGGTTTTGATTATTTGGTTTTATGGTTTGTAAGGAAGATGGGTGCGGGGTTGTCTGTAGATATATAAAAAAACCCCAAACCTTATATCTACAAACCTCATATCGCCCATATGCGGATATGATGGTTTTGATTATTTGGTTTTATGGTTTGTAAGGAAGATGGGTGCGGGATATATAACATTTAGATGTACCTTCTATTGAAGTATCTAAGTCTTACCCTGTCTCTATCTTGTCTTGTTCCATTGCATTGTAGACATGCTGCTACAAGATTAGATAATGAATGGTCTATGTACCCTGAACTTATTGGGGTCAAATGGTCTGCTGTTGTAGCAGGTAAACCACAGTAATGGCATATGTAATTAGCAGCCTTTAATGTAATAAGCCTATTCTTCTTATACTCTGCACTGTCATAGTGACCCATCTTCTACCCATCCCATTACTACTGCTTTGTTACAGCACATTTCATCTATCCCCGCTTTTTCGCAGGTGTTGCACCAGTAGACCTTGGAGGCCTGTTCAGGAGCATCGTTGTCCTTGCCCATACTTCTGGATATTCGTCCCATTTGAATTTAATCTCCCCAACATTGCATAGGTCTAAGAGATGAGGGGCACATAGGTACTCCTGCATGTAGTAATAGGCATTCTGCCCACATCTACTACAAGGCTTAGGCCTTTCAGTATGTTTGTAATAAGCCATCCAATACCATGGCGTATCAGGCCAATCGTTCTTAGGAGGCCTTCCTGCTTTTACTTGCTTCATTCACAAATTCCTCTATCAAGTTTTCCAACTTCAGCAGGTAGCCATGAGAAGGGTTCTCTGATTTATTCTGCTGTCTTGGTTGTCCATGATTGAGTATTGCTTCTTTCAATATATCTATTGGTAAACCAATAATCATGGGTATTCCATTGCTACCTGGCAAAACCTCAAACCAATATTCAGACTTAGATGCAAATGCACCTGATGCCCTCCATTGTCTGTGTTTGTTTTCCCAGCAGCCTGTTTCTATGAAGATATTTCCTGTTTCATGCCATCTCATATCAGTCTTTACTTCACATTTCTTACATCCCGCAGAAAGTAGCAAGTCTTTAACAAACCCTTCACCTGCTAACCCTTCTTCAAGGTTTATATCAAAACCTTTCTCTGCTTTCATACTGTCTCCTCTTCTAACCTTTTGGCTAATGCTTTAGCCTTCTCATCTGGCAGTTTTTCATCAAATGCCAGAAGGTATAACTCTTGTACTGCTTTTTGTAATCTGTCCCTGCTTTTTTTCTGCTTGTGCAATATCCAATTGTTTACATTGAATACATACTTCTTAGATTCAAACTCTAAGTCCCTTGCCATCATAGGAATATCTTCTTGTTCCTTTGGTGGTCTACCTCTTTTGGTCATAACTCTCCTTTTTATTTTAATTTCTTACATGCAAGAGCCATAAGCCATGTCCTGAAGAGATATATATTCTTTATATATTTAATATAAAGGGATTAAGAGTGCTTAATTCTTAATCTATATATCCCCTTTGAAGATATCTCTTCCCACTAAGTGTTCACTCAATATTTCTATTGACCTCTTCAAATATGGACTCGTGGTGACACTCCATAAATTGCTTATGCCAGACTTAATTGTGCATCTGGATTCTTAATTGATTTCTTAATAGGTTGAGGAAGAACGCTCTGGTAAGAAAACTCTTTTCCCTTGACTTCCAAGAGGGTGGTTATCAGGGTGCCTATTAAGCAGTGCTGTGGCTCTTTGTGTGCCTCTGTGTGGGTAACTTAATCCCTATGGGCTATTTGTGGCCTATATCACAATTGTATCATACTTTTTAAAGGCCTGCAATGAATGCCCTCTCATAAATGCCCTCTCACCTATGTTACTGGTGAGTAACTTATGGAAATGTCAGTGGTCAGAAATATAATTTAGATTGAAGGATTGAGGAATGGCACCTTTCGCCAGTGGGCCTCAGTCCTTCCTTATTTCTTCTTGGCTTCTATCGCCTTGGCTATTCGCCTTTTCTCAGCATCTGTTAATGACCTTATTAGTCTTATGCTTTTTTTCATGATATTTCCTATCTAATAGAACAAGACTCTGGGAGAGAGATAATTCTTATGGCGAGAATATAAAACCCAGAGCCTTGGTGAGATTAATTAAGAGGTGACTAAAACTTAATCCCACATACCTATTGTATCACAAATTCACCCACTGTGTTCCGTCATAATATTTTTTAACCCAGTCTATCCATGCAGAACCATCCCATACCTTGGCTGCTGATGATGTTTGCCAGGCAGTGCCGTCATAATATTTTACTGCACCATATTCAGTAACATAATCTAATCCAGCAATAAAATTCTGTACAACTTCTGATTCATTTAATCTTCTTGGATAAAATGCCAATTCGGCTATTGATGTATCTCCTAAAGTAGTTGAATTTGCATTATTACCTAACTGAAACCCTGTAAATGCTGCTGTTCCGTCAAGCCAACCATATGTATTTGTCCAGTTTCTTTCATCAATTTTTGCACCATCAACATATAAATTGCCTATAAATTGACCAGCAGTTCCTTTAAAGGCATCTGTATTTGAGTGTGTATATACAACATGATGCCATTTGTTATCCATCCAGTTCTTCCGATTTGTGCCTCCAGGATGTAAAACAAGAAGATTGCTATTTGCTGTTGAAGAACTTGGTGTTTGAATTATACTTGCAGAACCACCTACGCTGCCTACTATTGCAGTTGTAGCACCTGATTTATAAGCACCTCTATAATCTACGGCTCCACTGGTAAGTAATTGAATTTGCATCCAACCATTTAAATTGTTGGTTGAGTTTGTTTGAAATATTGTTTTTACTGCTGTTGGATTATCTGACTGCTTAAACCAAAACTCAAAAGAAAATTCTCCAGACCTTTGTAAAGTAGCAAGTTCTGAAACCATTTCAGCATCAGTGTTATTTGTGTAATTGTTTAAAGCAGTAGAAGAACTAATCATTCTCCATGCTTTTCTATTTGCAGGACCTGTTTCATTTACAAAGAATGATGACTGGTCGTCACTTAGTGGACCCCAACTTGTGGCGGTACCAAGAACAGTATGGTCTGTTGTCTTATCAGGGTTATCAAAAGTAGCGTAGTAAGTAGGATTCTTAGCAAGAACCAGTGATTGATAATCTTCATTCTGGTGGTTATACCAAGCCTGTGCTCTTATTTCATCTATTGTTAATGGCCTATCCCAAAATGCAGTACAAGATACTAATTTTGTATATATTGATTCGTTTGTATTTGTTAAAGGCGATGCTCCTTGTAAGGCATCAACAAGAGGACTGTAATAGCCCCATTGAATATTTTGTGCTGCTCTTCCTGCTACAAATGAGTAAGATATACATGAACCATTTAGATACAATGCTCTTTCAATTAAATCTTCATTAGGCAATTCCCTAATTGTTAATGCTATGTGATGCCATTCATCCGCATTGAGTTTCCTGTTTGAGAACAAACTTGAATTTGCTAATGTAGATGTGGAAAGAATTACTTCACTGTTTTGATATTGTAAAAATCTATCAGCACCGCCAGCAGGTGAGGTGTTGTGGGTTCCCATGTTTACTCTAAGATAGCCATTAGTTCCTGATGAATTGGCTCTATCACTAAAAATTGTTATTGCACCACCCAAGTTACTTCCTGCAACTGGATTTGTATTAGTTGCAAACTTTACCCATGCACTAACAGTTCTACCCCTAATGTCATTAGAGGTTCCACCTAATTGTTCTAAAGTCCTAAATGTCCACACTCCAGGGACTGTGCTGTAACCATTGACTCTAAAGGAATGAGTAAAACCTAATCCAGCAGGTGCATCTTGAATAAATACAGGAGTTCCTGTTGTTGAAGTGAGTTGAATATTCGCATCTGGATGGGAACCATTTAAAATATAATTGTATGTATTGTCATAAGATAAAATGATTTTGGCATCAGATATTAAATCAAGATATGCCATTTTAAATCACTATCCATAACCAACCAATTGATGGGTTTGAAGGTGCTGTGGATTGAACATAAACATTTTGTACACCTGCAGGTCCTTGAGGACCAGTAGAACCAGTTGCTCCAGTTGCACCAGTTTCTCCCTGTGGCCCTTGTGGTCCTGTTAATCCAATAGGTCCTTGCTCTCCCTGCACTCCTTGTGGACCTTGTGGTCCTTCTGGTCCAGTTGCTCCTTGAATTCCTTGTGGACCCTGTGCACCTGTGGCTCCAGTTGCTCCAGTGTTACCTGTTTGTCCACGCTGTCCTCCAATGCCAATTACCCATTCAGAAACATTGTCATAGGATGTATTTAGTGATGCTTGTGAGAGTAGTAAATTTGTAGTTGTTGAATCAAATGAATTAACAGTAGCGAATAGCACATGCGTAAGAGTTCCACTTACATATCCCACCATTTTTATATTTGCTAATAGATACCTTGCAAATAATGGGTCATGAGGAATTGTTATTAGTGCCCCTGTAGTTAATGAAGAGTTAGGTATGACTTGAGTAAATGTGTACTCCATTTTGGGAGTATTTCCTTGTATACCCTGCTCTCCTTGTGGTCCTGTAAGACCAGTTAATCCTGGGTCTCCCATTATTCCTTGGATACCTTGCTCTCCTTGAGGACCTTGGATTCCCTGAATACCTTGTGGTCCTTGAGGACCAACAATCTGTCCTGCATCATGCCAAGTAGAACCTGTCCATACATAAAGATTTCCATCTTCATCATTGATATATGAATCTCCAATGGTGTTTCCTGTAGTTGGTAACTGTTGCGAATTAGCAACACTTCCCTTCAAAGTTACAGATGCTCCTGCTTGTCCTTGTGCACCTGTTTCTCCTTGAATACCCTGAATTCCTTGTGGGCCTTGCTCTCCTTGAGGGCCTTGTATTCCTTGTGGACCTGCTGGACCAATAGGACCTTGTGGGCCTGTATCTCCAGTATCGCCTTTTAGTCCTTGTATTCCTTGAATTCCTTGTTCACCAGTTTCACCTTGTGGGCCTGTTAAACCTTGAGCACCAGTATTTCCTGTATCACCTTTTAGCCCTTGAATACCTTGAGGACCTTGTAATCCAGTTGCACCTTGTAATCCTTGAGGACCAGTTGCTCCTGTATTTCCTGTATCGCCTTTAACTCCTTGTGCACCAGCAGGACCAGCAGGACCTGTAGGGCCAACAGGACCCGCAGGACCTTGACCAATATTTAAATTTGTTACTAATAGTTTTACTTCATTTGGACTTAATACTTCAACAGAACTAATCATCTTGTTACATCATCCTCCACATTAACATTTCCCTTAAGAATTGTTTGGATATCACCATTTGTATGTGTACCCTGAATATCAAAATAAGCCTTCCTTGGAAGTGCACTTGTATCTGGAATTACAAGATTTAGTAATGAATCACTTTTTACTATGGTAATTTCTTGGAGACTTTGCACATCTTTAGGTGATGCTTTTACTTGCCCCTCAAATGTGTAATCAGATAAGTCCATTAATTCATTGGATTCATCTCTTAAAACTATGCTTAGTCTTGCTGTATCTCCCCTGTAAACATTCCAATCCAGGTTTGCGGGGACGCTATCAATTGTATTCATTTAACCTCCAAGATTTCTTGAATAACCTCAATTATAAAATAGAGGTATTGCGACTAATCAAAAATCGCAATATGGAGGAAATACTTTGAGTAATGAACTAATAGCCATCCTGGTAGGACTGGGCGGAATTGCTGTAGCAGCAGGCTGGAGACTTCTGGACCTGCTATTACCCAAAGGCAGAATATTCAAATGGGTTGATGAAAACACTGTTGAAGTGGACCCTGAAGGAGAACAAGATGAAACATGTTTACCATAAGGGAGAACTCATCCCTGCTGATGAATGGGATTTTGAGAACTACTGCAGAAAGCCCAAAAAAGTAAGTAAGAAAGCACCTTCTAAGGTGGAGGCTGAACTACAGCCAGGGGTGGTTGACTACCACCAGGACTAACTAAATGTTAGACACACTTGTCTCTCTGGTACTCCTGCTGAATTCGGCAGGGTATTCAGAGAAAGACATTAAATGCACTGTATCCCTGGTACAGAAAGAATCAAACTTCAACCTACATAGTAGGAATAACAAGACAGGGGCCTATGGCCTATTCCAGATAATGAATGTGGATAAGAAGGCCAAATGGCCCATAGAGAAACAGGTTGTAAGGTTTGATAGATACATCAAACATAGGTATGAAGGTAGACCATGTAATGCTTGGAAACACTTTATGCTCAAAAATTGGTATTAGCCCATATGTGTGTTATTGACCATTATTGGACTAATGTATGTTATGTTAGTCAAAACTCAATATGAATAATTGAAAACAAATTCGGGCCATACATATTTCCAATGTTGGTCATGACTTCTTTCTTTTGTTCATATTCTTAATAGAAAGATAATGGATATGACCAACATATGCAATATTGGCCCTACACATAATGCTCAAGAATTTGCCCAATATGTGTTAATGACCAAAAGACTTGCTCCATCTACAAAAGATAATTGGCAAAGAATGATTAAGTATTTGAATCTTGACCAGTATTCCATGCCTATATCTGATGATGATATCTATGAGATAGCAGAGCGTTATTCCAATCCCCGCACAAAAAAGGGAATAATCCTTGCTTTAAATGCCATATTTGGAACTAAGGCTAAATCTGGAAAGCAGATACCTTTACAACTTGATTTGCCTACCCTGCCAGAGGTATCTGAATACTTCAATAATTGTGACATGAGGATGTATTTCAATCTAATGCTTCATGCTGGATTGCGTATTGGGGAAACTATGGTTAAACATAAGATGACTAAATCAGGTATTGATGTTCAATTCCAAAGGCTTAAATTTGATAACAGTATTCATAAGGCTAAAACAACTGGATTAGTTGTATTACCTGATTGGCTATATGAGGAATATAAATCCTGGGAACCTTTGCCTTATGTTCATCACTCTATTAGGGAGAGATTAAAGAATAGGATTAGGAAATCTCCTTGGCCTTATTTATCCCCCCACAAATTCCGTCATATGTATGCCTCACATTATGCCTTTATCATGCCTATAGCAGGATTACAGAGGCAAATGAGACACTCCTCAGTAAAGACAACCATGGAGTATTACACCCACATTAAAGAGGCAGATATCCAATTAATCCTAAATAAACAAAACCCCTGAAATTAATCAGGGGTCTGTCTTTCCTACAGGCAGTTATAGGAAATCTATAAGGACTCTGTGGCGATAATGCAGTAATCCTCTTCTACTGCTTGGTCCTTGACTCCATAAATTCTTAGGGCTGCTACATACCATCCACCTGGAGCCATATTGCTTATGGTTATATTTTTAGCAGGCAGTGTTTCTGGTTCTGGTGTGCTGCCCTGGAAATTTGCTTTGATATATGCGAAGGCAGGGGTGAAATTAACAGCAGGGTTTGAGGAAGTTAAAACCTCAAAGTCAGAATATTTATGTATCTCTGTAGTTCCTGTTGCTTTCCATGGTGTTATTTCTGCTACACATCCTGTTAATTGTTGGTCTGCTATAAAGATACTAACTGTATTAATAGATGTATTACTGTCATTGTGTATTAGGACTATTCTTTCTTGTAGTAATGATTGGGAATTATTTTCTGCCCCCGCAGAATATGGCACTGATATCTGGTCTACTACGCCAGTTGTCACTGCTGAGAATAAAGAGTTGGTTCCCTCTGGTATTTCAACAGGGTACCAAAGGTGATACTGCTTACCAGTATTGCTATCTACTCCTGTGTAGGAAAGATTGTTGTAATTGGCATTAGTTATTGTGCCATTTCTTGTTGTGCTTACTCCATATATTTTCATACTAATTCCGTCCATTGAATTGTTACTATAAATCTCACATCTGAGTCATTGCTTCCATAATTATCAAGGCTTGTATTAGGTGCATAGACAACACATGGATAGTTAGGGTAAGTAAATATGTCGCTTCTTAATGTTGAAGTTAAGGTTGCATATGCATACATACCTCTTGTGGCTGCAGACAGGGTTAGTCCTCTGGTATTTATGTCTACCTCTCTCATTGTTGTAGGGGAAGAAGAAACCATTGAAGGATATGAACCTACCCTGAGAGATTTAGCATTTGTATTACCTATGCTGTTATTTAACCAGTATCTAAGTTCAACATTTGTAATTGTGTAGTCTGCCCCACCTGATACTTGTTTTGCTTTGGTATCAAATGTATTCCAGTCATAATGGAATGCGTGATGTTGTTTACCATTAGTGCTATCAAATTGACCAAAGAAGAATGGTTCTGTTGTTGTTCTTCTACCACCATCAGTCTGTGTTGAAACTACTCCCAATGTATCTCTGTAAGATGCTTGCCATTGCATAGCAACATCTCCCTGCCAACCAACAAGAACTATTCCTGTCCTTGTTACAGGCTGTGCCTGATAAGCATCCCAAACTTCAATAGTTACATATCCACCTGATGCAAGTCTTTGTCCACCTGTAGGGCTTTGTGATGCAACTGTTCCTGCTGTTGCTTGTCCATTAGATGTTTGTGCTTTCCTGGTTACAGTCCAGTTTAGTCCTGCAAGATTAATATTTGATTTAGCATTAGTCTCAGTCTGTCCTACAACATTTGGAACTATAGGTCTTGAATCTGTGTAAAGGCCATAGTTAATTGAACCTGCTTGTTGTTGAGTGCCTTGTGTAGGTGATTGTGTTGCAACCTTTCCATGAAGCCCAGTGTTCTCTGTTCCAGTTCCTGCTAATGAATTGCTACCCCATGTAAAGTTAGAATCAATTGAGCCTGTTGAAGGAAATCCATTCCGAATGTCTGGAACTGTATAAGTTGGGAAAGGAGCATACAAACGCAAACTAATGCTTGTTCCTACTGGAACCACGCCAATATGAGATTGAGTATTGGGTACAACTTTGTACTGTAGGTTTGTATCATTTGTATAGTCACTTTGTTGTACTGCTGCAAGAGTAATGCTTACTTCATTATTCACTGATGCCAACCAAGAATTGATTTGAGCCATTGTATATAAATCAAAGTCAGGAACAGTAACAGTGGTGTTACCAATATAAACTCTGTATTTAATTGTTTGGCCCTCTGGAACTTCAGTGCCTGCAGCGTAGTTCTGAGAATTGGGAACGACTCTTCCTTCATCTGCAATTACTGTAGTTTCTACTGGAGGCAATGAATCTCCGTCTCCATAAAGTTGAATTGCAGACAAGGTTGCGTTTGCATCAGCAACTAATGGCTTGTTGTTTAGGTCTGGAACAACTCTTAATGAATAATCCCAGACTTCATAATTAACATTTGAGTCAACTTCTGCTTGTGTATTTGCTGCAGGGAACTGGGACTTAACCTTCTCATTTAAACTTGCGTTAGAGGTTGCCTGGACTGTTCTGGTACCTGGATTTAAGTTTGCTGCATTTAATTGGTCAAATACAGTTGTTTCATTATCTCCAACAAGGTCTGGGACAGTTGTATATGCCTTTTGCACCCACATGTCATAGGTAACTTCTGTATCTGTATCAACAACAACATTTGCTGCTGGGTACTGGCTACCTACAATGACTCTACCTATTAGGTTGTTGTCATAGGTTTCATCAGTACCTATGTTAGTACTCACACGAAGATTAGCATTTGTAATTGCTGTATTTGCTGCTGTAACCAAGAGGTTATCTAAGTTAGGAACTGTAGTTGTTGGTTGAACAAAGTTATATAGTTTAAATACAACTTGGCTACCTTCTGCTAATGATTGTCCTGATGCAGGTATTTGAGAATCAATAACTACCTTGTCATCTCTTGTGGCATCTGATGTTGTTTCATACTCTGTAACAGCATAGGTAAATGACAGTGGGTCTAAGAGTGCTTCTACTTCCTGCAGTGTCTTTAAATCTAAGTCTGGTACTGGATGAGTAACAGGAGGAGGTGGAGGTGGAGGTGTTGGTGCATCTACAGACCACTTTACAATCTGTGAATCATCTTTGTCTGAGACAGAACCAGGTAGCCAAGAAGAAGAAGTTCTAACCTTAAACTTCAATCCTGCTTTCCATTGTGTGCCATTCCAGACCTTTAGAGCCTTAGCACTTGACCACTCAGTTCCATCCCAGACTTTATGCATTTGTTATGACCACCTAATAGGTGCAATATTCATGTATGGGTTAGTTACAGATACTGTTCCTGTTCCTAACTTTCTTGCTACAGGGGTTACTTCTGTTGTACCCGCATTAAAAATTGCATAGAAATCATTTGATACAGAGTTCCTACCTGATACATAAGAGACACAAGAGTCTGCTACTCCTACTGCTCTGGTTGTTGCACCTGATAGTTGGACTCCATAAGTCACACCTGCATCAGTTGCTCCTATTGGTTCTGTAACACCATAGGAAATATGGACCCATGCTGGTTCTGTTAGAACAACAGACTGTCCATTTAAGTTTGATAATGCTTGGAAGGCTGCTGTGTTTGTAACAGTCTCGCTTCCCTCGTAAAAATGCTTGACAGGATTGGGTAATACAGCATCTGTATCAAACCAAATCTGTCCTACTTGTGGTGCAGTTGGTGCTGCTGCTTGTACTACAGCAAGACCACCTACAGAACCCCATGACCCATCAGACTTCTTAATATAGAAAGCACTGTCTGCTTCTACATAGGCTGCGTTAACTGATGATGATAAACCTGATAGTTCTGCAAAAGAATCTACCTGAATAACACCATTGTCCTGTAGGTCAAGGAGTTGCTCTGCTGTTAGAACTTGTCCATCAGCGAAGTCAATATATCTAATTGTCATATGAATTTACTCCTTGGAAACAATATAAATTTTACCTTCCAGGAATTGTCACCAGCATTAATCTCATGTTGGATACCAATAATGGTTAGTTGTTCCTCGTAGGTAAAATTCTCTGTGTAATGTTTTACATTAACTCTGTCTAATATTTCTGCTGATGCCGCTTTTTGTAAGGACTTCTTTGCATCCCATTCAATAGAATTTACAAGAGGAGTTGGCTTCTTCCACTTCTCTAAGATAGATGTAGCCCACGATACATAAACATCTTCGCCATCTTGCACATTGAAGTTAGTCTTGGCATTCAAAGCATTTGTGCCATATCTGTTAATCATGGCTTGTTTTCTTTTAATTGTAAGAGGTTCTACTTTAACTTCTTCTACTGTCTTAAATGCTCCAGGCGTATAGAAGTCACCCTCACTAAATCCTTCAGGTACAGCATCTGGGTCCCATTCTGATTTATAGACACCATATTCATTATTGGCCTGTACCTCATTAATAGTGCTACTTACTGAATAATCAATTCCAATGTTTTTATATCCAAACTTTGTAGGGTCAGTGTTATCAAAACTCATTAGCAAGGTACCTGTAGGTATTGCACCTGATGCATAGCAATTAAGAACATTGTCCTTGCCATAATAAATCAGGGCACCTTCTGTATCAGAGGCCAAAACCAAGGCTTCCCATAGAGTCTTTTGGTCTCTCCAATAGCCATGCTTTGTTGTTCCTCCACCAACTACATTTCTCTGCCACACCTGATAGTCCTGCTTCTTGGCATTGGTGAATAAGGTTTCAATTCTGTTTGTCCAATTCTGTGTTCCATGAGTCTGGATATCATTTAATTCTGTTGTGGCCTGTTGCAATTCTGAAATAGGGTCCATTACATCAAAGGTAATTAATGGCTTGTCTTTATCACTTCTATAGTCAACTGCAAGGTTATTGATTCTTCCTTGGAAGATTACTTCATTCCCTCGCTTTAATCGCACCTTACTCTTAGGCTCCATAAACCTGTTGTAGTTAGGGTCAAATGATTTGTTAATAGTTCTAATATGCATTACACCTACTGAAGGTATTGGTAGTGGCAGGGCACCTGTATAACTATCTACTCCCCTCTTAATACTTATAGAGAGGATGCCTTCTTTCATATCCTGCCATTCAAACTGCAGGTCATTCTGTAAATCTAAATCTGATGCTATTGGTGCACCATTCTCACCATCACCAGGAGCGTTCTCACCAATTACAAATAAGCCATCTATCCTGGTTCTTAATTCAATGCTAAATTCATCTTGTATTTTCATCTGCCATTAACACCTTGATACTTATCCAATGCAGCAGAAACAACTCTGCCAAGTTCATATGGGTCAGTACCAACACCAGCGTTAATGGTTACATTGTTTACTACACTGCCCCTTGATGATGCAGAACCTGCAAAGGCAAATGATGGTTGCATATCAAGACCATTCAAAGCCCTCATAGCCAAGCCTGTATTCCTGTTGATACCAATTGATAATCCCTGCATTAAGTTCTTTCCATACCCTGCAAATACCTTGGATGGAGAACCAATTCCAAATAGTTTCTTTACAGTTCCTAAAACATTATTCTTAAAGAAGCCACTTATCTTGTCTTTAATCCATTGACCCATATCTTTAATACCATTCCAGATACCCATGATTAGGTCTTTACCTGATTGAACAAGTCTTCCAGGCCATGTCTTTACTTCTTCATACACTTTACTAAACAGTGTCTTGAGTGCCCCTAAGAACTTTGTAACAACTCCACCTACTACATCTGCTACCTTGCTAAATGCTTCCTTAATCTCATCCCATTTGCGTACAACAATAATGATGATTGCTATCAGGGCTGCTATTGCTGTTATAACTAAGCCAATTGGATTGAGATTCATGACTATGTTCAAGGCTATATTTGCCAGAGTCAATCCTTGCACAGCCTTTGTCCATTTTAAAATTGGAATAATTATCTTGGCAGCAAGTAATGCTCCTCCTATTACTAAGAGTAAATCTTTCATGATTAGGAAGTTATCATTAACCTTGACAATGCCGTTCTCATCTTCATCTGTAAAGAAATCAAACAGTTTCTCAAATGCTTTGAGTAGTGGGGTTACAGCCTTCTCTTTCAATTCGCTTACAGTAAATGAAAGTTTCTCCCATGGAGTTGTAAGTCTCTGTGCCTTCTTTATATTCTCTTCAGATAGGATAATGCTTAGTAAATATTCAAGGCCCTTTCCTGCTTTCTGAGCCTCATCAAATGCCTTCTGTTGTTCTTTCGTTAATTCAATTCCTAATCCCTGAATCTCAGCAACTGTGAGTTTTCCATCCTTTAGGGCTTTAACAAGTTTGGCACTTATCTCTTCTAATGGCTTGTTTGTTATCTTAGATAAAACAATTGCTGCTTCTGCAAATTCATCTGCAAGTGGGTCAAGTTCTGCTTTGAGAGAGCCTCGTAGTTTTAAAACCAGGGCTGCTATCTCACCATCATCTACAAAGAAAATCTTAGATAGGTTTCCTATCTTGTCTGATATGGCTTTGAAATCTGCTCCATATAGTTCTTCAAGGGCTGCAAAGGCTTTCTCTTCTGCTGCAAGGTCTTTGATTGCATTCTTGATTTCATTGACTCCAACAGTCAAACCAATTGCTGCACCTAATCTTTTGAAGCCTGCAATGATTGAGTTGGCAGAATTATTTAACTTACCAAGTTGGTTATTGGTTTCATTAACACCATTAACCAAGCCTCTGGTATTGGCAAGAATATCAATTGTTATTGTATTAGCCATTCTTCTTCCTCAACCCCCTTGCTATGTACTCAATTTCTTGTCGTTCCATCTCCCAAAACTGTTGTGGTGTATATCCTGTGGCTGCACAGAATTCACCCATTAGTTCTAAGAGACCTTCACTTTTGGGACTTCTTCTCCAATGATTCCTTGCATTTCATCAAGGGTCATGTTTTCTACTTCTTCCCAAGTAAGTTCTGGTTTATCTTTCTTAGCCATTACATAAGTAATAGCCATAGTAAGTTTTACCTTTGGACAGGTTTCCCATTCATCCATGTTGTATCCTGAAAGAGTTTCTATCTCTGATAGTTCTTTCATCTTTAAATTGTTAATCATTATCTGCCTCCAATATATTTTCTACTTAAGTCCATTAAGTTTTGTGTGTACTGCTCTTTTGTATAATCTCTTTCATCCCATGCTGCCCTGCGTAAAAATGGTTGAGCCTGTATTCCTCTTAGAGGCCATCCATATTCTTGGACTCCTGCATAAGGAACTGCTGCCCCTCCTGCTTTGATTTGAACTCTTGCTGAAGCACGATTTGGTCTAATGCTTCTCTGCAGATTTCCTGTTAGGAGTGGAGCAGTGGCTTTGGCTGTTGTAGCAACTTTCATACCAATGTTTGCATTGGCATTCTTCAAGTCATCAATGGCACCTTCATATTGTTTGAAGGACCTAACTACTTCATTTACGCCTTTTACCTTTACAGTAAAGTTTGCCACTGCCCAACATCCTTAAGCAGTTACTTTGGCTGGCTTGCCATCAAGAATGATGGTTACATCCCATACAAAGTATTCGCCTGCAGTGCCACCCAATACTGGGATAACTTCTGCATAGCCTGATGCTGTGAATTTTGGTTGTGAAGCAGTTGGTGTTGCGTTTCCATGAGGTGTGAACTCAAGAGCAATTGTTGCTCCTGGAGCATCAAACAACTTAGACCATAGGCTGTTAGCAGCATAATCCTGGAACCCTTCAATCTGGCAGCGATATTCAAGATTATCTGCATAATCTCCAAATCCCATTTCTCCAACTTCTGAAGAGAATGTGACATTCTTTACGCTTCCAGAGTATTCAACATTGTCCACTTCAAACTTAATTGTCTTTCCTTTAAGTCTTGACATGTTAATTTCCTCCTTGCATATCAATTTCTATATTCATATATGTACTAAAGACTGATGCACCATTTACCTCTATGATAAATGGCTTATCAACTGTTATATTTGTTACTGATTCCCATTCCCACAATCCAGTTGCAATGTTGTCAACTACAGTAATTAAATCTGTCATCTCAAGTGTGTTGTCCTGTGGTCTAACCATTACAGTTAGTCTCCAGTTACTGCCCCAACTTGATTCGTATTCATCTGGCCTTACTGATACCCAACCATTGTTAGGTTCTGCAATTACAGATGGAATCTGTGGTCTTGCTGGTGGAACTGAATAAACAGTTCCTATTCCATCAATCTCATTTAATTTAACTACCAGGTTGTCCAATGCATACTGAATCATGCAAATCTCACCATGTAACGATTTAGAAGAGGGTAAACACCAATGAGAGGGTCCCTTGCTATACGGATAGGTGCTCCGTCATATGTAGCGTATTGAGATATTCCCATTGGTGAGTTACGCCTGTGATACAACTCAGAACCAACTTCAAGGTAGCAACGCTTTAGAATTTGAGCAGGGACTTTTGTACTTCTAATATAAGAAGCAATCAAATCTTCTGCTGTCTCCCAGCATTCCTCAACAAAAGCATCATCTGCTTCTATCGCACCTACATAGGCCTTTAAGTCTTCCCAGTTCATATCAATAACTCCTAATTAATTATGCAAGTGTTAACTTGGTGATTGCCTTTGGTGTAGGAAGAGTTGATGCCAAGTAACCCCATACTGAGAAGTCTGAAGTTAGGTTGGTGATTTCGTCCTGAGACAATCTGAATGGTGCACCTGCTGATTCGTAGTTAACCAATGCACTGCGGTTAGCAACATAAACTGTTCCGTTAGCAAGTGATGGGTCCACTACAAGTGGTAGACCATATAGTTGACCTGATAGACCAACTGGGTTCAAAGAACCAATGTTTGCAGGGATATTGTTACCTGCAAGAAGTGGGGCATCCCCATTCTTAATCTTTGCAATTTCAATGAATGCATCTGAAGATACAAGCATGAAATCAGGAACAAGTCCTGTCTCATTGAATGAATCTGAAGAAGCCTTAGCAATTGCCTCTACCCAACCCTCAAAGTTGTTAGTAGCAACTGTTCCTGTTGCAAGTGATGCAGCGTTTGATGTAAGTATGCCCTTGACCATGTTGTTGGTCTTTGATGCGTACTTAATTGCAAGTGCTCTGAATAGAGCATCTACATAAGCAACAGAACTGCGGTCCATTACTTGGCGTGACATTGATGTGTAACCACCAATTGTCTTGACTGGTGCAGTTGCAGATGTAAGTGTTACCTTACCAAATGCAAGTGTGTCACCTTCAGCAGCCTGCTCATCTACTGCAGTTGTGTCTGTTTCCAATTCAACATACTCAACATTCATACCTTCTGCAGGTAGTGCTTGAGTTGCGAATGCAGAGAAGGTTGGACGACCCTTGTCAAGAATATCAATTGTTGTCTTGACCCATACATTGTTAACAATGCTGTCTGCTAATTTTCCACCTGTAAAGTCACGATGGAGTGTGATTGCCTTCTCATCACCAGCAGCCACTGCTTTGGCATATTCACCAAAGGAACGGAATGCTGGAGAAGCAGGAGTTGCTACTTTTGCTGTAGAAAGAACTTCAATCTTTCTTTCTAACTCTTCTGCAAATGAACGAACTTCTGCAATCTGAGTGGAGGCATCTGTGTTTGTGTTTTCCATGGATTTCTCCTCCTGAATTTCTTCTCGTATTTCAACTACGGAAGCGTTTTCATAAGCAGGGAAAGCAACTAATGAAATTTCTTTCAAGTCAACTTTCTTACGAATTATTTTTCTATCCTGCTTCTCATCCACTAATGGGATGAAACCTACTGAGAATGAACGAATGCCCCCATCTCTTACAAGTTCAAGGGTTTCGTCACCTAATTGAGTCTTTGAGACTTTTGCTCTGACCCATAGACCATCTTTGCGGTCTTCTAACTCTTGGACCTTACCAATAACTTCTTTGTGGTCCCTAAATAATTTTACATCTGCATCAAGGTCTACTGACCCTGCTGCAAACTCTTCTGTCTTACCTCCGCCAATGTCAATAGGCTCGTTGTAAGGTACTGCTCTACCAATGACTTCTCTTTTGTCATAGTCTGCCTCTCTAATTTCAAAACTTCTTGTTTCCATTATTACTCCTTGTACCTATTTTATTCTGCAGGTTCTTCCACAACTTCCTGTGGTTCCTGCACTGCAACAGGTTCTGGCATTTCTATTTGTGGTAATCCTTCAAGTTCTCTTACTTCATCTACTGTCATGAATCCCGCATTTAATGCCACTTGATATGCCTGATATCTCATTGAAACATTTGGTTTCAAGAACTCAGTCATGTTGAATGCCGCTTTCTGGCCCCTTGGTAGTAAGTCAGTTATGGCTTCTTGTATTCTGATTATGTATTGCTGTAATCCATCTTCATATAGTTTCTTTCTGTCTTCATTACCATTTGTGTAAGTAAGTCCAGAACCTTCTACTGAAAGTGATAGATACATACTTGGAACACCAAACATTGTGGCAATCTGCCTTGTCACAAACTTTTGGTTCTCTAAGAACTGTGCTTCCTCTGGATTGAGCGATATAGATTGGTAGGAGAGTCCAGAGGAGAGAACAGCAACGCTTCTATTCACCTGAGATTCAACAAAGGCTTGTTTGTTAGCCAATGCAACTTCAGGAGATAGAAACTCAGTTGTTGTTAGGGTGCCTGTTGGTATGGCAGATGTTCTAAACCAATTATCTGCATATGACTGTAGGTCTATTGATGCTTGAATGATTGATTTATGCCTTTGTAGAGGGCCGTATCCCAATATGTCCCCTGGAATTTGCCACAATCTTAAGTGCTTTATTCTTTCTCCAGGAGTCTTAATTCCATTTACATAATATTCGTAAGTACCATCATCTTGTTTCTCTATATTTACATTACCTGCTGGTATTAATTCTAAGTTGTTTATTCCTCTTGCTCCCCTGGTTACATACCAGAAAGCATTTCCATAAAGTGCCATGGATACAACTGTTTGTCCTAAAAATTCTGATTGATTAACATTGTTTGAAACATCTGGTAGTTCTAACCATGCTGGTGTTTCTAATTTATCTATTCCTCTAAATACTTCAACTGGAATCTGTGCAATTGCTGTTTCAAGAACAGAAATGCATCTTGAGACTGGGATTAACTGTAAAGCCTTATCTTCATTAATAATTGATTGGCTTCTTGCTGGTATTTGTATGGCACGATTCTCTGTATCAGGAACATATGCTTGGTCTATTTGATAACCAAGTCTTTCTACTAATCTGTCTCTTATTCCCATTATTCTCCTAATGCACCATTTGTGTTGGTGGCTTTTGTGTGTCCACAAACCAAATGGCCAAAACTGTTGCTATTGCTGCATCAATATCTGTTCCAGAATCTTTGCGGGTTATCTTCCATGATTCCCCTACATTTTTCCTGACTGCCCTGGACATTTGCAGCGAAACTATTTCATCTTTTGGATGTTTTAGTGTTCTACGCATAATTCTACGATATGCGTTATTTGAGGCACTGATTAAATCCTTATGGGAAGCCATATGGACCCTAATTCCTCTTTGTCTTAAAGCATGTGCCAAGTCTTGGTTTATATAACTATCTACAATAAATGGGGCACCAAACTTGTTTAATTTGATACAGGCATTGAGTAATTCATCAATATTTGTATTATTAAATGAGGCTACAAGTTCTGTTGCTACTACTTCACCCTCTTCTAATGAGGCACAAACAATGCTTGCATGGTCCCAACCAGGGGTTCTATCCACTGCAAATACCTTGGGATTTAGTGGTTTTCCATGTGGTAATTGCTGCCAAGCCCCTACAGGAAGCCATGCATTCATTGAAGAAACGAATTGATTTAGGCGATATCTTCTTGCATCTGCTTCAGGCATGGTTGCTAATTCATTTTTTACTGACTCCCAGGACAATATTCCAGAGGCTAAATTAGGATTTGAACGCCTTACAGCCTCTTCATCTAATACTTCACAACCTGTTGGAGCCTCCCAGCAGAAAAATCCAAACCTCTCCATATCCTCATCACCATCTACAGCAGCAGCACCTCTCTTATATAAATCCTTCAAAAGATTACTTGTGTCATCCCCTGCAGTTGTAATACCAATAACTATGCCATCCATGCGGGTACCAGAACCAAGAGCCATAGCAGTCCATACATCCTCATTAGCAACATGCAACTCATCAAATACAACAAGGCTTGGATGTAGACCCTGGGCAGTAGCAGCCTTAGCAGCAATGACTTTATAAACACCAGTGCCATCAGCAGTCCATAGGCCTCTGTGTTCTGTAGACCTACTGAATAGAGATTTTAAAATGTCAGATGTATTTGTTTGATGTAGCAAACGCCTATAAACAATCTTGGCTTGGTCAGATGATGCTGCAACTGATATTACTTCTGGTGCAGGTTCATGTAATAACATGCCATACAGGGCAAATAAAGCCCCTATGAGCGACTTTCCGTTCTTTCTTGGCATAGAGATACAAACCTGCTTATAACGCAGTCTGCCTGCCCTATCAGGGTTTTCATGGTCATCTGGATATCTTTCTAAGACATGGCGTATTAACCATTTCTGCCAGTCTGTTAATTTAAGTAGTTCATTATGTTTTTCAGGTAACTTCCAAATGGCCTGACTGATATTTATTAACTTATCACCATCAGTAATAAAGTCTTCTGATAAAGGTTGTGTGTAGTGGGTAGGAAGCCAATCCATAACTACCCCAAAGCAATCTGCTGCAACATCTCCTGTGGTGTTAGGGATACATCATTTTCTCTATTATTGAGTAGCCCTAAATTGGCCAATAAGCCAATGTAGATAGGGGCTATCTGGTGCCTTCTATCAGGCATAGCATCCATTGTTTGTGCCAATTGGACTGCCTGTACTGCTGCACCTAAATCTGCCTCATCTAACCATGTTGCTGCCTGGAGAGATTTTATTGTCGCTCCTTCAAGGGAGAAATCTAATACAAGGGCTTCTCCATCCCCTTTTATTAATCTTGGCCTTCTTGGGCCTTGTGACATACCTGTTCTCATTTCACTAATTATCTCCTATTGGTATTTTGGTATTGGGTGCGGGGTTGTCTGTAGATATATAAAAAAACCCCAAACCTTATATCTACAAACCTCATATCGCCCATATGCGGATATGATGGTTTTGATTATTTGGTTTTATGGTTTGTAAGGAAGATGGGTGCGGGATATATAACATTTAGATGTACCTTCTATTGAAGTATCTAAGTCTTACCCTGTCTCTATCTTGTCTTGTTCCATTGCATTGTAGACATGCTGCTACAAGATTAGATAATGAATGGTCTATGTACCCTGAACTTATTGGGGTCAAATGGTCTGCTGTTGTAGCAGGTAAACCACAGTAATGGCATATGTAATTAGCAGCCTTTAATGTAATAAGCCTATTCTTCTTATACTCTGCACTGTCATAGTGACCCATCTTCTACCCATCCCATTACTACTGCTTTGTTACAGCACATTTCATCTATCCCCGCTTTTTCGCAGGTGTTGCACCAGTAGACCTTGGAGGCCTGTTCAGGAGCATCGTTGTCCTTGCCCATACTTCTGGATATTCGTCCCATTTGAATTTAATCTCCCCAACATTGCATAGGTCTAAGAGATGAGGGGCACATAGGTACTCCTGCATGTAGTAATAGGCATTCTGCCCACATCTACTACAAGGCTTAGGCCTTTCAGTATGTTTGTAATAAGCCATC
>Ga0315904_10004243_pt1 | contig 20542 bp, 32 predicted proteins | sample LakEriMetagenome_6_FD_203529 | JGI IMG/M metagenome (GOLD analysis project Ga0315904, IMG submission 203529) | Freshwater fungal communities from buoy surface, Lake Erie, Ohio, United States - Buoy 12 MA120 | ecosystem: Environmental > Aquatic > Freshwater > Lake | place: USA: Lake Erie, Ohio...
GCAACGTCTGCTTTGGTAAGGTTTGGTGCTTTTGGGTAGGTTCGTTCGAAATCGCCGAAATCAAATTCCATTTCAATAAGCTCCCAAAGTTCCGCAGGGATTGTGGGTTCTGCCAGACAAAGTTGAGCCAGCCTTTCGTTGAAATGAAATATCGCTCGATATGTGCCCCAAACCCTTTTGGTGGCGCCCAAGATGTACTGGGGTTTTCCACGGGCGAAGCCTTCATCCACCTCCGCGCTATAATCACACACCCCAGCGTCAATAACAAGCCCACACTCGGTGCAAACGGCGTCATCTTCCAAAGTTCGGATAAGTTTGTGTTCATGCTGTTGCTGCATCTGTTGCAATTAAATTTAGGTTTTTTTCTAATAACAAGTGTAACAGGAAAAAGCAAAAATGTCTCAGCGCATTCCCAAAAATCCTAAAGAGAAGTTGGAAAAGGAAGCCCGAAGCCTCAAAAGGGACATCGAAGATAAAAGAACTGCCGTAAGTGATCGAACTGTTTGGCAGACCGGGCGTGGAAGAGGCGATGAGGCACAAGATGAATTCCCAGCTCAATACTTTCCCGATCAATCAGAGGAAGATGAACGCATTCAGATGAAGATGAGGCTCCTTCGCGGTCAGGAACGGCCCCTAGGTGATGCCATGTTGACCGATAAGGATATTGAATACTTCATGAAAAAGGAGGAAACCAAACAACACATCCTTTTCGATGAATGGTTCAGTCGTCTATTTGATACCAAAGATATCAACAAAAGAAGGTTGGCTCAGGAATTGTATCCCGAATATTACTCGAAAAGAGAGGAAGAAATCGACCGTCAAGCTGCCATTCAAAAGAAGTTGGCCATGATAAAGCTGAGAGGTATAAAGGATTTGGATGATCTCAAGTTCGTCTACGCTTTGCAATCGGGCGACATCAAACTTCGCAAAGTTCCTCTCTACAACTTGGATACAGCTGAAGCTGAGCCTGATAAGCAATTCCAAAAAGGATTATTCAATCCTGCAAGAAAGGCTGAGGCCAATGACGGCTACAGAGGACCCAAGAGTCTCGGACGCGACATGATTGGCGCTGATGGAATACCCGATCTTGATTCACTGGGCGCCGCTCCCAGTCAAGGATTGGGAAGGGAAATTGCATCATTGAGACCTGCTAAATTGGACGGGGGATTAGGGGGAATTGTCTAAAATCAAAATTCTAAATAATAAATATAAAGACAAGAATGGGAGACGAAGCTCTTCAAATTAAAATTCCTTCAGATGTCCGTCGAGACTGGATGGCTCCGGTTGAGGACATGTTTTCTTATTTCGGTTTGACAACCCCTCTATTGCGTCTGACTGGGGTGACCGTTGCTGTTAGCGTAGCCTTGTTTTGGATGAAACCCCCTTCTTTGTTTGAAAATGATGGAGAACCAAAACCTTGGATTTTGTGGGGCACCAACGGTGTGACAACCCCTTGGTGGTTAGTGGCGTTGTTGTTGGGTTTGGCAAGTGCCACTTTTGTATAAAAAAAATTTCATTTCCACATAATTTTTGTGCAAGCAAAATGGAAGCAGAAGCGCCAACACAGACCAAAGCTGAATTTCTGAGAGAAAAGATGAGCAATCTTACAAGCTGGCTTTACGATAAGTTGTATCACTTGCATGAGGAATTTCCGAAGCTGAAATTGGATACCAAGGAGGAGGTTCTGAAAAAGTTAAACACTTTTGAGAATGAAGAAGACAAACTCAAAAGAGAGACCGAACTTTTTGACACAACCAAACACATCTGTTTGAACGTCTTGGGGGGAGTAGAGTTGGACTTGGAAAATAGCTTGCAAAGACAAAAGAGTGTGATGTTGGTGAGAAGTATCGTTGCTGCCATGATAGGGCAAGGCATAGTGGCAGTTTACGTTAAGGATATTGTTGAGACTAAAAAAAAAAGCGGCGAAATACCGATGGAAGAAGTAGTTGAAGTAAGCGACCCATTGGTGCAGCAAAACTTGTTGAAAGACGTACAGCCAGAAGTACAGGCATTGATGAAAAATGTTACGATGCGTGTCATGCAAACCCTGAAGGAAGAGGACTTTTTGCGTATTTGTAATTACATCAATTGCTTCATTGATGTGGTGACAAATTTGTAATTTTCTAGTTATTACAAATAAAAAAACGCGATGAGTAAGATTGAAGTAGCTCCAGGTGTCACTACTGAACCTCGTTTGAGCAACCTAGCAAGTAGCACCGTTGCGCCGAGCACCACTCCGAAACGAGGGCGGGCCGCTCCAAAAGAAAAGGAAGCCCCCCCTCCTAAACCCAAACCAGTTACCAAGGCAGCTGCCAAATATGCCATGGAGAGTCTCAACAAAACTACTGAATCCGGTGGAGGTGGAGATTTGGCCATGCTTATGAGTCAAGCCATGGCTTACAAACGTCATTTTCCTCATTTGGATTTTTCCGGCATGCCCAACAACAGCTCACCAGCGTCATGGCAAGCATTCATTAACGACTTGGGAAATCAAAACGCTGAAGAAGGCAGTGTGGCAACTTTGCAATCAATTTATTTGATAGGGCTAGACTTGGGAGTACGCGGCAATATTTTCTTTGGAAACCCTTTGGGAATGAGCATCAGGACCTTGCCTAGTGTGGCCAAAACAGCCATAAAGGAGAGAAGCTTTTTGGAAAAAGAATTTACTGAACTGGCCATTTTGCATCCCGAATGGTGCAGACCTGGCCCGTTTCAACGTATATGTTTAGCTACACTTGGTTTGCTGCGAGAGGTCCACAACGCTGAAAGCACAGGAGCTGTGTATACCGCTCCTTCGGATAGTGTGAAAAACGAAGCCAAAGAAAAATGGAGAGATTTGTAAAATAATTTCTAACATGAATAGAAAGGCAAAAACAGAATGAATCCTCTCTTTGTTGTAGGCGGAGCTGCTGCTTTATTTTTTTTATACGAAGCCAACCAGAACAGTATGGTTGCCAAACCGAAGACCTCTCCCGATCATTTGCCTCTAGCTAGCTCACAATTTTCCAATATGAAAGAGAATCCATTTCAACAGAAGGAAAGAATATTGGTGGGCAAGATAATGCCCACCCAGAAAGGACAATTGGAGAATCCCACACTTGCTGGACGTTGGCTGTTGACTCTACCAAGCGGGTGCATGTTTCCTTGGGTTGGCAGCTTCAATCTATTAAAGCGCAAGGTGACAGTGCAAATACCAGGAGTAAAAAAGACTCCCAAAGGTTTTGTTGCTGTGGGAGAAGATCGTTTTCAGTTGGAATCGCTGGACGCATTCCAAAAATAAATTCTAACATTCAATAAAAGAGAAACAATGAGTGGTAATTTCCGCAGCAAGTTAATTCAGCCCCGCTCCATTCAGGTGCTTCCACAGTTCCACAATGCCAACCAGTTTTACATGAAACACTCGGGGTTGCAAGAGGTTGTAGCATCAGGTACTGAACGGGTGCGAGTGGCTGAAAGAGCAAGAAGAAAACGTTTAAATCAAACAACCATGGGGGCAACTTACGATACCTCTTCCATTACTTGGGCATTGGGTATCAGCGTTGGATTGTTTCTGTTAGTCACTTTGTTGAGAAATCGTTAAATAAAATCTAAGCAAAAGATTGAAACAAAAAATGAACAATCCGTTCGACGGCAAAACAATTCAAACAATTATTGTGTCTTCTGTGCTCACAATGATAGCCGGTTATTATTTGGTACCGGGAGCAGCTACATTGACGACTGCTTTATGGTTAGGGCTTGGCAATGCTGTGATCGAAGTGCTTGCTGTTTACATTATCAATGAATTTGAGAACTAAAAATCTAAGATAAATAAACAACAACAAAACCATGAGTTTGCCACTAAGAAAACAACCTCTACAATCGCAGCATGATTACAATCAAAGCTTGGCCGAACAAAAGCTTTTTGCGGATGTGGCTTTTGCCAATACAAGCAGAGGAATCAGATGGTTTTGGGACCGCTTTGGAGGTGATCAAGTTTCAAATCGTATTACTCGTGCCAGAAAAGACGAACCTCCACAATTGAGTCAATTTTTCAATTACAACCAGACCAATATAATTGACGGTGGTTTTTCCTTACCGAAAAAGCCTGCTTGTTGTAAAAGTTGCAGCAAAGCAGGGGATTCTCCAGCATGGCCTGTAACTCCCTACAGCAAACCTCCATTCACCTGCCAAATGGCTAATCCCCAAGCTGAGGGAGCTAACTGCCCTCCTTGGCATGGTCTACCCACTCAAGAATATCTCTACAACGATTTCTACTTGTGTTGTGCTACCGATCCATTTGGCGCAACCGCTGGCGAACTTTTGAGCCGAGCTAAATTCGAAAGAAACAGTATAGATCATGGAAGATTGAACCTGAACCTTGACCCTGCTACACGCACCCAAGGCGGTAAAGCGCAAAAAAAAGTAGGCCATCTAATGAGAACCTCAAACCATTTTGTATCCACAAGGGTTTCAACTTCCTAATTAAAATAATCTAAACTGAAAACTAAGAAACCCAAAAAATGTCTCGTAACAGTCCTCTAGGAAAAATGCCTGATGCAGCTGGCAAGAAATCTGGAAACAGAAAAGCCGTCAAAAGGTTGAACGTCCCTGTGGTGGGCAAGAGAACTCATTTAAGCAGCATGATGGCTCCGCGTACTTCTATTTCTTTGGCCGATACAGAAACCGGACCCGGCAGCAGCATGATGGGTTACGTGGTGGTGGCAGGCTTAGCCATAGCAGCCATTTATGCAATAACACATTCTTAAGAAATAAAATTCTAAGCTGCAATGTATTAAACAAAATGAGTGACACAGCAACGGGTGTAGCTTTTATCGTGTTGGCTGTTGGTGGGGCTTACTATTTGAGCCAGTCTACCAAACAACTTTCGAAAGTCGAAATAATGAGTGCAACCCAAAAGAACGTGACAAGCGATAGAGCCACCAACGCCTCTCGTTCTCCCATTCAAGGGACCAACGTTTTCGAAGCTGAAGCACCGAGTTTGATTGGCGCATTTGGCGGAGGCAGATTAATGGAAAGAGTGGTGAGCACAAGATTGGGTCAATCATGGAGGGACGCAGAAATGCCTGTGATGGCGAGTATGCGGAGGGAATCAAACGCTCCGTTGGACGTCATGTTGGCAAGAGTTCAGAGTGGCGTAAAATCCGTTTACGCGCATACTATGGGCAAAACGGCATACATTTTGGATGCAGAAAGAGAAAGACCAGTCATACAAGGAAAGATCAGGCAGAAATTTCAAATCGCCAACTTTCTATAATAAAATAATTTCTAACTTTTAATGTAAACTGAAAACTGAGAAATGCAAGAACCAGCTGAACATCAGCATGAAGAAAGTGAGGATGGTTTGTGCAGCGGATGTTTTATCCGTCATACCATCGGCGCCGCGGATGTAAACAATGCCAAGCGCCGTCTAGTTCAAGGCTTAAAAATGCAAGAAAACTTTCTCGAAAAATTTGAAGATCACCTAAAAAAGCCCAAGACGTATGAAACACGTAAAAGATTGAGAGACTTCTTTGAAGAGACTCTGGAAGAGTTTGATCAATTGTTTGCTGAACAATTGCCCGAGTACGCTGATCAAGAGGAGTACAAAAAAATCCACGACAAACGCAAGAAAAGGAAAGTTGAATGTTAAATTTCTAGCATCAAAAATAAAGTTGAGCAAGAATGCAACATCCTTATGCTGTGCAAAAGAGAAGTGAACAGGTTTGGGAAAGAAGTCGGGTCAGAGGGTTGGAATTTCAAGGAGTAAACAATGTTTGGGGCGCCCAACAGAAAATCGGTATGATGGCAGACAAGGATAATCAGCACGCCATCAACGCAGTAAACCGCTATAAATGGTTGGGGACTCTTCGTCAAGATGATGCCAAATACAAGTTCTTCATTGAAGCAGCTCGTCAAGGCACCCCGTTCAGAAACGCCCACCGTCAATATCGTATTTTTGGCTAATCGATTTTCTAATAAATAAGTTAACAGAAAAACAAGTCCATGGAACAATCACTTAAACCATCACAACGCCCCAATTTTAAAGGGGAAGAATTGCCTGAAGAATTAAGAAGTCCACGCAGGCAAAAGGTCGAAAAAGAGGAAGAACCAGTTGAAAGTTCTGGATTTTTGGAGTGGTTGACAGAGATTCTTCCTATCTTTTTGGCTGGCCTAGGCATGGGACTTTTCTTGTTCTATCTATTTTCTCCAGCTTCTGTGGTTGAAATGGCAGAAGAGATGTCTGAAGCAATGTAAAAATTCTATTGCTTAAAATAAACAACAATGATTCGCATCGAAACTGAAGATTTGGGTGTAAGAACTGCCAATTTGGAACCCCGAAGAAAACAAAACAAACATTCAGGGTTTTTTATTACTATAAACACTAATTTCAACCCCAAAGAGGCAGAGGCCAATGGCTACGATTGCGCTAACAGGTTGCGCAAAGCTGTGAAGGCGATGCTGACAGAGGAAGAACGCTTGAAACGTATTGTGAAATTTTTAATTCCTGATACATGGTCTAGCGAAACCATCAAAAAGATTGACTCACAATTTGTGGTAGAAAGAGGAAGACATGCCAAAGGAAGTCGTATACATTCTCACGCTGTATTACACATTGAACACACTTCCAAAATTCAGTTGGACATTCCCAAAATCAAGGAAGAGATCTTGCCATTCTTCAAGGACGGCCCCTGCAACGTAAAAAATCTATATGTGAATGTAAGAGCAATCCGAGCAAATTACGGTGTAAGAAACTATTTAACCAAGGAATCAAGCGCATGATCTGTAACTGCCGAGATATGAGTTGCAAAATTAAAAAAGGTTTTAACAACAGCCAAGTAATGCGCTCTAACAAACAAAAAAAGAAACTTGCTAAACATCCCGAAAAATGTAAGTGGGAAAACGAAGAAGAAGAAGAACACAGACAAACTGAAGAAGAAACAGACGCCTCGCAGTATCCTTGGATCGATGTAGATGGCGTCTCTTATGTGGATATAGAACAAGTTTTGGCCAACCCAAAGTATCACACCACTTCAGGGCGACCCATGTACGTGCCAGGAAAATGGATTCCCATCAGACAATATAACCCAACAATACATGATCCAGAGTACCCGAGTTGGATTATTTATGGCAAACGTAGAACGGGAAAGACCTTCTTTATGAATTGGTGGTTATGGTTTCATCAAAGGGAATACGATCAGGTTTATGTCTTTTCTGAAACTCTTATCAACGGCTTTTGGTATAAGAGAGTACCACGGCAAGCAGCATACCCACAGTGGGACGAAGACAGAGCTGCTCAAATTCTTGATTTTCAGAAATGGGTAATCGAAAACCCAAAGCAAGCGGCTCAAAAAGGTTATACGGATAAAACAGTTGTGGTTCTAGATGATGTAATTGCCAACAGGACTCTTCGTAACGCAGGAGATGACGGTCAGTTTGCTTCTCTCTACGTTCAAGGAAGACATACCCATATGACTGTTGGGACTGCTACCCAAAAAGCCACCGCTCTGCCTCCAAAGGTAAGAGATAATATCGATCTTGTGTTTATTATGCGTCAAGAAAATGCTACCGAGATAGAAAGAATTTGGAAAGAACATATGAGCAAACTAAACCGAGTGACAGCTATGGAAATGATAGATTGGTGGACGAGGACAGAAAACTACAAAGAACCAAACGAGTTGAGGTATGTCTTGGTGATTGACACTGACCCTTGCAAAAGTTACAACGAACGCTTCTATTACGCAATCCCTGAAGACCCAGGGGAATATCATTTAGGAAGCAAAGTATTTTGGGAAGAAATGGATTATTAATAAACATAATGTTTTACAGGCATTCTTGGTTTTGATCCAAGTCCCTCCTGCTACTACTGTATACTCAAACAAGCGTAGAGCACCACTAGCAAGCACTCTAGAATCGATTCGCGCGTCTTGGAGAACGATTTCGCAGGCACTCTCCCATTGAGCTAAATGCCTCTGTTTAAATCCGCTTCCTCGCAAAAAAAAACTCCTTGTCTGGGTGTTGATCCCAGTCTTCCCGCGTGACAGGCGGAGGTGCTACCGTTGACACTAACAAGGATAAATGGACAGCTGAGGATTCGAACCCCAATAGCAACCCATAGGGAAGCGCATTTCCATTATGCTAGCTGCCCTTTTATTTTATTGTTCCTAGAGAATGGTTAGTATTGTTATCCTGCGTAGTTTCGTGATTTGTCGACGAAGAAGAAATCAAAGATGCGTTCGTTCGGACGTAAAAATACTACCACTCACCTTGTTTAACCCCGCTTCTTCAGTTTCCTCTATACAATACACCCACTCGACCCCTACAGAGTTGGTTAGTATTTTTATCCTGCATTTGGGTAAGGCCATTTCATCTTCGCGTATAACTATTTACATCCCGTTCGTTCGGACGTAAAAATACTACCACTCACCTTACCATTGTTCCACACAATGCATCAGGGACGCTTGAGCAAACAAACCTGTTTTTTTTTACGAAAGGGGTGGTTAGTCTAAAACACTTTCGACTAACTTCCGTAAAAAAATCGTGTTATTTTGAAACGAGATAAGGTGTGGTGTTGCTTTTCAAGTGATAGTAAGAGGGGCGTCCTCATATGTCATAGGAGTTTTTGTGAACTAATGTACAAGCCACCCACCTTTTGTTTACGGCGCAGCGCTCAAAATGACTAATTTGTGGGGCGCTCAAACGCGCTGCGCAATTTTCAGGGGTGGTAGGCCATTGGTGAAAACACGTCATCAAGGTTTGATGGCGATTGGCTATCACTCGGTAGAGAAGAAAATGCGGATTCACATTCCGCAGCACGTGCGCAAATTACCGCAAATTGCGCAATTTTGTTTGAAAAATAATCTGTAAAAGGCAATTTCCAAGAAAAAAGCTCTTGTTCATTTACTTATAAAATTCTTTTATTAAAAAAAAGTTTATATTTTACGCGGGCGAGGAAGTTTGGCCCCGTAAATTAATTACCATAACGCTTTATGGTTTTCTTCATTACAGCAAAATCAGACAATTGGGGCGGTTAAATTCGAAATCAAAGGAGCTAAAAATAGAAACTAGAAGAAAGTTACTATGAACGACTCAGTGGTAGTTCCTCAAGTGCCCCCCCCTTCTGTAGAACATTTCGCCCCCGACTCGAAAGAGTATGAGACTCTGACCTTTGTCACTGAAAATGAGTTTGTGGATCACTTTTCTCAGTCGGCGCTCGAAGCACAAGAGTTTATGCACAAACTGACCCAAAACCGCCCCATGACAAAGAAGGAGGTGAAACACTTTAAACGAGACATCAGAATAGTCGCAAAAGAATCATACAGAAAACAAATCAAAGACGAGAAGGGCAACGTTGTACTGAAGTTACCGAAAATGAAGAGAGTGGAAGAAGGTGAGGGGGGCCTAACTGAACCCAAAGAAGACACCACAGTAACAGACCGGCTTTCGGTTTACCTCTTAACGCGCCGCCAAACTGCACACTTTCGAGGTGAATGTTGCAACGGGGAACTCTTTCCAGACTTTGTAAACGACTACTTAAACGATATGCGTTGGGTGTTTGAGATAGGCAAAATGGACAACAACCATTTGTTCTGTCTGTTTTGTCAGAAGGAAATTGGTGAGGATGAAAAGGAAGCATTGGTGATGAAGAAAGTAAGCGCTCGCATGGAAAGCGAATTGGTTGAAGCCAAATGTTGGCTTACTTGCCCTCATTGTGACGACAAGATACCTGTATGGGATGGTGAAGAAGAACAATACAAAGAAAGAGGACTTCGGTCGAACAAGGATCTGTCTGACAAAACATTTGTGTCGTGGGGAAAAAGAAGGATAGACGTTGTTATTCCAACACAAACAATTTATTTCACAACTGGCGCTCCTCAAAAGAGCGAGGCATCAGGGTTGTAGAGTTGAAATAGTTCTTTGCCCATTAAATGTATCTCATCAAGCAACCTGTTTGTTTCTTCTATGATTTCTTCACCAGCCGAGAGAAGTAATCTTATTTCTTTTGGAGATATCCTACTCTTTTGGAAGAGTTTTCTTTTGTACTGCCCAAAGTAGTCTGTAAACTCAGGTATGTAGGTCAAATCCTTGTCAAGTGAAGTATTAAGCTTCCGTTCCTCATGAGTTGGGTTGTTGCATTGAAAATCCAAGGGATCTACATGATTAGTCCTCCATATAGCGGGCTTCAAACGATTAGTCATATATATTTTGGAATGGCGCATCAACGTGATAAGCCAACAGCGTACAGGGCTAAATGTACAGTCTTCCACAATTGTTTGTTTTTCTTCTTCTTCATTTTTGTAGATGCATTGGCCTCTGCAAGGAGAGGGAGGATGATGGGTGTTGTTGCAGAAGCTTCCTTGAGGGCTGAAAAGCTTCCCCAGTGCGGTATCCGGGTCAAGGATAATTTTACCTCGTCGATTTGTTCCGGTAGGCACGTGCAGATATTCCCTCATATCTCGCACTTTTTTATACCAAAAATAGTTTATCTTTTTGGTAATGACCTCGTGCGTTGCCGAGTTAGTCAACAACAACGAGAAAATATCTGAAAACGGGAGATATTCGCAGATTTCGCCCGCAATCTCGTGCGGTAACATTTGAAATACGTGAGTTGCGGGGTTCATGTTAATTATGCGGACTTCGTTTGTTGGGTTGCCAGAAATTATTATTTCGACGAAGAAAAAAAACAAGAAGAAGAACGCATGAGCAACTTAATCGATTTCGAGGCTATGGAGGCTAACCTACAAGACTCATCTTCTGACTCCGACTTTGATGGCGACCGTGAAGAGGAGGAGTTGTTGAGCGATCTTTTTGACGAAGACACGCGTCCCTTGCCTGAAAAGGGAAAGGAAAAAGAGAAGGGGGTGGACGACGAACAGCGCCACAGAGAGGAAATAGAAGCCAATCAGCGCAGGGTATAACACAACAAGAAAACATTTTATTTAACTTTTTGTTGTTTATAAAGGGGCGCTCTTCAGACCCCATGGATCTCGACCTTGTGGAACAGCTTAGTCAAAGTATTTTGGGGGAAGAGGAAGGTCACGGGCCGCAAGAAAACGAACTCAGAGGACGAATGATTGAAACCTTGACTAATTTGAGACAGCAGATCCAATTGAGGAATTTGAGACAAAGCGCTAGTCCTGAAACCCCTGCCAGGCCTAGGGGTTTGCGCCGTGTTGACAGAACGTGGAAGCCTCCCGCCATCGAGTTGTCACCCGAATTTTGCGCTTCTCGTCGGGATGAAGAAGTGGAACAAATCAAGCAAGCCCTCACGCCCATGTACGAGACAATGGAAAGGGAAATCAGAGATATTCGAAACGAAAACCGAACCAAACGAATCTGGAAAACTGATCCTGAGAAGAAAGTTTCTACAGCTCCTTTCATGAAAAGTGACAGGGCTTCATGGGTAAACCATCGCTATATATCTCCCGGTTGGCAGAAGTACACGGAGGTGCTTGGCGATGTAAACAGAAAGTTCAATCCCTACCAATTCGATGACGACTATGCCGAATTCCTGTTTCGAGGTTTGCATCTGCCTGAAAACGAACGTACACTGGCGACCCGCAAACAGCTCCTTATCGATTACATGAATCATCACGTTTGCGTAATCAGAGGCAGAAAAAAGCCCTATTACTGCATTCGTATGAGCGATCCTGAAGGCGGTGTCTACATCGACAGGAAATCTGATTTGAAGGACGTCATCATCTACTTTCATCGCAAAGTCTATTGTCGAGACCCGAACGAAGCGGAGGAAGGCAAACCTGCCAAGCCAATGGAAATGGGAAAACTGTGGTCTGAAAGTGGACAACGTCTGACATTCCACAACGAAATCTTCGACCCGCAGCTCTATTATCTGAAACTGAATCAGGACCCGCAGTATGATCCCAGACATGACGAGTCGATGAACACTTTCAAGGGAATAGCCGTCAGCCCAGCCAGGGCAGCAAAGTTCCATCACCAGCTGTACTATCGTTTGATTCGCCCAATCTACGACCCGTACGAAAAGCAGTATTTCGACCGTCGTCCTTGCGCCGGGTGGTTTCATCCTATCTTTGTTGATCGCTCGAATTTTACTTTCTTCAACGACCTTTTCGATGACATTAAGATTGGAGATATCATGACCCAATACCATGCAATCCCTGAACGCCCCTACGCCAGAGGCCCCGCTTGGATGAGAAACCCTTTTTGGGAGGAAGACCATTTGCCCCTACAGCTCAAGTTACGTGAGTACAACTTGAACTATTACTTTGAAGTTCCCCCGAAAAAGCTGGCCTTCAATGTCATGAGCACTGATCCCAAAGAAAGAGAAGAGGAAATCTTCAACATGTGGTTTAACAACCCACACCAACCCTACCACGACGCTGGCCCTTCTGTCGCTCCCATCCTGCAATGGATCTGGGAAGCCCTTTGCGGAGGCTGCAACGAAGAAAACTACTCCTTCATAATGAAATGGCTGGCGACTTGGCGCACCACCTTTGAACCGGGAGGAGTCACCACCGCTTTGATTTTGCGCAGCGCCCCAGGAACTGGTAAAACCAGCTTTGTAAAAATGTTGGGCGCCATGATAGGGGAGCGCTATTTCATGGAGACCAACGACACGACGGATATCTTCGGTTATTTCACCACTTCTGTGGACGAGAAGTTGTTACTCTTCTTGGATGAATTCAAGGTGAACAAACCGGATGACATGAGGAAACTCAAGGCTCTGGCCACTGGTACTCACGTTCGTCAGAGAGCCATGCAGAGAGATGCCGTTCAAGTCAAGAAATGGTTTTCCACCATCATGTGCGCCAACAAATACATGGTGCTGTTTGCTGAGCCAGGAGAGCGCCGCTGGGTCTTCCTTGAATTGCCTGACAGCCTGTGTGGATGCAAGAATTATTTGACGGCTCTTCAACAGTCCCTGTTTACAAAGGAAGGCAAATTCGAGTTCAGCGGGGATAGGACCTACAACCAAAACGTAGCTGGCGCTGGGGTCGTTCTCTTTGCTCATTATCTGGACAACTGGCCTCGAAGCGAAACCATTTCCATCCTTCAAGTCCCGCAAAACGCTTTGCTGTATCTGCATCAGGTTGCTTCATTGGAAAGTGTAGCCGCCTGGTGGTTCGAGAAGTTGCGTCGTGGAATGACAATGGAAAGCAATGCCTTGGATGATTGGATGTTGGCTCCTGTTAGGGATCAAAGACTTGAGCTAAAATTGATGGAAGAGGACGTCTGTGCCAACTTTGTTCGAAATTACGAACAGGCGATTACTAGTCCAGGCCAGAAATCCTTTACCGACCACTGGATGGCAAAGCACAGTACCGATGGCCGACTCGATTGGCAGAAGGTTGTGCAGAGTATGATGAGACCTTTGCAACATGGCCCCCGTTCTAAGATCTACACGTTGGTTTCTGGTACCCCCTATGCCGACGCACCCAGAATCTGGGTTTTTGTGGCCATACGAAGAGGGCTGTTGACTGTGCCTCAAGGAACTGCCTTGCGCTTCAAAAACAAGTGGTTTCGGGGTCACTGTTATGCCTATATCTTCGAGGGAACGGATGGTTGGGAAAGATACCTCTACAAGCCAGCTCTCTACAATCTCTATCTCAACGAGAGCAATCGGGTGGAACAAAAAACCTTTACGCGCTTTTTCGAGGAGTTGAAACAACTCGGCCTGTGGGGTAGCCAATCGAGAGTGGCTTGCAGCATGTCATTTAACAAGAGAGTATTTGTGACTGCTCAACTTCCTGTGGATAGGGTTCAGGTTTCCGGATTCTCTTTACCCCCTGGTTCTCAAAATCATCCTTCCCATTCTCCCCGCATGGAAGCGCCGAGTCAACGCGTTTACTTGAAATTGGACACGCTCTACAAACATCGCAGAGCTTTTTGGGAATTTATGCGTTGGGATCTAAGACATTGGAATGATGTATGGGACCCCAAGACAGGGCAAACAGCCACGAAGGAAAAGCCTTGGCATTTGTTTGGAGATAACAAGTTTTATTAGGTTTGATTTTCCTCATCAGGGATTTCAACATCCTCTAACGGAACCATAGGGCTATGTTTGCACGGCGAAGAGGCTGCTGCGATACAAGAACACTTGCCGCATTTGCTTTTGAATCGAAAGTGTAAGAGAAAGGTGCAGATTAAATCCAAGATAGTAATAAAGGCGTTGACACAAACTATGACAATGGTGTAGGTGTCCATTTTATATTTTTTCTTTCCTAGAAAAACAATGGCAAACTCAGAAGACCTCAAAGCCCTCGCTCAGGACATGCAAGAAGATTTAAACGATCAGCTCGCTGTTCTTTTGACAGGACCTTCAGGAGGATGGAAAGCCACCGCAAATTGGAGAGACACCCACATACAGAGAATGGTCAACCGTAGAAAGACTGCCGAAAGATTGAAAGCATTAGGTGAAATCAAAGGACTTTTTCCAGACGAAAAACTGGCAGTTCAAGAAATGTTAGCAGGAGTGGGAATTGTGATACAAGAATAAACTGGTTTATTTTATTTACTTTGTGAACCCAGCAAAGCGGAATTAGGAACTTTGCGACAGAGCAAAAACTCTGTAAAAGGCAACGCCCGCAGCGCCTTCAATTAACGACAAAACCATGTCATTGGTGTCGAAAACTCCGGCGCCATAGATACCGTAACTAAGTGCGCCCGCAACAATCGCCCCTGCAACAATATCGATCAACTTGATCTCGGAAGCGTTTGTGATTCCGTCATAAGTCCATCCACTCCTATTAATCAGGTAAACGGCAACAGCCGCCCCCGCAGTTCCAACCAACATTTGTGAAGCCATACTTTCTCTTGGTAGTTTACTTGTTAATTAGAAAATCTCTCGTAATCACGAAAAGTAAAATAATATAAAAAAATGAAGAGAAGAAGGCAAACGAAGGAGAGGGCACCCAAAAAGAGTCCAGAAGAACTGCGGCTGCTAAGAGAGAAGAAGCGCAAAGAGGAACAACTTCAAAAGCAATTGAGTTACCACTCTACGATGAAGCGTCTGGAGGATACTCTACAAGATTGGCGCTGCACTGTTTACAGTTCTCTACCATACAGATGGGGAATGAAAGGCAACTTTCGTGTGGATGCGCAATTCGGTTGCTTCACCAACTCGTCTGTAGGGCCACTTCTCGAAAAGGGGAGAACTGAACGCTGGCTTGAATTCTTTGATTTGCAAGTGGGGGATAAGTGGACGCTGAGCTTAGAAGTTCTGGAAACCCCTCCAAAAAATAAAATCCCTCCGATGCCTGCCTTGCTGGACCCCGATCTTTTCGATGAGGATGTTTCAACTCAACCCGAGTTAAAGTTGACTGCTGCTGGAAAGGCCTTGCAAGAATATGCCAAAAAAAAGGACCTAGGGCCAGACGTGCGTTTACGTACTTCCTCGGAGGTTGAGGCTATCTTCACTACCCCTTCGGCACCGAAAAAGGAGTTGTCTGATGGACACATAGAAGAGGCAAAAGAGAAAGCTGGTAAACCCGAGAAAGTAGAGGAAGAGAAAGAAGAAGAGGAAGAAGAACAACCTGTCAAAAAGAAACGAATCGAGCCCTCACCTGAATCTTCGGAAGATGAAGGCTTAGATCCTTCCAACATCTTGGAAAAGGACAAAAGCGAAAAATACAATGGTTGGCGCCAACCCGCTTTGAGGGCCGAATGTAAACGAAGAGGTCTACCGCAAAGAGGAACGAATGCGGCATTGGTGGAGCGACTTTTGGATGATGACCGAAAAAAGTCCCCTGTCAAGAAACGCTTCATTCTGAAAAAGAGAGCTTTCGTTGATGCTGAAGCAGAAGAAATTCCAGACGAAGAAATTTCTGAAAGCGAAGAAGAAGAAAAAGAGTTTTAAAACAAACAAATAAATGGAGTGGTGGTCCTCAGATCCTGAAACAGAAGACTATTTTCTACAAGCATTTGCTCAAGGTATTCATAAATTTTGCGCGGGTTCCTGTGGGCGCATTCTCGAAAAACAGGATGGCTGTAACCACGTTCAATGCCCAACATGTCACACAGAAATGTGTTGGGTTTGCAACAAAAAGAAATATGGCGAAGAAGGATGTAACGATTTAACCCACAACTCTCATTAAAATATCGTAAAATTTCTTGTACATATGTTAACTGAATGCAGACAGACGCCATTGTAGGTTTGATACAAAATATACTAACCCTTTGTAAACAGGTTACACGCGTAGTTGGTTTGACTGTTAAGTGTGCTACAAAGAAAAATCTAACACCAAAGAAAACAAAGAAAGAAGGTAAGTAATGGACGTACTAACGAACCCAGTTGTAATAGCGAAGGATCTTGGGGTGGGCTCTTTTGGAATCTGGTTCATCGAATATTTTGTGGTTCCCAGCGGTCTGTGGAGCGTCTGGCCAAACAAGATGTCTCTTGCCATAACCGAAGGTGCTGCCAGCGTACTCTTGTGGAATTCTGCAATGGGAGCCGGGGGCTCATGGATGGACTGGCTTGTGCACGCGCTTATTGGAGGCATTGGTGGATACTACATTGTTTATTGGATGAAAGGGGATACTATTCAATAAACTTCTTTGAAGTTAAGTCGTAGTAAGAGGTAAATTCTTTCTTTGCTTCTTCTGCAACCAGCCCGCCTGGGGCGTAAACGATGGCTTTTCTATTTTCTTCGATAGCATCGGCAAGATGGCGTAGAGTTTCTTGTATTTCTTCTTCTTTTGTTGCTGTTTCTTTTCTTATATCCTTACAGCACTCTTGAATTTTGCCATTTACGTTATAGAAGATATATTCTTGGATATTTTCTACCCCATGTCTGAGCATCTCTATGTTTTTTTCTATTAACTGCAACCTGAGTTCTTTGTGATTTTTTTTTTGCTCTCTAGCCATACTTGCTTCCTTTTGTTTCATATAGCCCCCTGTCGGGCTGAAACGCTTCTTCTTCCTTGTTTGCATACTTTTCGAAGAATTTTACATGTCAAACAAGAAGTGCGAGGTTTGTGAAAGAAACAGTATTGTAAGGATGCAGGGCCACAGTTATTGTGAAGTGCATCATTTAGATAATCCTGTAGAAAGAAAACGGCAGGAAGAACATCTTGAATTTGGAATGAGACATGGTTTGTTAACAGAGCTTGAATACGGAAAAGAACGAGGGGAAATTCGTGACACCTCAGAAGGCTTGCGCTGTAATGTCTGTCGCTCCTCTCTTTGGATTGTTTCTGTTACGGAACTCGATTTCAGAAAATGTGGTACAAACAGTTGTGATGAAAGCGTTTGTGAGCCATATATATATTGTAAGAAATGTTCACAGGATCAGAAGCTTTGCATGAACTGTGGTAATAAAACGGGTGTCTTTTATTACATCTAAACTCAGCCTCTCATAAAACCTGTTTCCTGAGCCTTTACTCCTTGCAAAAGAATCAACTCCTTTTCAACGTCAGCCAGCTCAGCTTGAAGAATAGCGAGTTGTTTTTTCTTCTTGTCCAAAAGACTGGTGTCACAATAGATGTCGTAATCCAGCACTTCGACTGTTACCTTGAGAGCCCTAATGGCGTGGGTTAGGTTTGCTATCTCGTCCCCTTCGGTAACCAGGGCTTTTAAGTTGGTTAACAACAGCTTCTTGGTTACTTCTTTCATGTCTTCTTGGTAGCCGTCCTGCATTTTACTTCTTCAAACAAAATTAATGTTTTTTCTTGGAAACGACCAATAAATTCAAACTCCGCAACTCAGGTACGTCAGTTGTCCAACAACGCTGGTAAATAAATAAATAAGTAACTCTTGTTTCTTTTTCTCAACAACAACAACAACATGCAGACCTCACAGCTTCCAGTTTCACCACCCGTGCGCAAAGCGAAGGAAGACAATTTGGAATACTGGGTTGCTCGCTTTTATGCCATCACACCAACTCCGCCCCCTACACCTCTGTACTTGGCCTCCCCCCTTACAACGATCGACGAAGATGGAACCTTTACTGTATAAGATGCTCTTTTACCTTATTCTTGGTTGCATTGTGCCTCTGGCTGTTGCTTTAGTTCTTTTTTATTTCTATCTTTCTGTATGCTTAGTACGAGGTTACTTGCAAGCTTTGCGAGAAGAATAAAACTTTATTTCTTTCAGCAACCTAACTCCTTTTTTATGTTTTCGTAGTAGGCAACCTTTCTTTCCAACTTTGCTATTTCTCCATCGAGGAAGCGTTTTGTTTCTCGTACCACTTCCTCGTCTTCCAACCCTCTGATTAATGCACCAGTCCACACTCTTTGCCACTTTTCTCTACAAGTGATTAACATAGAGCCATCACTTTGTTTCTGATATAGAATGCCTCTTTGTTCCCACTCCTTAACGCTTTGTTGCTCTTTTACTTCTTCTGTCATGTCCACAATAATCATCGATTTCCAAGAAAATTAGTTCAGACATGTCATTTCATGTCTTGTCTGAACTAAATGTGCTGGGCATACTCTGACTGTGTCGAATGTGGTAACAGAACTACCTGCATTTCTGTTTGTGACTGTGAAGATGACTACGAATGCTATGCAGCAGGCCACAGAGATTGTAAGTCTTTTAGCACGTGCTGGAAGTGTTGTGGGGACATTTGTGAGGATTGTGAAAACAACTTAATGCAAAACGGTCGAATAACTTGCACAAATTGTTGGTTTAAGATGCTGAAAAGGGTTTCTAAACTTGAAAAAAAATAAAGAGTTTATTATGGAAAACAGGCATTACAAGGGCATGTAAGAACTCCTGGGTGTCTAAATTCTTTGCACCACATGCACTGTCTGTAGCTTCTCTTTGGGCAGGTTTCGCGGTGCCATGTCTCTCTTGGGTCCACGTAGGGGTTGATTTCGGGGTTCGGACAACACTCCATGTAGTTGTCTAAAGCTGCAAAATAGGCTTGTCTATCTTCGTAATAGAGTGGGGCAATCCAAGGTACTGGCTCTTCAACAACAGGGGGGGGGGTTTCTTGCATTCTGAAGTATTTGTTGACGTCGGCTGTGAGTTGTTGAAGTCTTTGTTTTTGTTCAGAAGTCCAATGTTCTGAGACTTGTGTTCTTTTATTCATTTTTTAGTTCCAATAAAAAACCTGCGCGGCCTTTAATTTTGGTAACCGGGTCAATTCCGTTTAGCTCGTCTCTCTTCTATTATTTCTTTTATTTTTTCATTTATAATTTTGTTACTTTCTTCAATCTCCCATCGCATCCTTTCTTCTTCTCCTCTTTGATTAGTAATCCATTTATTTGCGCCGTTTTGTATAGCACATAGCTTAAATGCAGGTGGTGGGCCTTGCCATGGATTACTTTCCTTCTTTTCTCTCATTACAGTTTTGTCCTTCTGATAGACAACTTCTCTTTTTTTCTGTTCTACTGTACCACTTTCCGTAATTGTTTTTGTCAAAATAGTTGCTTTGTAAACCCCCCCCTCTGGTACCTCCCATCTTCCTTCTTCCAGATTCATTTCAAAGAAAATTACGAAAGAACTTTATTTACGAACGTAATTCTTCCTTCTTCTTAAAGTCTTCTTTTGCGGCTTGGAAGAGAGTTTCTGATGGAAGCTCGTAAAGTATTTCTGACAAAGCTTCTAAACTTTCTTGCATCTTATTAAGATGGTCCTGAATCCCAATCAAGGACATGTCTTCAAAAGCAGAGTTTCGGGTCGCTTCAGCTACTTGTTTTTGTAATATGGCCTCCCCAGCTTCGATGTGTGCAACCCTTTCACTGAGGTTATTCATAACGCCTGGCTCAAAATGAAGAAACGCTGAACCCATGTGCAGTCGCAAAGAATCTTGTAGGCAGTCTAAGCGTTTCTCGACTTGCTTTTCATGGTCAAGTTGACGTTGCTTGATTTCTTCTATCTCTTCCTTCAATCTTGTAGTTATTTCTCTGTTCTGTTTGAGTCTTTCGAGTGCCTTTTTCCTTCTTTCCATAGCGTAAGACAACTGACAGTTGTAATTCAGCGGAGGCAGAAGAACGTCTTCGTTTGTCAGCTCTGCTATTGTTTTTTTTAAGCTTCTAATCTCATCCTCGGGCGTAGGGACTTGTGACTTGTACATAACCGAGTACATTTTTCTTGTTACTTATGTTTTTCCAAGAAAAGCGACATACACTTCTGAAGAACCATGACTTCTGAACATGAACCTGGCTCTGACCCTTTGCGCTATTCTGTTTTTGATCCTTCACTAAACGTTCTTTCTCCAGCGGACTTAAACGCTCTACCCAAGGGTGCTGTAGTAACTTCTGTGGATGTCCAAACACGTAGTTTCAACTATTCCGTTCCTGACCCGCATCCTTTGATGTTATCTTTTGGCCCCCCCCCTGAGCCCTTAATTATTCATGTCTTTTCTGTCAATTCTTGCCCTTCTAGTTTAATAGGCGACATAGATAGCAAAACATTTCAAAAATAAAAAATTTCATTTCTTCTCTTTGTACCACTTTTCGTAGTTGTTCAACAGTTTCTCGCTTCTTTCTTTAACTCTTTCGCTTTGTGAATTACACCACAAATAACAAACATTGGCAATTGAGCAGCTATTCCAAGTCGAAAAGTCACTTTCGTGGGAACTTTCTTCAAGTTGAGCTAAAACCCATTTTTCGTTGTGCGCCATATGTTTGCAAACTATGTCGG
>Ga0315904_10004246_pt1 | contig 20535 bp, 25 predicted proteins | sample LakEriMetagenome_6_FD_203529 | JGI IMG/M metagenome (GOLD analysis project Ga0315904, IMG submission 203529) | Freshwater fungal communities from buoy surface, Lake Erie, Ohio, United States - Buoy 12 MA120 | ecosystem: Environmental > Aquatic > Freshwater > Lake | place: USA: Lake Erie, Ohio...
CTTAAAAAGCAGATAACAGACAATACCACAACATTATCTACAACAAACAAGTTAGCTATTCAAGCAGGTAATGAATTTTTTGGAGGTATTAATTCCTGCCCAACTCCTATAATTAAAAAAATAAATACAGTATTTCCTGATGAAGAAGGAAATATTGATGTATATGGAATATTACCTATAGTGATTAATGTTGATTCTGGGGAAATAGGCTTAACATCTGGATTAGATTTACTTGATGTATGTCCAGAACGCGCTAAAATAAGTCCACCAGTTAATAACTCTGATGAATATTATACAAACATTCTAGAAACAACTGAACCAGAATGGAAACAATGGCCTAATTTTTCATGAAACCTGCTATTTTAAATTGGTTAAACGAAACATCATTAACTCCATATCCATTAGTAAAATCTTTTGGGTATGATGGGTTTTTTATCGATGCACATTTTATACAGTTTGATAATTTTGTTCCATTGTTAAACTATATTAGATTTTTTAACAGTAATGTAGAAATTTCTATTACCTTCGATACTTTTACTAAAGTCTTGTTATTATCTTCTGAAGACTATGATACTTTGAATTTTGTACTTCGAATTACTGAAGCAGGTAGATATATTGGTTTATTAAAATTCGGACAAGGTCTAAAAAAGTTTGTAAATGAAGCAGGGGAACAAAAGAAAATTAATATAAATACAAAATTTTTATCTTGTTTAGTTCGATCAATACCCTCTAAAGCTGGTGTATTTACTATAGATAATAATTATGGTGAATTATCTTTTTTAAATGACGATTACATTTATTATGAAGTAGATGATAAAACTGTTACCTTTAATGCAGTTTATTATCCACCTATTGAAGATGAGTTATATCTTAAAACATTAAATAGTGTAGGGCCTACAAATAACAGTGTATTTATTAAGAATACAGATATCATTAAGGTATCAAGTGAACCTTCTACAGTTATTCTTTCCTTAGTAGGTACCAATCTAAAAGGGTTAACAAAACCTAGTGCAATAATTGTAACAAACGATGGAGGTTAAACTATGATACAAGTATTAGATTGGTTATATGAGAATGAGTTGAGACACTACCCTTTAAAAGAAACAGGATCTAAAAAAGATTTAGCTAATACATTATTATTAGGGACTAATATTATCTTAGACGCACAATTTGTTGTAGAGGATAATACTAATATTTCAATTACAAATATAACTAATGATGATGATTCTGAAGTTATTTTTACTCTTTCTAATGGTGAAGAAATAACTATCAGTAAAACAAGTGATTTCCCTGTCTACCATAGAACAGATAACGGAAATTTACTTGTTGTTGGGAAAGGTTTAATAACAATCCCAATTGGCTCATTTAACTTTAATACTTTAGTTTTTGAAGAATCTACAGTACTAGTATTCAAAGATGCATGGCTTGGAGTTAGTAATTTAAGTTTTAATTCAATTGAACCTATCGATGGTGATCTTATTTTTAAAGAAGGTTATCAATTTGATTTATTTAATAGTTTACAGAATATTCAATTTTCTGTAGGTAGTGTTTATGGTAGACAAATTGGTTGTACAAAATTTAGTGATTATCCTGAAGATTGCGATGACATTATTTCATCTATAAATGGTGTTGGACCGGATGGTAATAAAGAATTATTCTTAAAAGCTGGCCCTGGTTTTGTAGTTTGGGATGATCCTCCTAATCATAGAATTTATGTTGGCTTTGCATTCACGTCTGGAAATGATATATGTGGAGATATTCCTCCTTTTCCTATTTAAACTATTTGCTATCTAAATAACTAGTGTTATAATTACAATATGACTGAAAGACTTGTAATTTCAAATTTGAATCAATTTATGCAACTTGCTGCAAAGAATCCAGCAATTTTAAATATTGGTGGATTTGCATTTTTACGACCACGGCTTACAGTTAATGGTTGTGGTAAATGCGGTCGCGCACAGGCTGTTCTAAATGAACAGAGACCTCAATGGGAAGCTACTTTTAGTGTGTTATCTTCAACCGAACAAAATCAACTTAAGAATTTATTAGACGCTAAACAGGTTTGTTATTATGTTAAACAACCAAATGGTCAACTTAAATTAAATTGTTTTTAATGAGACTTCCAAATATAAATAATGTTTCAGTTCAAATAGGTAATCCTGTACCACAAGGTTATACTGTAGAAATTTATGAATTTTTTTTAGGTGAAGATATCCTTTTTAGAGGTTATGCTGCAATAGATTCAGAGCCTTTAGATATTAATAAATGGACTTTAAAAGCTATTGTTAAGAGCAACAGTCAATCTACTCAAATTATTTGGGAAGGGTTTTTAAACAACGGAATTACAATGTCTCTAAGTAAGCCTGGGGAGTATAAAATACTAATACCTAAAGAAACGTTCAATAGTCATGCAGCTGGAACATATTGGTTGGGTTTATTAGCTAAAGAAAAATTAGGTCAAGGTAAAGAAGTTATTGATCGTTCAAAAATTATTGCGAATATACCATTTTCATTAATTCAAGCCGTTGGTTCAAATGCTGCGGTAGATATTCGATTAGAAGACGATAAAACTCTGCCGTTAGCGACAAATATTACAAAGCTTTAATTTGGTATAATAAGTTGTAGAGGAGCAATCTTCTCTTATCACAACTAACCACCAAATCTAAGCATGAAGTTCCTAACTTATCTAATGGTTGCATTAATGGCAACCTCATCATTACTCGGAAAAGGTTCATCCTCTTCCTCATCTGGAAGATCGAGCAGTTCGTCAAGTTCTGGTCGAAGTTCTTCTTCGTCAGGATGGTCATCGAGCTCAAAACCATCATCTGGAAGCAGTGGTTGGTCATCGAGTTCAAAACCATCGGCAACAGCTCCGTCCAATCCAAGTACAACAAAGCCTTCAACAGGCTGGAGTTCTTCTAGCACTCCAGCAAAGCCTTCAAGTGGCTGGAGTTCTTCAAGCACGACGAATACAAAACCGACTACAACAACTTCATCGTCCAGTTCTGCGGTAACAAAACTGAATCAATCTTCTGCAATCACCCCTGCAAAAAGCAAAGATCAGTTTATGGCTGATTTCAAAAAACAGAATGAACAGAAGTACACAAATAAGTTTTCGACAGAACCGACATCGAGGCCAAGTTATATTCCAGCTTCTACAATGGTAGGAGGAGCAGCAGTACCTGTTGCATTTAATTCTGCTTATGGTGGATATGGTTATTACAACGGACCAACCTTTATCCCGTATGATCCATTTGTTGACTTAAGTGCAGCCGCCTGGAATAGTTATGCCCTATCGCATCGTCCAGTCGTCGTAGCATCTTCTAGTTCAGGAACTGGATTCTTTCTGTTTTTCATGATTCTCATGTTTGCAGGATTGATGGTCGCTCTTTGGTTCTACATCCGTAACCGCCACTATTAAACAATGTCAGTCTTTTCACTACCAGATACCTTTGAGTTACTAGATATAGTTTCTCTACAGAGTAATAACCTGAATCCACGCATCGCAACGGTTCACGGTAAAAAAACAATTACTCTGTCACTAGGTCCTACAATGATTTACGAACTAGACAATTTAGGAAAAGAAGCCTTGATTGCCGTAAACGTTGGAGATACAGAACCGCTTATAATTCTTGCAAACCAAATTCCAGATCTTCCTGCTGCCTCTGTTAAAGAATGGCAAGCTAATTTTGGATTTGTTTTCCAGAATCCTTCCGAAGAGAATCCTTTAAAACTCTTCGGCGCTCAATTTATCACAAACCCACAGCAGAGAAAGTATAATCGTACTTTACCTAAAGTGATAAGTGATGAAACTGCCGATTCCCCGCATATCAATGCTGGTGTTGGCGCTGGCCTAATAAAGGGTCAGAACAACTTAGATCAATTGGTTGGGTCTATCACGATATATGAAGCAGACGATGAAGAATCGTTTGATCATTTCATGGTACTCATCACTTTTTGTTCTTCTCAAGCACAAGAAACTGGTGGACTTATGACTCTATACGTCGGCCACCAAATCAAACCGTCAGAAATCAAATAAACTACTCCACCATCTATAAACAACATGACTCTTCTATTTGAAGTCCTACTCATCGCAATCGTCGGCATTGTTGTGCTGGCAATCCTTACAAAAGGCCGTTTCTTCTCGGCCATCGCCAATCGATCAAAGGCAGCTGCTGAAGATCTGACCGATGCTGTTCGTGACCCTGTCGCAGACGGTAAGGTCGCCATCAGTGCTGCAAAGCAAGAGCTGAACGAGCTTAGAAACTCGCGTCGTGAGCTTCTTGTCGAAATATCCCAACAAGAAGCTGAACTCAAAGATCTTGAGGCAGAACTTACAAAATGGGAAAACATTGCTGTGGCAGCCGGCAAACAAGGAAACACTGACAATGTTCGTAAGGCTCTCGCCCGAAAAGCAGAAGTGCAGACTGATATTTCTCAGGTCAACGATTTTAAAAATCAGTATCAAAAAGATGCTGATGCGATGTCGAAGGCTATCAGTGAACGTGAAGGCGAAATCCAGGCTGCAGAACGTGATTCAAAACGTTTGGCAAAAAGCATCGGTTTCGAAAAATTCCGTCAGTCTCGAGCACAAGATGCCCTCGGCGAATCCAACGCAGCAAAATCTCTTGCTCAACTTCGCAAAGATGCTGCTGCAGCCCGCGCCCGATCCGACGCTTTGGAAACTGAAGCACGTATTGGAAACGAAGATCAAGCTCTTGAAGAGCAATATCTTGAATCCAGTGCAGCAAAAGTCACTGATGACGATGTAGCTAGGTACCTCGTCGCTCAGTCTTAAACAAACCTGTAATAGGTGGGGAGCAAACTCCCCACCTATTATCCATCTAAATTTTTAAATGAAGAACTTCTTTGCTTCATTAGGAACCATTTTTCAAGAGCCTCGGATATTAGCCGAAGCTTGGGGAGGACAAGTTAATCTTCCTCCAAACTACTGGAGAACACAATTAGCCATGTTTACATTGGTGTGTTCTTCACGTAAGGAACTACCCAGAGCATTACAATTTAATTATTGTCCATTATTCTGGTTCACAAACATTTTGGTACTTTTACTTCCTGCAATCATCTCAATCGCAGTAGTTATCAAACTTGTTACTACTATTGCAAATTTTGTAGGTACTTTTGGTATCGAACCTGCAGGTACTTTTATTGACACTTGGTGTACAAACCGAAAAGAAGTAAGAGCTACAGTAAAAGAAGCTAAAAAACTTCACACATTGAGAAGTGTCGTTTATGACGACCGTTATCCAAATTACGAAAAGTTATTGGAAGGACAAGATCGTTTTGAAAGACATGTTCGTCATTATCTCGATGAAGGTTTTTCTTTTGATGATCCTCGAATTCCGGAACTCTTTGCTGTCAATCAGGATGTGATGTACTATGTTGCTTTCAGAAAAATCTTTACAACAAACCACGAAACAAAACTTCGTGAATTACGTGAAGCTTGGCTAAAAGCAAAGGAACAAAAGACAAAACAAGAAATTGCAGAACTTGAACGCGTAAAAGCGGTTGAAAAAGATTGGAATAAAATCTTTTCAAATATCTTTTATTGGTCGAAGATTATTTGCAAAGCTCTTCTTTTTGTTGTCTCTGTTCCACTCACAGCATTACTATGTTGGGGTTTGTATCAATTACTGATTATTATCATTAATTGTGTAGGTTGGTTACTTCATGTAATCTTCATACAGAATCTCATTACGACAGTATACGTTGTTGGTGGTATTGTATTGGTGGCATCAATCATATTCGGAATTGTGATTTTCGTACAATCAGGTGCACTACGTGATCGTATTTGGGATCCTTTTGTCGAATTCTTGGAAAATAGAATTTTTCCAGTTTTTTGTTTCTGCGGTCGTCCATTTGCTTTTATTGGACGAAAAGTTGCAGGTGGTTTTACGTTTCTATTTAACTTTTTCCGTATGTTTTATTCCGAGAATTGTCCCGGAGTAGTTTATACGGACGAAATGAATAAAATGTAAATGGTGGAGGTGTCTATCCAGACACAAACCCGAGTGTGGTGAGGTGAAGTGCTTAGCCCTCGCCACACTCTTTTATTGCGCGTATAGCTCAAAGGTTAGAGCAGGGGACTCAGGAATCGGTCATGACGATTCCAAGGGTCGGCATATGGGAAACTGTATGTTAGTAAGGTGTAAATTCGGCGAACGGCTCACATGGTAAGACTTAACTAATGGATCAATAATCGGCCTCGCCGATTACCAGATAGAAGAAAAGGATTGTAACCCAACGCCGAGCGAAATCTGGTGTAGCAGCCTCTCGGGACGAAAGTCACTGATACTCACCTACTTAATAAAGATAAGCTTCTAAAATGTCCTCACGAACCTATATGGTCCGGTCAGCGGTAATACGTGAGTTCTATTGCTGCATTGTTAGAAGATCCAGAGACGTGTAGAGACTATAATCACCTACCTTCAACGTGTGTCAGAATGCCGGTTGTACTTGGTTCATCCCGGTTGGAGACTAATAGGGAAGCAATAATCAATCAAGTTGACGCACGACCTAACGTTATGGTAAAGGCATAGTCCAGACCACAAACTACGTTATTAGCTTTAAAAAATAGAGCGACAATGCCAGAAATGGTTCAACATTGTAGATTCTGGTGAAAGTCCAGAATGACGTACGATTAATACAGCGCCCGCTATATAGGGATAATGGAGGAAGAAATGATGGACAGTGAAAGCTGTTATACATAGAGTTGGTCCTCGTAATAATATAATGCCGCGTGTATCGGCGCACCATGAAGCAGGTTCGAATCCTGTCTGTATTAAGTGTAGTGAAAACTATAGTGGTAAGCATAATCCCTTGGTTGGGGGTTCGAATCCCTCTGCGCGCACCAATTTTCTATACTCTACGTCCATCCCCTAAGAGAAAGGGTGGTATCGGGTTCTATAAAGAGGTAGTTCCATATATAGTAACTGGGACATAGCACTAAACAACAATGAAAAAACTTCAACCGCTGCCGAAGGTTAAACCGATTCAAACGGTAGTAAAACCATACCAAAATCGGAATACTTGAGGAAACTCATATGACCGAAGCATATACTTTGCTTCTTTGTCATTTTGTAGGTGATTACTACTTACAAAGTGATTGGATGGCATTAAACAAAAACAAACAAACAATTCCATGTCTCGTACATGTTATATTGTACACTCTTTGTTTCTTGCCTTTTGTATCCTGGCCAGCGTTAGCTGTAATCGGGGTATCACACTTCATAATTGATCGATTCAGTATCAAAAGATTTATTTGGTTCAAGAATCATTTAAATCCAAAATTTGAATACCCACCATTCGATCAATGCAACATCACCGGATATTATGATAAGCGTGTAGATGAACTCGACGCAAAAACCTTGGCTACATATGGTCCAGGTCGTCCATTCCATCTTACATTAATGCTCTACATTGTATCAGATAATACATTGCATTTAATTTGCAATGAACTCGCCAGAAAACTTTTCCCATGAAGCCAACTAAAAAAAATAAAGGGTTTACCCTCATTGAACTACTCGTCGTCGTTACCATCGTTGCTATCTTTGCCAGCTTGGTATTCGGTTCCATAAGCGGATGTCAACGAAATGATGGGGAACCTTTGTTCTACAATACCGAGTACGAAAACATGAAGGCAAACAAACAGCAAGCCGAAGAATTCAAGCGAGCAAATGATCTTCGTGAGCGTGAACTTCAACTTCAAGAAATGCAACTTCAGCAAAACAAGTGACGTCCGCTGAACTAATCATCAAACTTAAGTCGCCTCATCCTGAAGATTTATTTGGTGATGAGGCGACAGAAAAATCAGTCTCTAGCGAATACGGAACCTTAGCAAAATTGGTACATCCTGATACCGCTAAAGATATTGATTTAAAGGTTGCAGCAGAAGCTTTTGATAAATTGACTCGTTATAAAGAACTAGCAATTTCTAAACTTAAAGCTGGTACATATGGGGATAAGACTGTGTTGCCTAAACCGATTAATGTCGGTACAAAAAAGGCACAATATCTCTTGACTCATAAGCTTGCTACAACAGATACGGCAAATCTATTCAGAGGCACCGAATCAAAAACTGGACAACCTATAATATTAAAGGTTGTAAAATCTCCAAATGACAACGATTTGTTAAAGTCTGAACGAGAAATTCTCAAGGATATTCGTACAAATAAAAAAACGGATTCGCTTAACACATTACAACATCTTCCAAAAATAGTGGACTCATTTATCTATGTTGACGGTAACAAACATAGAGAAACTATTGTTTTTGAAGATTACCCAAAAGAAGGATTGACACTAGCTCAACTTAAACAAGATTACTTTCCTGACGGAGTACCTCTTGAACATTTGGCCTGGATGTTTAATCGTTTACTTGGTTCACTAGAAGGACCACACCTTCTAGGTTATGTACATGGCGCGATCATTCCTTCAAACTTTGTCATTTTTCCATCGACACATAATGGTATCCTAATAAATTGGGAATATGCGGTAAAAACAGGAGAAACTGTGAAGGCCTTGGCAGCTTTCAAAGATTATCGAATGTTTTATCCTGAGGAAATAACAACCAAAAAACCTGTTTCAACAGGAACAGATCTTTTTATGGCTGCAAAACTTTTTATTTATATGTCCGGAGGTTCCATACATATAAATAATTTCCCAGATAAATGGGCACCACATGGAATAACTCCAAATCAACTTAAAGGGTATAAAAATATCCAAGGGCTAATGAAGGCTTGTCTTCTAGGTCCGATAACTCGTTCAAACGATGTTGGAAATTTTTATACTGAATTTAGGGAAGCTTTGAAACAAATCTTTGGGCCACCTAAATGGAGAGATCTCGTATTACCTAAAAAGTAATACACAGCAAAACAACAAACCAACAAACCACAGACATCATGTCCAACGCAAAAGACGGAGGCTATACTCCAACACCAAAAATTAAAGAAACGGGCGCAGAAGAAACACAGTCTCCAGCGCCGGAAACAACAGAGGCTCCTTCCACCGAAGAAAGCGCTCCTCCTGTCGAAACTGAAAAACCAGCCGAAGAAGATCCTTCGACAATTCCCCCAACCGAATAACCATGGGAGGAAGCACATACACCCCATCCACCTTTACAGCACGAACAACGGCAGCTGCAGCAACAGGGAAATCTCTGTTTGCCCATCATACAGCCGTTTCTGCTGGTAAGGCACACGGAATCCATCCTTCGCTCGATCCTAAATATCGAAACAAAGATGGAAAACTTATTCGCGAATCAAAGGATTCAGATGTTCATCCAAACGCAAAAGCAGTATGGGTGAATTTTGATGGAACCGGAAGCATGTATCAACATCCTCAACTCTTTGCAAACAAACTTGCAAAGTTAATGGAAAAGATCGTGAAAGACGGTTGGCTCACAAATCCTCATCTTCTCTTTTCGCAAAACTGCGACATTGATGATGATTATCCGTTGCAGATCGGCCAGTTCGAAGGTGGAAATCAAATGGATGATGTATTAACCAATATGCTTATGGCTGGTGGTGGTTCAGGCCCCATTGAAAGTCACGAAGCTTATTCATTGGTTCTTTACATGGCAGCATACCATGTGGATCTCGATTGTGTGAAAAAGCGTGGCCAGAAAGGTTATCTTTTCTTGCTGGGCGATGAACTCATTCATCCAGAGCTTCCACCTGAATATGTGAAGGATGTTTTTGATTTCGATATTCCAAAAGCTATTTCTCGTGAGCAGCTTTTGGAGGACGCAAAAAAGAACTTCGACATTCACTGGATTTTGCCAGCTGGCACTATGCATTTTGATGATCCGCGTGTTGTTCAACCACTGAAAAACATGTTTGGTACAAATTTCCATGTATTGGAAGTACCGGAAGCTGTGTGCGAACTTATCGCAGGGATCATTGCAGTCAATGAAGGTCTTGACATTGACGATGTCAAGGATGGAATCAAGGATATGGGAGGAACCGCCGCCGCAACAGCAGCTGCCTCTAAAGCCTTGGTTACTTACGTTGGAAGTACTGGCTTGACGACTACAAAAGCAGGTTCAGATCTTGCTCTTGTCGAAGAAGAACCAGAAGGTGCTAATCGCATCTAACAATAACAAATTAAGGGGGTCAGAAATGGCCCCCTTAATCATTTTTTTAATCATGGAAGCAATAATTACTGTAGGTCTTTCCTTTGGTGACGAAGGTAAAGGTAAAGTAGTGGACGCATTGGTGCGAAAACATAATTCAGGTTTAGTTGTTCGATACAGCGGTGGTAGCCAAGCTGCTCATAGTGTTGTATTGGACAATGGAACTCACCATGTATTCGCACAATTGGGTGCAGGTTCTTTTAATAAAGAAACTGAAACACTTCTAAGTCACAAAATGTTGGTGGAACCGTTGGCATTAATGATTGAGGCAGATATTTTTAACAAAAAAATTGATTGGGATATTTATCCTTATATCAATGTCGCTGCCGATTGTTTTGTCATTACACCATTTCACCAAACGATGAATCAAATCCGAGAATTACTTCGAGGAGAAGGTCGTCATGGTTCTTGTGGAAAAGGGATCGGAGAAACAAGAGCCTTTATTGCGAAACACGAAGGATTTCCACATTTAAAAATTGGTAATCTAAGATCAAAAAGTGTAACAGCTAAAATCTTGGAAATGACACGTGATCTATTGCAACGAGAAGCAGTAGAATTACTACAAGGTCCAATGACTCCAGAGCTATTGAAAGCTTTCGAGTGGTTCAAGTGGGACATTGATGCTTTGGTTGAAGACTATTCCAAGTTCGTAACAAAGGTAAATATCCTTTCTGTTTTTGAAGAAGAGCTTCTTATTAAAGAACAGAAAGCACCCGTTATCTTTGAAGGTTCTCAAGGAATATTGCTAGATGAACATTTTGGATTTGCTCCTTTTAATACTTGGAGCGATCTAAACCCAAGAGCTGCTATGGAATTACTCCCAGAAAGATGCAAAGTTCATACAGTTGGTATTTTGAGAGCTTTGACAACTCGTCATGGTCCTGGTCCATTTCCAACAGAAGATTTGGATTTAACACAAAAATATCAAGATCCAAGAAATCCAACTAATAATTGGCAACGAGAATTCAGAGTTGGTCATTTTGACTTAACTTTACTTCGGTATTCTTTAGCCTGTATTAACGGAGTTGATTCATTAGCTGTAACACATGCCGACATTCTCAAAGATCAGGATACTTGGAGAATGGCTTATGGGTACGAAATTGATGGTATTCATTTCCGTCCATCGGTAATCAGTGAATTTCAATCGGGTAATACAAAAACAATTATCGAACAAACAGAGAATATGCAAATAGTTGATTGTTTATATCGAGATGTTGCAGCTTCTGATGTTTTGGATATGATTGAATTTGTGTCAGGTATTCCAATTAAAATAGTTGGACATGGTCCTGCCGCTTCTGAAATTTCCTTCAGATAATTCTTTACACAACCAAAAAAGATGGTATAGTGTAATACTGTAACGCCGTCGTAGCTCAATTGGTAGAGCAACTGATTTGTAATCAGTAGGTTGTCGGTTCGAGTCCGACCGATGGCTCCATTCAAATAAAACCACACACATGTTCGAACTCCTCACTGTAGGGACCTGGTTATTCTGGGTCCTTTTTGTTATCTTCTCTATCTTCGCTTTTGCTTGTACCGAAAGCGATAATAAAGGAGTGTTAGTCGTCGCCACAATAGTTTTTCTTGGACTATTTTACAAGTCCTGGATTAAACTCGACGTATCACTGAAAGAAGTTGCTATCTTTGCCGGTTCTTATATAGTAATCGGCTCAATATGGACCATCATTAAATGGTGGTTACATGTTAAAAAGGTGCAACTGGATATTCAATCCACAGCTCCATCACAATATGCAAGTGTTCGTGAGGGATTCCGTCGTAAGCTAGACCCAGTTCAAAATAAAGCAAGGATTACAACTTGGGGTATTTACTGGCCTTGGTCGATGCTTTGGTCTGCTTTCCACGATATTGTGGATATGGCTTTTCAAGCTCTACTTCGTCAATTCAGAAAAATTTCTGCTGGTGCTCTCAAGGAGTTAGATGAGAAGTTTCCTGAACAGTCGCGATAAAGTTTGCAAATAAAAAACTTTTGGTATAATACTATGAAGCGGTAGTTTATCTCCCGTATTTCATGCGGCCCTGTGCTTTGGGTTTGAAGATTCGACGAAAGTCATGCATCTTTGAAAAAATCACTTTGACTTTTTGGCTGATAACCATTATAGTTAAGAATAATATCCTGTAGGTGTTCTGTTAGTAAGTAATTGGTGACAAGGACAGAATTCAGAACACCTACAGTAATTCTTTCGGGGGCGTACAGGTTTCGACAAGAATGATGTAAGAGTTAAACGCAAGCCGTGGGTGATAAGGCTGGCCACGTAAAAAGCCGTATCAAAAAACTAAATGACGAAGATAATACTTCTGAAATCGACAACATGCTTGCTGCCATTGGTAGCAATCCTGACCGTTACTTGACTGCAGACCAACGTGCTTCTTACGAAGCCGAATTGGCTTTCGCCTAATCAAGTGTCCTGGTGGACCTCCTCTTTTAAACCAGGATGATTCAAGAGGAAAACTGATTCTAATGATGCCTCTTAATTAGAATCACAAACGAGGCAAAAGTGTCAATCACATTGAATAGTTTCTAGGAGCGATAGTCCTTGAAAAGCTTGTAATTCGGAGAGTCTGTAATTGTTTTTGGACAGGGGTTCGACTCCCCTCGCCTCCACCAATTTAAACATGTCTAACATTTCACAAAACGGCCAAGCAGGTCAAAAAACAGATTATCAACTTTTTGCTGAAGCAGCTGTTGCTAAATTTGAAGCAGACAGGCTAGCAGGTTTGCATATGAAGGTATTAGACGACGGTACAATACTAGTCCCAAACCTAGTATGGAATTGCCAAATACTAAGTTGGGCACCGTTGTAGTTAGTTTGTGTCAATCCGTTGATTGTCTGCAGCTTATTAGAACCTTGCTAAATAAGCCTACTAGTAGATCTAAGCAGGGAAACCTTAAATGGGGGGCGTAGTGTTAAAGTATGTTGACTGAGATAATATCATGAGTTAACATATGTTGCTACGCTCTCCACCAAATTGCGGGGTGTCAGAAGTTGGTATCTGGGGAGTCTCATAAGCTCCTGTCCTTAGACCTCGTGGGTTCGAGTCCCACCCCCGCAACCATTTTTTACGATTATGCCTCAAGAGACTCAATTTCAATGGCCTGCATTTATGGATATTGTAAAGCAGTGTCCTCCAAATGAAAATTCGGTTCCGCCTCCTGGAGTAAGACTAAAACAATCTCCAGAAAGAAACTTTACTCAAAAAGGACAAATTCCTTTAGGGTGGTTCAGAAACGAAGCATTCAGAAAAACTATTGAAGAACAATTTGGCGTCTTAAGTTCATCAGATTTAAGAATTCAATTGGTCTTCAACACAACACCAATTTCTCGTCATATAGTTGTCAAAAGTGGCGACAAGATTGTTGATGAACGATTCTCCAAACCAGAGATTCCTATTTGGACTTCTCTCGGTGGATGGTCCGCAACCCCAGAAGCACAAAGCTTTAAAGGACCAGGATGGACCACAAAATTTATCCAGCTGTAGTATCGCCCGCTGCACCTGGCTAAGCCTCACCTTACCTCTGAGATAAATCCTTTTGCTTGTAAGGAAGCATTGGAAAAATAAGCGGTCCCAGGCTCAGAAAACTACTGAGTGCTCTGCAGTCAAATGTGGATGCGTAGGATGGCCGAAGTGTCACTAGACTAATTATGTGAATTAAGTTCCGCAGCATTTTTAAACAGAGTAACGATCTGTAGTCTAGTGATGCGTTTTAATTTTGGTGTATTAATGGAATATCAAGAAGCTAACGAACGATTGCGATGAGTAGTCCTAAGTTTCATCTTGGAGGTTCAATTCCTCGTACACCAAAAAATTTCCGCGAGGAAAAAACATATGTATCTGAGTCAATGACTCCCAAGTGTCGAAGTAACCCAAGGTGAGCATAGATTAATGGAAGCGGTTTGCTTGCAATATGTGTGAGGAGTTCTCACATTAACGCTGACAAGTGTGTTCTTTAATGAACTTGGGGAGTAGAATTACTGGATTGCGGGGATTTTAAATCCTAAGTTGTAGAGTGAACAACTACATATGTGTTAATTATCTGATCCCGTTCAGATAATAACGCGTAAATAGAAATACCGGTTAAAAGAAGTCGTGATCGAGACGACGAAATACAGAAGTAGGCCATTGAGTAGAATAAGAGTTATACGACTCCTCTACAGTTGATTGATAATAAACGTATGTATTATCCTCAACATGGTGGAAGCCTAGCCACCTCCGGCGCTTTGAGTCCCTTGTGCTCCTCGGTGTCAAAGCCAGGAGCACAAGGGTAACTCTAATTATAAATTTAAAATTATTTTCTTAACTATGAAAGATGCCTTAGGACAAGAAGTTCAACCAGGAGACTTCATTATTTATTCCAGATCAAAAAAATTTAAATTAGCTGTTGTAACTGAATTATTTCAAAATGATAGTATCAATACGCTTAGACCAGAATTTACAAGTGATAGACATTGGAATGCTGTAACAAGAGTTTGGGATATACAACAACGTAAAGTCAGTTTCTGTAAACAAAAACTACAAAAAGGATTGTTTGTAAAAGTAGATCCTAATACACATTTAACAATTGATATTCAAGATAAAAGATATTGGTGGCCTGCTTATGCAGATAAACAAGCCCCAGAATATTTTCATGGATTACAAACACAGATTCAATTATTCGAATATATTAGACAAAACCATCAAAATAAAAAGTTAAAAATTCCACAACATTTGAAAAATCTTTAACTTTTTACTTTACTAACTTCAGTTTTGAGCTATACTGAATGAGTAACTTAACTTAAATACTCTAAATGCAACCTTGTGTAAACAACAATAACATTAAACGCGTCCACGGCGAGTGGGGGCAAGAGTATTTACGGGGGTGAATATGATTGGTAGTTAGATAATTTCATTTATGATATAACACCCCCAAGTGAAAAACTTGGGGGTTTTTTTGTTCTTTGATAGTTTGTAATAATTTAAATGTTGCGGGGTGGAGCAGAGGTTAGCTCGGCAGCCTCATAAGCTGTAGGTCGTTGGTTCAATTCCAACCCCCGCAACCAATTTAAAAGTAGTGATTTTCGGGTTACTTCAACTCGCACCAACTTTATTATGCGAGTTTAGCAATTTGGTAATGCGCCGATGTGAATAATCGGAGAAGCGGGTTCAATTCCCGTACTATAAAGTTTCCTGTAAGCGAAATCTCTTTTAAGTCATTTGATTGATAACAAGCGTATTATTCACTACAATCGTTAGGCAATCAAAATGTGAGGAGTGTAGGAATACATTCCTCACACCAATATGCCAAATAAGACATGTCCAAAATGTAATGCCTCTGTACATGTTAGAGTGTCTACTTGTACTTGTGGTAATGTGTTTTACGAAAAAAAAGTCAAAACACAAACTGAAGATCTAAAACAAGAGGAACCAGTTAAGGTTGTTGAGGTAAAAGTGGTACAACCAAAACTAATTCCTAAACTTGTAAAAGACCCAATATTAGTTTTAAAAGAAGAAGCTGAGTCGTTAGGATACACTTTGAAAGAAGTGAATCCATCAGCAACAGATATACGACAACGTTTTCGAATATTTAAAATTTTAGGGTATAATAAATACGAAGGGGTATTTAATCCATTCGGTAGAATAACCGGAGTAATATTCTCCGGTTAATTCCCACTTAGCTCAGCGGTAGTAGCGGATGGCTGTTAACCATCAGGTCCTAGGTTCGATCCCTAGAGTGGGAGCCAAAAATATGAATACAAAATTTAAATGGATATTTAATAAAAAAGCGTTTAGAGCATGGTACAATAATGAATATTTAGTTAAAACATATTCAGATCATCGTTTTTATGATGAAGAAGTTTTCATGCCAACATTAATTCCTTACTTGTTTTGGTATTATGTTTAGATTTGAAAAAATTAAACAATTTAATTATGTTGCTGTAGTTTATTCCAGTAATGAAGTACGCACATTACTTTACGGAGATGAACCAATTGCACATGCAGCATTTGGTTCATGTTGGGTAAAATCTAGTTTAAACCAAATAGATGCACACCCCGACTCAGAGTCTTCTAAATGTGTAAAATGGTTTTTAAAAACTTTTAAACATATGTGGGACCATAATGATGAACGTATTATTTACGGAAATTATGGTGGTCGTGAAGCAATCGACAAACTTTCAATAAGTTTATAATAATGCGTCCGTAGTTTAACGGATAGAATACTGGGCTACGAACCCGGTGATGCGAGTTCAATTCTTGCCGGACGTACCAAATTTTTAACTAACAACTAAAATGACTCAAGAAAAAGAATATTTAGTAAAATATAGATTTATCAATACTGGATCAAATGGACACGAGGTAATTCGTCATCCAGTTGACGATAAACGTACTATCGAACAGATCATTGAAGATCGTTGGAGAGGTTTGCTCTGTACCTCTGGCGGTTTGAGAAGCATTGTATCAATTACAGAGCTTAAAGAGTAATTTACGTGGCCTTCGTCTAATGGTTAGGACATCGCCCTTTCACGGCGAGAATACGGGTTCGAATCCCGTAGGCCATACCAATTTGTTATAGTTGCAAGTGCAAAGTTCAAGTAATAATCGCGATTTATCCAAAATTACTTGATTGGCCCGCCCTTACGAGGCAATAACAAATGGTCTAGGGTTCAGCTCACCTAGACCTCAATTTTCAGCAGTGATTAAACAGTTACTTCTTATCATTCGAAAAACACTGTTTTGTATATTCTCTGAAAACGCCCTGTGTAGCTCAACGGTTAGAGCCCTGGATTGTGAGTCCGGTTATCTCGGTTCGAATCCGAGCATGGGAACCATTTGACAATCTTATATTAGTAGGGTCCCAGTAATCCCTATCAACGATGGAGAAGTTTCGTGTCGGTGCGTGCTTAAGGCCCTAACAGCTATTAGACAAGTTCTTAACGACGGTTGAGAGATTCGGTCTTCTAAACGAAATGCGGGTACGGTACGGTCAATATGAGATTGTCGATTAATTTGAAAAGTAGCGTGCAGTATGGGCCGTAGTGCCGATATGAGGCGATGGATATGTAGGTTCGATTCCTACCCTTTTCAACAGCTATAGGGTTGGTGACAGACCCGATGCGTTAAGAGTAAGTCACCCCAGTCGTTTCGTGGTGGTTGTCGACTGGTTAGCATGCGGAGGTGGTGTAATGGTAGCACGTAAAATATACTCAGTCCTTTATTCTCCTTTATTGGTAGTGATGGTCGCTGGGTTACTTCTTATGTAAAAAGAAAGGCGGTGGTTCGAATCCATCCCTCCGCACCAATTTTAGTGGGTATGGTGTAACAGATAGCACGCGAAAAATACTTAGCCTATATTCTTCCTAACGGACAGCGAAGGTATGAGTTACTTCTTTTCACGAACGAGATGTAGGTGCAAATCCTGCTGCCCACACCAATTTGGGGAAGTTTCGACAAGGTACAGTCGAGATGGTTCGATTCCATCGATTAGCTGGCGCTGCCCGACGGGGCTCAGTGGGTTCGACTCCCATCTTCTCCACCAAAGAATAAGACAACTGCGACGAGCCCTGTAGTAGGTAGATGATCGTGAGGGCAAATCCGAGTAAACGTGATAAGCTAGCGATTCGGAGACACACGTAACCGTTAGGTCTACTCTTATTCAAATAATAACATACCCTGAGCGCCTCTTAATAATGCGTAATCCTTGGGGTCTTTTCCGACTTAGCTCAATGGTAGAGCACGAAAAAATCCTCAGCTATTTTTCTCCTGCAAAGGTAGCGACAGTATGGGGTACTTCTTGTTAAGACGTGGACGGGGGTTCGAATCCTTCAGTCGGAGCCATAAATATAACCTCCTGTAGCTCAATGGTTAGAGCAACCGGCTTTTAACCGGTAGGTTTTGAGTTCGAGTCTCAATGGGAGGACCAGATAAAATACAACACCACGATAGTAATAACTAATTTCTTCCTTGTTTTAATCAAAGTTGTTATACAGATTAAAACAATAGACCATTTAATCTTATGTGTTTAACTCTAAAAACTAATCTCAAAGAATCTTTAACCTTCGATCCTAGTAATTCAAATACTAAGACCATTAAAGTCTACAAACAATATCTACGATCTGATATTCGCCCTTCTGCAAATGGTTTTCCGGTTCGTTGTCTTCATCGAGTCCATTCTCCAATTTTGAAGAAGGATGTCACTCTTGTAAGCTCAAGAGAAGTAAATCCAACATTTAATGGCTTCGAAAATCGTCTAAGTCCTTATGAACTGCGTAGAAATGAAGTTCATGAAGGGTTTCATGTTTGGCGCAGGAAGGACCGAGCATTACATAATAGTTTCGACAAAAAGAAAGCTGCTCGCTGTTCTCCAAATTCTATCATTGTAGAATTCGAAGGACATATTGATCACTTCATTGCTGAAGGTACTTCTGGTGATATGGTCTTTTCTAGACTTACACCAAAAGCCATTGTTGGATATTCTACTAGAAATTCGAGTCTTCTTAGAAAACCAACAAAAGCAATGCTTAAGGCATTCAACGGCTCGGCTACTAAAAAGAAAACGTGAAAATTAAAAATGTCCATATTTTTGGAGGTGGTACGGTGCAATACTTTTCAAGTCACTTTGCATTATGTGCACCAGCTTATGGTCAAACAGCAAGACAATTAGAAACGTTGGTTACTCAACGGTTTGATAATTGTAATGTAATGCTTGAACTTACTAAGATGGCCTCCAAATCATCTTCATCTTATTCAATGGAGACTAACGAGGATGTTGAGAGGCGGTTAGAGATCCTAACCGCCAATCCCAATACAAAAGTTATTTTCTTTTCGTGCGCTTTGTGTGATTATAAACCTGACTGGAATGCTGGAAAGTATGATAGTCGTTTAGACTCACATAATGTAAAAGAGTTTCATCCTACTCTAGTTCCAACAAAGAAAATAATTTCATCAATTCGAAAAACTAGAAAAGATATCTTTTTAGTTGGGTTTAAAGAAACATGCGGCGCATCTAGATCAGAAATGTACCAAAAAGGACTTAGACTTTGTAAAGAGTCTTCAGTAAACTTAGTACTTGTTAATGATACTAGAACACGCTGGAACATGATTGTTACACCAGAAGAAGCAGCTTACCACGAAACAGCTGACAGAGAAGAGGTGTTAAAACAATTAGTTGATATGGCTTATTTTCGTAGCCATTTAACATTTACACAATCTACAGTAATTGAAGGTTCGCCTATTCCATGGAACAATCATTTAGTACCAAATTCATTACGTACTATTGTAAATTATTGTGTAAGTAAAAATGCATATAAAGCATTTAATAATTCCACTGTAGGTCATTTTGCTGTAAAGCTTAGTGATACAGAGTTTCTTACCTCTATTCGAAAATCTAATTTTAATAACCTAAACAACACAGGTCTTGTATATGTAAAAACAGACGGACCTGATACAGTTATAGCTTACGGTGCAAAACCTTCTGTTGGTGGACAAAGCCAACGAACAGTGTTCAGAGACCATGAGGGTATGGATTGTATTGTACACTTCCATTGTCCTTTGCGTAATGACGCACCGGATGATATTCCAATTAAATCACAAAGAGAAGTCGAGTGTGGTTCTCACGAGTGTGGTAAACAAACTAGTGAAGGTTTGAAACAATTTGGAAATCTTAAAGCTGTTTATTTGGATAATCATGGTCCAAATATAATTTTCAATAGTTCGATCGATCCTCAAGAAGTAATTGAGTTTATCGAGCGTAACTTTGATCTATCAAGTAAAACTGGTGGTTATAATTTAAATTCTTAATGTATGTGCCTCGCAATCAAAACTCAAAAAAATAATTGTCCTAACAAGTCTCTTTACTACAAAGTATATGAGCTTCAGTCTTCTGTAACGCTTGCAGTTTCACCATTATTTTATGGTAAGAAATTTAAACTTCGTTACGACACAATGCTTATTAGTAATCGAAAAAGTCAATTTATTACTAAACAAGAAACAACTGCAGGTTCCATAAACAAAGGAATTCATGTTTGTTTGTCTCTCGCTGAAGCAAAGAAATATGCGCTTGAGGCTTCTAACCGTATTGTAGTTGGCGTCGAAGGTAATCCTGATGATTTTGTTGCTGTAGGTAACGATAATAAGCAAGCAGTGTTCACTAAGGTAAAGCTTGAAAATATTATTGGTGTATCGACTACAGTATATAAAAACGGTATAGGACATCACAGAAAAATTCGAAAACCTACAGCTAAAGAAGTTGATAAGTTCTTTTCTGGTATAGAGATTAACGTCTAAAAAATTTTATCGGTAGCGACTGAGTGGGTTACTTCTTTCATTATGTCGAAAACAAAAATAGCCTACTCTAAATTTACTCCGATAATTTGTGACCTTAGCTCAATGGTAGAGCA
>Ga0315904_10004247_pt1 | contig 20533 bp, 16 predicted proteins | sample LakEriMetagenome_6_FD_203529 | JGI IMG/M metagenome (GOLD analysis project Ga0315904, IMG submission 203529) | Freshwater fungal communities from buoy surface, Lake Erie, Ohio, United States - Buoy 12 MA120 | ecosystem: Environmental > Aquatic > Freshwater > Lake | place: USA: Lake Erie, Ohio...
GCATACACTTCCTCGATCAGTTCATCCAGCGATTTACCTGATTTCGCCATGAATTCCCAGATGATCAAACCCATCCAGATTCCATCACGTTCAGGAATGTGTCCCTTAACAGCGATTCCCCCTGACTCTTCTCCACCAAGCAGTACATCTTCCTCCACCATGATGGAAGCGATTTCCTTGAATCCGATCTTTGTAGTCTGGATCTCTAAATCGTAATGCTTGCACATTCTTTCTACCCTTGGTGTAACTGAGAAGGCAATAACAACCTTTCCTGTCAAGCCTTTGTATTTTACCAGATAGTGGATAAGAAGAAGTATGATGTGATGAGAATCAACGAATTCACCTTTTCCGTTGTACAAACCAATTCTATCAGCGTCACCATCCGTGGCCAGGGCACAATCAATATTGCCCTTGTCCTTGATGTACGCTTCAAGCTCCTTAAGGTTCTTCGCAATAGGTTCCGGAGCCTGACCTCTGAAAGATGGATTATGATCACAATGCAAGAACTGTGTCCCGGGAAGGATCCTCTTCAGTACATTTTGGCCAGCACCATACATTGCATCATAAACGAGATTAAGTCCTGAATTCCTGATCGCATCGATATCAAAATTTTTCTTCACATGCTCAACGTAACGCGTCTCGAGGTCGACCACTTCACATGAACCTGCAGCGATTGCACCTTCGATCGAAATGTTCATGTAATCCACAGGACAGTTATCCGGAATAATATCTTCCACCTCCTGAACATGCCATGGAGCAAGTGGTCCACCGAAATAAGCCTTCAATTTAAATCCGTTGTATGACGGGGGATTGTGACTAGCTGTCAAGATTACACCGATAGGGCAATTGAACTGATTGGCAGCAAGGGAGATCATAGGTGTAGAAACAAACCCTCTTGCCATGCGTACATGGATTCCCTGGCTCAGGAAAACCTTTACCGCCGTCTCCATGAACAACTCTCCGGCAAACCTGCAATCATGCCCGATGACCACCGAAGGTTTCTCATAATTTTTCTTCAACCACTCTCCCGTTGCAAATGCCACTCTCGCAACATTTTCCGTTGTAAAATCCTCCGCAATAATGGCTCTCCAGCCATCTGTTCCGAATTTGATCTTTGTCGCCAATCTGTTTACTTTTTGATGGACAAATATAGCAATTCAACAACTCAGTACGAGTCTGTTCTTTTTCTTCGTGATCGTTAAAAAGAAATTCAATTGCACCATTCAACAAATCCCACTGATTCTCCTACTTTCGTATTTGAAATGTCGAATACACCCGATAGCCACAAGAGTGACGTACGAAGAGCAGGAACACTGATCGATGGGATTCGCATGGCCTGTCACGAGTTAGCCGTGCGTTCATCAGGGAATCGAACGGAGCCTGTAAAAGATATCAGACGTAAGTGCGGCCAATTGATGTCATTATCTGAACATGCATTCCCAGAGAATTTCATGTCGATTAAATCGTTGATCACACAGATCACGGGAGAGATAGAGGTCATGAACGAGCTTTCTGAGAATGGCCTAGAGCCTGATGTTCCTGAAACCGTTGAACGCATGCTGAAATTCCTCAGTGAACTGGAAGGACCAACTGAAATTGGTAGCATATGAAACTGTCTTTCGTACCTTTTGATCTGGTGTTCAAACATGCGTTCAACGTCTCTGGTTATAGCCGCACAACTACACCTATTGTGATTATTCGGCTTGAACACGATGGAGTCGTTGGTTTTGGAGAAGCAACCATGCCTCCCTATCTTGGAGAGTCACAGGAGAGTGTCATGCGTTTCCTCGATAACATAGACCTATCCAAATTCAGTGGTCCCTCTGATATTGAAGCTATCCTTGATCTTGTTGACAACATCGAGACCGGCAACAATGCTGCCAAGGCAGGCTTCGACATTGCATTGCACGACCTCCACGGGAAGATCCGGAACAAAAATGTATCAGAACTTTATGCTGTTGATCGAAGTTCCCCTTTCAGCTCATTTACGATCGGTATCGACACGCCTGAAAAAATGGTGGAAAAGGTACGCGAAGCAATGGACGCTGGTTTCAGGGTGCTGAAGATAAAATTAGGTTGTGATCAGGACAGGGAGATCATGGATCGCATTCTCAATGTGTGGCATGGCCCATACTCCATCGATGCCAATCAAGGTTGGAAAGATAAGGAAGAAGCCCTGGAATTTATTCATTACCTGAAGCAGGAAGGTGCACTTTTCATTGAACAGCCGTTCCAGAAAAACGATCTCAAGAATAGCGCCTGGTTGACCGAGAGAAGTCCCCTACCGATCATAGCGGATGAAAGCGTCAAAAGACTAGAAGATCTGGATGCATACGGTGACTGTTTCCACGGGATCAACGTAAAATTGATGAAAAGTACCGGTATCAGGGAAGCTTTCGCAATGATATCAAAGGCACGTGCTCGAAACATGAAGGTTGTAACGGGCTGTATGGCTGAATCATCCTGTGCGGTGACAGCAATGGCCAATCTCTCACCTCTGGCCGACTGGGTCGATCTTGACGGTCCCTTTCTGATCACCAATGATCCCTTCAGGGGAGTAGATTTGTCCGAAGGCAAGCTAATCCTTCCTGATCTTCCGGGGACAAGTGCCACACCGTGCCAAAAATTCCTCGACAGCGCTTTATTTAGAGAAGCAAAGCTCGTATGTTAAGCCGTGAGGCGCACTGAGTCTCACCAGTTTCGCGTCGATCTGTTCGCTGAGTAAGCGAATAAGGGAAAGTCCCAACGACTCTTCATCTACTTTTTCCGGAAGACCCGGACCATCATCAGAAATAATCAATTGAAAATCATGTTCTCTTTCCGTCAGGACAAGTTTTAATGTACCACATTCTCCAAAAGCATATTTAAATGAATTGGACGCTATCTCATTCAGGATAAGCCCGAGTGGTATTGCTTTATCGGGATTAAATCTGCCTTCTTCAATGCTGAAGTCGAAGATGATCTCCACAATTTGACCAGGCCTTTCATACACATGCTTAAGGTCCGTAATCACCCTTCGGAAATACTCCGCAATATTGATAGAGGAAAGATCCGGGTCGCTGTAGATCAATTCATGAATGCTGGCCATGGTATTGACACGATTCAGTCCCGTTCTGAAGGTGTCCTTCAGCGATTCATCCTGAATATCGTTGAGCTGTAACCTGAACAGACTTGAAATGATCTGAAGATTGTTTTTCACCCTGTGATGAACCTCTTTCAATAAGGTTTCTTTCTGTTCGAGCGAATGCCTTAGTTTGTCCTCAACGATTTTCCGCTCAAAAAAAACAGGAACGTCATGTTCGTCACCGTTGGTCTCCTCCTGTTCTTTACCGATATATTTACCAATCATGTGCGGCGGTGCCATCACAAAGGTGCAGTGTTCATCTCCTTTAGCCTGACATGAAAGCTCCACCGCAGTCAACGGAATACTAAAACTCTCCTCACACCATCCGGAAGAATAACCGCAGTTCATGATGCAAACAGGCTGATCAGATCGCTTGCCTGCCTTGATCCACGACTGTGCTTCGAAAGAATTATGATGATGATACTTCAATACAAAATGTTCGTCCGGAGTTGGACTGCTATCCGGCAGAATTTCAACGTGGGCCCATCCGGTAAATGCAAAATGTGCAGGTCCGGCAGAGAGTTTCTCAATGGGTTGTACAAGATCCATTTTCTCATGAAACGCTTTGGCATCCTTCTTTCCAATGACGTGACCGATGTCAAACAAAAAGTTATTTCCGATCCGCATGGCTTCATCCTCTCCGAGATTGGAATAAAATTCCTTCATGATCTGAAGGAATTCAAATGAAAGTGAGGCACTTCTTACCAACAGGTAGCGCTCACCGTGAATGACCAACTCACCTTCAGAAGGATCGAAATGAACATCAGAGAAATACGAACGAACTCCTTTTTCGACTTTCAGGAAAAGATCCTTCAAATTGGGAGGAACCATCACTGTACTAACGGGTCCGAAGCCTTCCCACCCTCTAAGAAGGGTGATATGTCCCTTCAGGTCAGCGATCTCAGCCTTGAGCCGTTCAATTTCTTCTTCTCGAGAATCTTTCACAAATGAAAGATAGTTTTTTTACCGTAAAAAAGAGGCCGAAGCCTCTTAGCTACTGTTTAAATTCTCTGATGGTTTTTTCGATGATCGCAACGCAATCCAAGAGTTGCTCTTCGTTCATAACCAATGGCGGCGCAAATCGGATGATATTTCCGTGCGTAGGCTTAGCCAGTAATCCATTCTCTTTAAGTTGAACACAAAGGTTCCATGCTGTCTTGCTTTCCGGACCGTCATTTACCACAATTGCATTGAGCAATCCTTTTCCGCGGACCTTCACGATCAGATCTGTCGAATCAACGATGCGTTGCATTTCCGATCTGAATAATTTTCCAAGACGATCCGCATTTTCGATCAACCCTTCCTCTCTGACCACATCCAATGCAGCCATTGCTACCTTCGCCGCAATAGGGTTTCCACCAAAGGTTGAACCGTGCTGTCCCGGCTTGATCACCATCATTACATCATCATTAGCCAACACTGCTGATACCGGATATACACCGCCTGAAATCGCTTTTCCAAGGATAAGGATATCCGGCTGAACGTTTTCATGATGTACTGCGAGCAGTTTTCCCGTTCGTGCTATGCCTGTCTGAACCTCATCAGCAATAAAAAGTACATGGTGCTTCTCACACAGAGACTTAGCACCAGAAAGATATCCGTCCTCCGGAACGTACACCCCTGCCTCCCCCTGAATAGGTTCTACAAGGAATCCGGCAACGTTATCAAGTTTCAGCGCGTGTTCAAGCGCTTCAAGATCATTGTAAGGAATGTGAATGAACCCGGGAGTATAAGGGCCGAAATTCTTGTTGGCATCCGGATCACTCGAAAACGAAATGATCGTGGTAGTCCTTCCGTGAAAGTTTCCCTCACACACAATGATCTTCGCCTCATTCTCATGTATCCCCTTTTTCTCATAAGCCCACTTCCGACACAGTTTGATGGCTGTCTCAACCGCTTCAGCCCCGGTATTCATTGGCAGGACCTTATCGAATCCAAAATATTCCGTAACGTATTTCTCGTAAACTCCCAGCGCATCATTGTAAAACGCACGTGAAGTGAGGGTCAATCTATGAGCCTGCTCGGTTAGCGCCCCAACTATTTTTGGATGACAATGTCCCTGGTTAACTGCGGAATATGCCGAGAGAAAATCATAATAGCGTTTTCCTTCCACATCCCAAACATATACTCCCTCCCCTTTTGAGAGCACTACCGGTAGAGGATGATAATTGTGAGCACCGTACTTATCTTCCAGTTGCATCAGCTGCTCAGATGACAGTTTTTCCATGATCGCATCCATAAAATTTGTTTTTGATTCTTTGAATGTCACTCATCCCGGAGAGCGACCATCCTTTCCTCATTTGGTAGCAGGAGAGAAATCATCCCGAAAAGCTAGGCAAAGATAAGGAGGAAAAATCAATTGACCTTGAGTAGCATGTAGAAGTAAAATACCTTTTTTACGGTATTCCCTGTTTAGATATCCAAAAATACTTTTGCAGTGTTATTTAAATTAAATCTAAATAAAATGAGCCGGCTCTTTTTGATCTCCGTTTTATTAAGCAGTGTATATTCATTCGCTCAAGTTCAAACTAAAGAAGACTCTTTAAAATTAAAGGAATTCGAAGCCGTCTCAATTGTAGGTGGAAGCACCAAAAAGGTACCGGGGTCAGGCGAGGCTATTGATGCTCTGGCTTTGTCAAAAATGAATCAACCTGACATCAATAAAGTACTGCGGACTATTCCCGGAGTCAACATTCGTGATGAAGAGGGATTTGGTTTGCGACCTAATATAGGCCTTCGTGGGGTACCTGTAAACCGAAGTGCCAAAATTACTTTAATGGAAGATGGCGTCCTTATCGCTCCTGCTCCATACGCGGATCCTTCAGCCTATTATTTTCCCACATTTGCGCGAATGCAGGGAATTGAGGTATTAAAAGGGAGTTGTCAGATCAAATATGGTCCTTACACTATCGGAGGAGCCGTGAATCTTCTTTCCACACCAATACCTAATTCATTTAAAGGGCTGATCCAGTTGAATTACGGGAGTTTCGGAACAAACCAACAGCGCATTTGGATCGGTGACAGTCAAACGAACTTTGATTATGTTTTCGAGGTGAACAGATTAGCCAGTCTTGGATTCAAAGAGTTGGATGGTGGTGGAAATACAGGCTTTGACCGCAGAGATTTCGTTGGTAAAGTTCGCTGGCATACCAGTCAAAATGCAAAGATCCGACAATCCCTCACATTTAAATTCGTTCGTTCTGAAGAAGAAGGAAATGAAACATATTTAGGTTTGACATATGCTGATTTTCAGGATAATCCATTGAGACGCTATGCGGGAACTCAGAAGGATATTCTTAACATGAACCACACTCATCTCACCTTGAGTCATGTTCTGTTTCCAACCAAATCTTTAAGTATTCACACCACTGCGTATTATTCCGAAACGTTCAGAGATTGGGCAAGAGCAAACAGCTTTGGGGGACAAAGTATCAATTCAATTCTGGCCGACCCTATAGCGAACCAAACCGAATATCAGATTATGACCGGTCAGACGGATGGAAGCATTATTTACAGAAGTGCTGCGCGATTCTACTATTCAAAAGGAATCCAGACTGCGCTTAATCAACACTTCAAAACCGGAAATTTGGTTCACAAGATTCAGCTCGGTATACGATACCATGAAGATCAAGCGGATCGTTACGGCACACAAAGCACTTATGCAATGACCAATGGGACTATGTCCATGACAACTGCCGGTATTCAGGGAAATCAGGAAAATCAGATCCGAAATGCCAAGAGTGTGGCGGCATACTTCAACTATGAACTCGTCATTAAAGGATTTAAGCTAATTCCGGGGATCCGTTATGAGTACATTGAATTCGAATTTCTTAACTATGGAACCGCTGACTATGAGCGTATTGGGACAAACCTTGCAAGTGCCAACAACTTCATTTCGGTATTTTTACCCGGGGTTTCGGCAAGTTACGATATCACACAAAAAATGAATGTGTTTGCGGGAGTACACAAGGGGTTCTCTCCTCCGGGTATGCCATCCGTAACATCAACAACGGGACAAGCACGTGAGGAGGAAGCCATAAACTATGAATTGGGCTACAGGTATTCAAGCAATGGCTTTAATTTACAAACGGTAGGTTTCCTGAGTGATTACAGCAACATTCTCGGATCCGATAATGTATCGGGCGGTGGAGCCGGTACAGGTGATATGTTCAATGCCGGGAATGCAACGATCCAGGGAATTGAATTCAGTGCAGAATACCACTTCGTACCTTCCAAGTTAAATCATCCTGAATTCAAGATCCCTGTCAGACTAACCTACACGTTCACAGATGCCCGATTCGATGAGACCTTCGTAAACGGTGGAGGTGATTGGGGTACAGGAACGATCAATGAAGGAGATATGATCCCATTTATTACACCTCATTTAGGCATGCTTAGCGTCGGGGTAGAGCATAAGAAGTTCAATGCCATGGTCAGTGGTCGCTATGCCGGTCTGACTCGTACGACCCCCGGACAAAATGAGGTAACAGTTCCGGGTTCCAATGAGAATTTTTCAGATGTCAATGCGATTGAAGCATATACGATCCTTGACTTAAGTGCAAATTACCACTTTAATAAGATGTGGACGGTTTACACTACTGTGAACAATCTTACCAACAACCGTCGGATCGTGGCAAATCTTCCTCAAGGATACAGGCCGGCTATGCCATTTGCCATGAATCTAGGAGTGAAGATCAATCTGTAAAAAGATCGCACTACACAAGAAGGCCATCCATACGGACGGCCTTTTTTCTTTTCTTTAATATCTACCTCGAAGGTTTAGTCCCTCTATTCCGTGTGGACAATCAAATAGAACTCCCTCCCATTTGAATTCAGTTCGGTGGAGTTGATCAACACGGTTCTATAGTTTTTTTTTAACGGGAGAATATCTATTCTGTAGATATCGGAGATCTTTATATTGGGATTGTATTTCTCAAATTTACCCGCATCAAAAACCTTATTATTCCGGATTACCACCAGCTTTTTATATTCTGGTTCCTTAGGTTTGGTCAGTAGCAAGGTCATTTTTTTACCACTGATATTCTTTATAAAATAGTTAACAGAATCCTTAGCCTTATCAGTCGGTTTCTCCACAACTCTGTTATGCTCTATGTACGTTGGAATGGTTAATTGTCGATCCCATGAATTGTCTTCTTTTCGAAGAAAGGTTCCATCCTCATTGAAAAAAGTAGTCACATCAAAATACTGGATGCCGCCATCGGGTTGAAATGTGCTTCTGGCACTACTGACCGCTCCATTTTTATAATAAGTCAAATAGAGTGAACCTCCACCATGACGATAACCTTGCCCTCCCTGATAAACTTCATTTCCGTAAAGATCATATATCACGGTATGCGAATAGCGTTCAAAACCATCATCAGGAAAAGTGATCGTGGATACTTTGCCATTGGCGTGATAGCAAATGACCGAGTCACCCATCAAGCCCTTCAGGGTTTTACAGTTGAGTTGAGCAGAAGTTAAAAACGGAAGGAAAAAGTAAAAGACGCAGTGAATTCTCATCATTATTTTTGAGATAATCACAGACGAATTTCATGCCAGAGATCAATCGATCTCGTATTTTAAACGCACTGTGATACTTGCCGTCTTTTTCTTTGAGGAAGTGTTGAAGTTGCCTCCCCAGGAGTACTCTTCTGAAGAATTTTCTGCAGTGATCTGAAAAACACCCATGTCAGCACTCTTCAGTTCACCTAATGCTCCACCTGCATTCGCAGCAACCTTGTCAGCACGTTCTTTTGCATCTTTTGTAGCTGACTCGATCATGCGCAACTTCAACTCAGACAGCTTAGTATAATAGAATTCAGGAGAGTAGGAATTGAACTCTACACCAATATCGATCAGATCGGTTACCTGACGGGAAATTCCTTCTACAACATCCACTTTTTTCGATGTCACCTTCAAGCTTTGAGTCAGAATAAAACCGTTGAACACCGTATTCCTCAACTGGCCATTTTCATCGTAATCATAATAATAATCGCGCTGAATATTGACGCCTTCAAACACGATCTCATCATCCGACAGACCTTTTGATTTGAGGTACTTTTTAATATCACGCATATCAGAATTTAGCGCTGCATTGGCCGCCTTCAGATCCATCTCTTTTCGCGAAAAACTACCTCTCCAAACAATCAGGTCACTGGTAAAATTCTCTTCACCCAAACCGGTTACGGAAATTGCCTGACCGGTCTTGGCCCTGTTGAGATAACCTGATGCCAGTAGATAGCCTGCCACTACAACGGCCGCGGCAATGATAATAGTATTGATGTGTTGTTTCATACGTTTTGATTTATTCGAGTCCCATCAGAAGAGTGTCATCTGATCATCCTCATCCTTTTTTGTAAAATCCCATTCTATGGTAGTTCCGCCGTCGACTGGACTGTCAGAACCTTCTTCACTATCATTTTCAACATCCTCCGATTCCTGTTCCTCAAGGCTCACTTCTGTTTCCTCAATTTCATCCGGCCAGGGTTCTGTTCCTTCTACGGGATGTGTTAACACGATCTCCTTGACCTTCAGTTTTGTCAGCTGATTTCCCTGAGCCTTCATCCCCTTTACATCGATAAAATCAGCCAGCTGAACTTCATTATCCGGAAGGTTCTTGGTTTCTTTCAATAGCTTGTTGTACACGATACGAGCCACCGGACGATATGCCGTTGAAACCACGTCCAGATAAGAACCTTCTGATTCGCTGATAAAGAGCGTACGCTTGTCGGACGTCACCTCACAGAGGAAGCGCTTGACATAGTGCAATTCCTTCTCTGCATCGTAATAAACCGCTGTTATCGGATGCAGGGGATTCCACTTTTCGATATGGATCATGTCCTCGTCGAAGTGATTGGAAAGATCAAAGTTTGTCAATCTGTATTCACCAGATTTATACAAGGTAAGAATCCTGTCAGTCCCCTTGAACGCACCGAGGTATTTCCCCCTTTCTTCATCATTCAGACGTCCGACAACTGTATCATACCAAATCTTTCTGGCAGCCAGAGTCGACCCTCCAACCTCCTTCTGAGTGATCTTTTGAACAATTTCCTTGGTCATGCGGTTTCCGGCAGACTGTCTTCCTTTAATCAGAAGGGATCCGAAATCAACGTCAAAGCGGAGTCGTTTCAAGTGCGGCCTTGGTCTGAGCAACACACTGACCACTTCTCTTTCACCATTAGGATGCACTGAGAAATAGAGCACTTTGGAACCCTTCTCCCCCCTTGTAAGATCATATTCTGTGTCTCGCGTGATGGAATTCACGTAGAAACGTTTCATCATAGCTGCACCTCCGGAACCATCCTGATACACAAGATGATAAATGGTACGTTTATCTCCTTTCTTCCAAACGTCTGCGTGTATAATGCCTTTTCCGACAAACTTCTTGTCCGCCACTTTGGTCACCATCATTTTACCGGTTGCAAAGAATATGATGATATCGTCGATCTCCGAACAGTCGTTTACAGGCTCATTCTTCTTCAATCCGTAACCGATAAAGCCTTCCTCAGGATCCACGTACAATTTCCGATTGGCAATGATCACCTTCGTAGCGCTGATCGTATCAAAGACCTTCATTTCTGTCTTACGATCCCTGCCTTCGCCAAACCTCTTTTTAAGATCCTTGTAATAATCTATAGCATATTCGATCAGGTTTTCCAAATGGTGCTTCACCTGCGTCATCTCCTCCTCGATCTTGGCCAGTAGTTCATCAGCCTTGGCCGAATCAAAACGCGTGATCCTGATCATCGGGATCTGTGTAAGCTTCTGCAGATCCTCATCTGTGATCTCCCTGATCAATTGTTTCTTGAACTTCTCAAAACGCTTATAGAGGTAAACATAAAGACTCTCCCTGTCGCTGTAATTCTTGAAGTCGATGTACATCTCCTCCGCGATAAAGATCTTCTCCAACGTGGAAAAATGCCACTGTCTTTCGAGTTCATCCAATCGGATTTCCAACTCCAGCTTGAGCAGTCGAACGGTATTGTCTGTATTGTGTTTAAGGATCTCACTGACCCCCATAAAGCGGGGCTTATCCTTGTCAATGATGGAAGAGTTCGGGGATATCGAAACTTCACAGTCCGTAAACGCATACAGTGCATCGATCGTCTTATCCGGAGATACCCCAGGAAACAGGTGGATAATGATCTCCGCTTCTGAAGCAGTATTGTCCTCGATCTTCTTGATCTTGATCTTACCCTTATCATTTGCCTTGATGATGGATTCGATCAGAGACCCCGTGGTCGTTCCGTATGGAATTTCCGTGACCATCAAGGTCTTGTTATCCACTTTTTTGATCTTGGCTCTTACTCGAACCTTCCCTCCTCTTAAACCATCATTGTAGTTTGAGAAATCAGCCATTCCTCCATTCGGAAAATCAGGGAAGAACTCCACCTTTTTTCCACGAAGGTGGTTAATGCTTTGTTCGATGAGTTCGTTAAAGTTGTGTGGGAGGAACTTACATGCCATACCTACAGCAATTCCTTCTGCTCCCTGCGCCAATAAAAGCGGGAACTTCATCGGCAACTGCTCCGGCTCCTTATTCCTTCCGTCATAGCTGGCCAGCCAATTAGTTGTCTTCGGGTTGAACACAACATGTAGCGCAAATTTTGAAAGTCTGGCCTCTATGTAACGTGGCGCTGCTGCTCCGTCACCGGTAAGAGTGTTACCCCAGTTTCCCTGACAATCAATGAGCAGATCCTTTTGTCCAAGCTGAACGAGAGCATCTCCAATCGAAGCGTCACCATGCGGGTGATACTTCATCGTGTTTCCAATGATATTGGCCACCTTATTGTAGCGTCCATCCTCCATTTCTTTCATGGAATGAAGGATCCTTCTTTGCACCGGTTTCAATCCGTCATGCAGCGACGGCACGGCACGTTCGAGGATCACATAACTTGCGTAATCCAGGAACCAGTTTTCATAAAGGCCACCTACAGGGATAATGGAGTCGTCACCAACCGGTTTCTCGGAAGGATGATACTCTTCTCCACCTCCATCATCTTCATTCAGCTCATTCTGATCTTCCAGTTCGTCCTCTGCCATAGTTTATGAAGCTTTTTCAAGGTCCTCGTTCTGTTCTTCTTTGATCACCTCTTCAGCAAGATCTTTTTCAACGCGAAGGTTATCAATGATGAAATCCTGTCTATCCGGCGTATTCTTGCCCATGAAATAGGACAGGATAGAATCGATCGAGGCATCTTTAGTCAATACCACCGGTTCCAGACGGATGTCTTCTCCGATAAAATTCTTGAACTCATCCGGCGAGATCTCTCCCAATCCCTTGAATCGTGTGATCTCCGGATTCTTACCCAACTCATCGATCGCTCGTCTTTTCTCTTCCTCAGAATAACAATAGATTGTCTTCTTCTTATTCCTAACCCTGAATAATGGAGTCTGAAGCACGTACACATGATTTCGCTTGACAAGGTCCGGGAAGAACTGCAAAAAGAACGTCAACAGCAGCATTCGGATATGCATCCCATCCACATCGGCATCGGTTGCGATCACGATCTTGTTATAACGCAGATTATCCATGTCTTCCTCGATATCGAGCGCCGCCTGAACCAGGTTGAATTCTTCGTTCTCGTAAACCACCTTCTTGGTCAGACCATAGCAGTTCAAAGGCTTACCCCTCAGTGAAAACACTGCTTGCGTATTGACGTCTCTTGATTTTGTGATCGATCCACTGGCTGAGTCTCCCTCAGTGATAAAAAGGGTAGTTTCTTCTCTGCGCTCATCCTTCTGATCAGTCAAATGGACCCGGCAATCACGCAACTTCTTATTATGCAGACTCGCTTTCTTTGCCCTGTCGCGTGCTAATTTCCGGATACCTGAAAGTTCCTTTCGTTCGCGTTCTGACTGTTTGATCTTTCGCTCGATCAATTCTGCCACATCCGGGTTGCGATGCAGGTAATTATCCAGTTTCTCCTTGAGGAAGTCATTCACGAATGCCCGCATCGATTTACCTCCCGGCTCAATCTCCTGTGACCCTAACTTTGTCTTGGTCTGAGATTCAAAAACCGGCTCAATCACCTTAACAGCGATCGCGGCAACTATTGACTGACGGATATCAGACGGTTCGTAGTTCTTATTGTAGAAATCACGAATGACTTTCGCAACAGATTCACGGAAAGCACTTTGATGTGTTCCCCCTTGGGTAGTGTGCTGACCATTGACGAATGAATAATAATCTTCACCATAGGTCTTACCATGTGTAAAGGCTACTTCGATGTCATCGCCTTCCAGATGGATGACAGGATACAATGGATCACCGTCCATGTTATTTTCAAGAAGATCCTTCAAGCCGTCTTTCGACTGGAATTTCTCCCCATTGAAATAGATCGCCAGACCGCGATTAAGGTAGCAGTAGTTCCAGAACATTTTTTCCAGGTACTGCGTCTTAAAGGCGAACTTTTTAAAGATGCTATCGTCGGGAACGAATTCGACGTAGGTACCATTAGTTTCATCCGTATCGATCAGGTCGAATTCCTCCACCAGATCACCACGATAGAAGTTCGCTTGTTTCTTCTTACCATCCCTTACGGAGTAAACCATGAAATGATTGGACAAAGCGTTCACCGCCTTTGTACCAACCCCGTTCAGTCCAACTGATTTCTTAAATGCTTTTGAATCATATTTTCCGCCGGTATTGATCTGGGAAACACAATCGATCACCTTACCCAATGGAATTCCGCGACCGTAGTCACGCACGGTCACTTTCCCATCCTTTACCTTAATATCGACACGCTTACCATTACCCATGACAAACTCATCGATACAGTTATCAACCACTTCCTTTACCAGAATGTAGATTCCGTCATCAGCAGCCGATCCGTCGCCAAGTTTGCCAATATACATGCCAGGTCTCAGCCTGATATGCTCTTTCCAGTCCAAGGACCTGATGTTCTCTTCTGTATACTGATTTTCAGCCATTTTAATCTCCTGTAGGACAATTAACAAATTTAAGAAATGATACCCCTGTTTTGCCTTTATTTACAGGGACTTTTGAACGAAAATCGGTTAATAAACACCTTAAAGTGTAAAGACTGACCCATCTTCCACTACACTTGATTCCGGAAAAACGGCTTTTGCTTCCTGTATGTGTACCTCAACCTGGTCATATCTGGCGCTTAAATGCCCCATAATCAGCTGCCTTGCACCAGCTCTTTTAGCGATCTCCGCAGCCTGACGCGCCGTTGAATGACAGGTAACCCTGGCTCTTTCAATATCCTTCTCTGTAAAGGTCGCCTCATGATAAAGAAGATCAACTCCCTTCACGCTGTCAGCAACCCTTTCCCAGTAGAGTGTATCCGAACAGAAGGCGTATGACCTCGTTGGTTTTGGGTCTGCTGTGTAATCTGCATTACGGAAATACTTCCCATCATCCGTAAGAATATCTTCACCTCGTTTTAAGCGATGCATGTGCTCAAACAAAAGTCCTGAACCCTTGATCTTTTCGCTGAGCAATTTACGCTCCCCTTCCTTTTCTTTAATAATATACCCGTTGGTGGGTATCCCGTGTTTTAAAGGGAATGTATGAATCTCAATCAAATTATCTTCATAGACTAATTCCGAACGATCTCCATCAATCTTTACGAAACGGATATCAAAATCCAGCCGGGTTTCACCTGCATCCAATTGAGATCTAATGATGTCTTCCAGCTGTGACGGACCGTAAATAGTTAGATCTTTATCCCTCCCCAACAAACGCATCGTACTGATCAGTCCTACGAGACCAAAATAGTGGTCACCATGCAGATGCGAAATGAGAATATGCTGAATACGCTGGAACTTTACGCCAAATCTGCGGATCTGCATTTGCGTACCCTCACCACAGTCAATAAGGATATGCCGGTCATTGCACACGACATACTGTGATGTTGGATTTCTTCTGGAAGTTGGAAGGGCAGCACCGCTGCCCAGAATAGTCACTTCAAAACTCACTGATGGATCAATTCAAGAGCCTGCTTCTCATTATCAGTGATCGAGAGTACTTTATCGAGCTGAGCTATCTCCACCAACTTTCGCACGTTATCCTGAAGTCCGCACAGCACAAAGCGACCGTTGGTATCCTTGCAGAGCCTGTTGGCAGTGAGCACAGCACTCAAACCTGAGGAATCACAGTATTTCGTCTTGCTGAGATCGATCACAATGTTGTTAACTCCGTTCTTGTGAAGGATGACAAGTTCGGCTTTCAACTCCGGAGCATTCGATGCATCGAGTTTTTCAACCAAAGACTTTACAACTGCCTGATTATCCTGTCGGTTACTTTCGAAGTTCATTGTGTGCTGTTTGTTTCAAATATAGAAATTTTTCTCAATCGCGCATTCAGTTCAATGGAGTTCCTGCAACTAACCATTAACCGATTTTCACTGTCGTTCTATTTTCGCTGCGAGCAGATAGATCACGGCCATGCGAACCGCTACCCCATTTTCTACCTGTTGAAGAATAATCGACTGATCTGAATCGGCTACATCACTGGTGATCTCGACACCTCTGTTGATCGGTCCCGGGTGCATCACAATAATCTCCTTATCCAATGAGTTGAGCATTTCTTTTGTGAGACCGAATTGCATGGAGTACTCACGAAGTGAAGGGAAGTACTTCATATCCTGACGTTCCAGCTGGATACGCAGCATATTCGCCACGTCACACCACTCCAATGCCCTTCTCAGATTGTGCTCCACCTTAACACCCAGTTCATGAATGTATTTCGGGATTAGTGTAGTTGGGCCACACACCATTACTTCTGCACCAAGTTTCTGCAAGCAATAGATGTTTGACAACGCGACTCGTGAGTGCAGGATATCTCCGACAATAACTACTCTCTTTCCTTCAACGGATCCAAGACGTTCACGGATAGAAAACGCATCCAGCAAGGCTTGAGTCGGATGTTCATGTGTTCCATCTCCTGCGTTCACAACTTTTGCCTGAATACGCTCAGATAGAAATTTTGCCGCACCCGGATTCGGATGCCGCATCACCACCATATCCACCTTCATGGAAAGGATGTTATTCACTGTGTCAACCAGTGTTTCTCCTTTTTTCACTGAAGAACTGGCCGCTGAAAAGTTGACTACATCAGCTGATAGACGCTTTTCAGCTAATTCAAAAGAAAGCCTTGTTCGCGTAGAATTTTCAAAAAACAGATTGGCGATGGTAATATCCCTGAGCGATGGAACCTTTTTGATAGGGCGGTTGATGACATCCTTGAAACTGTCAGCGGTTCGGAAGATCAGTTCAATATCCTGTCGAGTCAGATCCTTGATCCCGGTTAGATGTTCAACGCTTAGATTATCCATTGCTTTCAGGGGTATACAGTACTACTTTGTCTTCTCCTTCTATCTCTTTCCATTCCACTGAAACTCTTTCCGACACAAGGGTATCCACAGTTTGCCCGACATAATCAGCCTGGATCGGCAGATCACGACGGAAACGACGATCAACCAACACGAGTAATTCAACTTTTCTGGGACGTCCGAAAGCCAGTAATGCATCCATACCTGAACGAATTGTTCTCCCGGTATACAAGACATCGTCTACAAGTACAACCTTTTTGTTCTCGATCACAAAATCAATATTGGTAGCACTTGGGATGAGCGGTTTCTCTCTTCGTCTGAAATCATCACGATAAAACGTGATATCCAGGTTTCCACAGACCACCTCTTTTCCGAGGATAGCTTCCAGCTGTGACTTTAGACGGGTAACCACATTAACCCCTCTAGGCTGAAGACCGATGAGGACCGTATCAGAAAAATCGTTGTGAGTTTCAATGAGTTGATAGCAAAGCCTTTTGATCGTCAGTTCGAAATGTCGGGAATTGAGAATGACCTGCTTTTCCATCGAGACAAATATAGGAAGCTTTTAGCCAAACTGCAGGTGCAGTTTTTCAAAAAAGGAACTGACTTTTAAACAAAAAACACATTATTTCTGACTTTACACCATTCACTCAATAAATACTGCCATTCAGTTAAACACCAAAAAACTCAGTGAATGATCCACTAATTTCCAATTGTTGAAACGACATACAGTTTTCATCGTTTTGTTTGTTCTTGGTTTAGTCAGAACGACCCCGCCGTAATCCGTTATGATAGCAGCGGGGTCGTTTTGTTACAGACAAAAAAGGTGAACCATCAAGTTCACCATTTCAATCGCTAAGATCCTGTTTATTTTTTCTGCTCAAGAAGGTATTGCACCGCTTTCTCAGCGTTAACAAAACCGCCCGTTACAGAAACATCTGTCATTACACCTTTCTTCTTTGTTCCCGGAATCAGGATCTTCTTTTTTGTCTTTACTGTCGTTTTCATCAGTACATCACGTACCTCTTCAGCACTCAATTCAGGGAAATAACCTCTGATCATAGCGCACACGCCGGCTGTCGCCGGACTCGCCATACTGGTACCTGACGCATCTTCATATTGGTTGTTTGGTACAGTTGAATAAATATCCACCCCTGGAGCAAAGAGGTCCACTGTAGAAGAACCGTAATTCGAAAAGTCAGCCAGTAATTTCTTCGCTTTTCTCGAACTGCTGCTTGCTCCGACTTCAATCCAATTCGTGGCAGTCGTGTTATCTGATAGAATGCGCGTTGGGTATGAATCGTCTTTATCTTTATTCTTTGAATCGTTTCCTGCAGCGTGAACCAAGAGAACGTCCTTTTCTTTTGCATATCGGATCGCAGCATCAACTACCCCTTTTTCCGGTGTATAGTACTTACCGAATGACATATTGATCACCTTTGCTCCGTTGTCCACTGCGTAACGTATGGCATTGGCCACATCTTTATCTCTCTCATCCCCGTTCGGAACAGCTCTTATCACCATGATCTTTGCATTGGCCGCAATTCCATCGATTCCGATGCCATTACCTCTCTTCGCAGCTATGATCCCCGCGACGTGCGTGCCGTGCATCGCATCCGGCCCTTCGTAACGGTTACATCCGTAATAACGTTCAGTTGAGTTTGAAACATTATCTCCAACGATGACAGCTCTGATGGAATCCGTGTTCATTTCGTTATACTTGATGAGATTCCCGATCTGATCAGCCCCTCCACTCACCTGAGCATCCAGTTCTTTTGCATCCATAAAGGCTAAAATGATGTTCAACCTTTTTCGAAGCATCTTCTCGGTGTTGTCTTTTGGAACGTAAGCCTTATTGGCCTTTTTACTAAACTCCCCATTTGAAGCAGCCTTGACATTATTCATGTAATCCGAGAGCATTTTGATCCCCTGATACTGACCGATCAGCGCATTCTGCTCTTTCTCGAAATCTGCCTTGATCTTAAGATAAGACTGATACCTGCGCTTTTCCGCATCAGTCAGATTGGTCGTATCCTTTCCTTCAAAAAACTTCTTTGCCGAATGATACATTCTCGCAATCTCCATGGATTCATGATCAATATCTTCAGTAGGACCGCCTAAAAACGACCAGCCGTGTACATCATCAATGTATCCGTTTTTATCATCATCGATTCCATTTCCCGGTATTTCGTCAGTATTAATCCAGATCACATCTTTCAGATCTTCATGATCTACTTCAACTCCACTATCGATCACGGCTACAATGACTTCATTGGGCTTTTTATCCTTTAAAAGTTCATACGCCTTTTCAGCGCCTGTTCCGTAAATCTTGTCACTTTTAGGACTTCTCAGGTACCAATTTTTTGGCGCATTCTGAGCAATTGAACCTACCGAAAAAATTACACATGCGATAGAAAAAATGATCTTTTTCATCAGTTAAAAAATGAATTTAGTTGTTAAGTTAATCTAGCCGCCTTTCTTTTTGACTCCGTAACCTTCTTTCAGTAACAGGTCAACGATCTTATCCCGGAAATTACCCTGGATCAGGATCTCGTTATCTTTTACCGTACCACCGACTCCACATTTATTTTTAAGCATTTTTCCCAGTTCTTTCAGATCATCCTCCTTTCCGACAAATCCCTCGATCAGGGTCACTTCCTTCCCTGCTCGTTGCTTCCGATCTATCGAAACATAGAGCTTTTGCTGATGATTAGGTAAAGTTTCCTGAACCTCTTCTTCTTCGTATTGAAAGTTGAAATCAGGATTGGTGGAATACACGATATTAATACGCTCCTTCTTGTTCTTTCCCATTAGTACTTCTCGATCAGTGTTGCCCGAATGTCATCTGTTATCACGCCATCGGGATACTTGCGCAACGCCTTTCGGATCCCTTTGGGCGAGCGCATTTCAAAGATAAACACTTTTTTATCCTGTGAGTGGATTTGATCCACTTGTTCTCCGGTCACTTCACTATTCTTCACTACCAGTCCGTCAATGGCAGGATAATTGTTTATCCAACTGAGATGATCTGAACCACCCGTCGAACTGTAAAGCGTTTTAAACCCTGCTGCCGTAAACGCATCAATCCAACCGGAAAAAGACAAAATGCAATACAACTGAATACCATCGACAGAAGTAATACCAGTAGCCAAAATGACATCTATGATCATTGATGCGTCAACAAACTCAGATGAACATTCATTTAAATGCCTAACATCCAGGAATACCATTTTATTTCTGAATAGGGTCAAGTTCAGATCAGATAACCGGACCAACTTTTCCTTATGAAATGTTGAGTAGCGTACCCCTCCAAGATAGTCTGCATTTCGATCCGGAACACAACCCGAACTGTTGGTCGTTGAAGACAATTCAGTATCATGGTATAACCAAATTTCACCGTCTGATGAAAGTTGAACATCGATCTCCACCCCATCACAACCCTGAATCGACATTGCCAGTTCCACTGCTTCGCGCGAATTATCATGATAAACACTGTTCTGTCGTTCAAGCCCCATACCTGCATGACCGATTACGGCGATCTGACGGAAATCTTCCTTTTTCCCGCATGAAAACAACAAGATCAGTATGATTATAAGGCTAAAACGCATAGGCAATGCCCAAATTTACAGAATAGGCCCAGGTGCCATAACCTCTGTATTTTTTATCAAGATCGCTGTACAAGTATTCCATAACCCAACCTGCCGATAAGGAACCAACGAATTTCAATCTTCCCCCACTCATATAACGAATACCTGCGAGATACTCAGTCCAATAATGAAGGGTTGAAACATTTTTATTAACTCTAAGAGATGACACGGCAATCTGAACATCAGGACCTATGAGCGAATGCTTTTCCTTGAGAAGATCATATGTGATACCCACTACCAGCCTTGGAAAAAATCGTTTCTGAGAAAGGGTTCGATTATATCCAAATGTGAATGAAGTATAAGGAGAAAAATTTCCCATTTGCATACCTAATTCTGCACCGGTAAAAATATCCATCCTGTTCACGCCAACCTTAAGCCCAAAGACGCATGTGGAATCTCCGGCAATACATTGCCGAAAAGAAAAGAGAAACATAAAGGCTATGAGATAGCGGTACTGCACCTCA
>Ga0315904_10004248_pt1 | contig 20532 bp, 13 predicted proteins | sample LakEriMetagenome_6_FD_203529 | JGI IMG/M metagenome (GOLD analysis project Ga0315904, IMG submission 203529) | Freshwater fungal communities from buoy surface, Lake Erie, Ohio, United States - Buoy 12 MA120 | ecosystem: Environmental > Aquatic > Freshwater > Lake | place: USA: Lake Erie, Ohio...
ACGAAAGACGAACTCACCGCCGCCGAGTCCTTCGTGAAACAAGAAGGCCTGCAAGCCTTCTGCCGTGCCCTTCTGAACTCCAACGAGTTTCTCTTCCTCGAATGAACGCCCTTCTCAACCGCCGCACCTTCCTCCAGCAAACCGTCCACGGTTTGAGCAGCATCGCGCTGCTTGATCTGCTCTCGCGAGATCAGCTATTGGCCGCATCAGGTCCTATCCGGCCCATCATCGATCCCGCGCGTCCGTTCGCGGCTCGAAAGCCACACTTTGCGCCAAAGGCCAAACGCGTCGTCATGGTCTTCTGCAGCGGTGCGTTGAGCCATGTCGATACCTTCGACTACAAGCCCGCTCTCTTTAAATACCACGACCAGCCGATGCCCGGCGGCAGCGTCGTCACCTTCCAAGGTGAGCAGGGCAACCTCATCAAACCACTGCGCGACTTCAAACCACGCGGCCAGTCCGGCAAGATGACGTCCGATTTGCTGCCGAAGCTCGGCGCATGCGCGGACGACTTCTTTTTCTGCCACGGCATGACGTCGAAGACGAACACGCATGGTCCCGGCGAGACCTTCATGTCCACCGGCCAGACGTTGGAGGGCTTTCCGTCTGCGGGCGCTTGGGTGAACTACGCGCTCGGCACCGAGAACGAAAATCTGCCGTCCTACATCGCCATTCCCGATCCACGCGGCAACCCACAGGCCGCAGGCAACAACTGGAGCGCCGCGTTTCTTCCCGCCGCGTATCAAGGCACCGCCTTCAACGCCGAGAACCCGATTCGCTTCCTCGCGCGACCCGATGGCATCTCCGCAAGCACCGACAAAGCCACCGCAGATTTCTTGAAGCGACTCAATGAGCGTCATCTCGAAAAATTCCCCGGCGACAGCGAACTCGCCGCGCGCATCGCCAGCTACGAACTCGCCGCGAAGATGCAGATGACCGTGCCCTCGCTCACCGACCTCAGCAGCGAGCCCGCCCACGTATTGAAAATGTATGGCGCCGACGATCCGACGAACGCCGTGAAGGCCGGTTACGCCAAAAACTGCATCCTCGCGCGTCGCCTGTGCGAGCAGGGCGTGCGCTTCGTGCAGGTCTTCAACGGCGCCTATGCCATGGGCGAAGGCGTCGGCAATTGGGACGGTCACAAGACCATCGCCACGCAGTATCCCGGCCACGCTGAAGTGCTCGACCAGCCGACCGCCGCGCTCTTTCTCGATCTCAAGCAGCGCGGCCTGCTTGCCGACACGCTCTTCGTTTTCTGCACCGAGTTTGGCCGCATGCCCACGTTCCAAAAAGGTGCCTCAGGCCGCGATCACAATCCCAGCGGCTTCACCTGCATCCTCGCCGGAGCTGGCGTGCAAACCGGTGCCAAGCACCACGGCGAAACCGACGAGTTCGGCTGGAAAGCCGCCGTCGATGTCACCAGCGTCTATGATTTCCACGCCACCATCCTGCACCTCCTCGGCCTCGATCACGAACGCCTCAGCTACTACCACAACGGCCTCGAACGCCGCCTCACGGATGTGCATGGGCACGTCATCCAAAGCGCACTCGCATGAGAGTCTTCCTTTCTGTCCTTTTCGTCCCTTCCGTCCTTCTCGCCGTCGATTTCGACCGCGAGATCCGTCCTCTTCTGCAAAAACACTGCATCGAATGCCACGGTGAGAAGAAACAGAAAGGCGAACTCCGTCTCGACGTCAAAGTACACGCCTTCAAAGGCGGTCACGACGGTCCCGCGATCCTCGCCGGCAAGGCAGATGCCTCGCCACTCTTCCAGCGCATCACCAGCACCGATGACGACGAGCGCATGCCGCCGAAGGGCGCCCCCCTCACGCCACACCAGATCACGCTCATTCGCGAATGGATCGACTCTGGCGCGAAATGGCCCGAGAATGCTACTGACAAGGCCGCGCTCACCGACAAGCGTCTCCAGCATTGGTCCGTGCAGCCCATTAAAGTGGCTTCGGCTTTAGCCGAATCAGTCGGGCTGAAGCCCGAACTACTTTCCATCGATGCCTTCATCGAGGCCAGACTCCGAGCGAGTGGCCTCGCGATGTCTCCGCAGGCAGATGCGCATACTTTGAGGCGTCGTTTGCATTTCGATCTGCTCGGGCTGCCGCCGTCGGACTTGTCAGACGCGTCAGGCTTGTCCGACAAAGCTTACGAAGCGCTTGTGGACTCCCTCCTCGCCTCACCGCACTTCGGTGAACGCCAGGCGCGGCACTGGCTCGATATCGTCCACTACGCCGACACGCACGGTTTCGAGCGTGACCAGCTCCGCCCCAATGCCTGGCGTTACCGCGATTACGTCATCGAGTCCTTCAATGCCGACAAACCCTACGACCAGTTCATCAAAGAGCAGATCGCCGGTGATTTGCTGCCGAAGCCAACCATCACCGCGCTCGGATTCCTCGCCGCAGGCCCGTGGGACTTCGTCGGGCAGCAGGAAACGCGGTCCGACATGCTGCGCCGTGCCGCTCGGGCTCTCGATCTCGATGACATGGTCACGCAGACGCTCACCGCCACGATGGGCATCACCATCAACTGCGCCCGCTGCCACGATCACAAGCTCGATCCCATCACGCAGGAGGAGTATTACCGCCTGTGGGCCGTTTTTGCCGGCGTGAAGCGCGGCGACCGCGAAACCGATGCCGCCGAGTCCAAACGCCTAGCTGCCGAAAAAGCCCGTCTAAGCAAAGAACTCACCCAAACACGCACGCAGATCGCCAAGCTGGCCGGTGAGGGCTTCGAACTCGCCAAACTTATCCCCGAAGCCTCCGGCATCGACCTGCGCAACGGCAGCATCACCAAGGAAAAACTCGGCTACTTCCGCGACATCCAAACCAATCGCCTTCAGAAGGTTCCTTCTGTCCCTTCCGTCCTTTGGGTCTTTGTTCCGAACGGCCCGAAAGTCCCTATCGCCTTCAAACAAGAAGTATCTGGCATCCCCGCCACCAGCGGCCACTTTTGGGACACCATCGCGAATCATCCCATCAGCGCCCAACGCACCACCAAGATCGGCAGCACGGACTATGCAGCGAAAGGCCATAGCATGCTCGGCATGCACGCGAACAGCGGCATCACCTTCGACCTCGCCAAACTGCGCGAGCAGAGCGGCCTCAAAGCCATGCGCCTCACGGGCCTCGTCGGCTTTGGAGCCGCCAAAGAAGCTGCGAACACAAAAGCGGACTTCACTGTCTTCGTCGATGCCGAGCTAAAGTTCCAAAAACTCAAACTCCGCAAAGACGAGACCGCCGCGCTCGACCTCGAAGTGCCCGCGAAGGCCAAAACACTCACCCTCATCGCCACCGACGGTGGCGATGGCATCGGCAACGATCTCCTCTTCATCGGCGATCCCAAACTCGTGCCCGAAATCGCCGACACACGCCTCAGCGAGGCCGATGCGGCTCAATTGAAAAAACTCCGTGCCACCGCCGCGAAGCTCGACGCCGATCTCAAAGCCCTCCCCGAGCCCGACAAGGTCTATGCCATCGTTTCCAACGAACAACCGCCTGTCATCAAAGTGCAGCGCCGCGGCAATCCCGAAGACGAAGCGCAAGAAGTCACGCCCGGAGCCTTCTCCTGGGCAAAGCACGCTTCCGCCGCGTTCGGCGATCAAAATACCCCCGAAGCGCAGCGTCGCCTCGCTTTGGCGAACTGGATCACTCATCCCGACAACCCGCTCACCGCCCGCGTCATCGTGAACCGCCTCTGGCACCATCACTTCGGCCAAGGCCTCGTCACCACCCCCAGCGATTTCGGCCTCGGCGGAGACAAACCGAGCCACCCCGAGCTGCTCGACTTCCTCGCCAACGAACTCATCACGCATGGCTGGAGCTTGAAGCACATCCACAAGCTCATCGTCATGAGCCGCACCTACCGGCAAAGATCGGTCGGATCAGTCCCATCGGACGGATCGAATCGGCTGCTGTGGAAGCAAAACCCACGCCGCCTCGATGCCGAAACGCTGCGCGATACCGTCCTCGCCGTCTCCGGCAGGCTGAACCTCGCCCGTGGCGGCCCCGGCTACCGCGACTTCAACTACACGGAGGCCTACGCGCCGATTTATGAGTATGTGACGCCGGACAAACCGGAGCTGTGGCGCCGCAGCATCTACCGTTTCATCGTTCGCACGACGCCGCATCAGTTCATGACCACGCTGGACTGCCCTGATCCGGCGAATCTGACGCCCGCACGTGCACAAACGACGACGGCTCTGCAGGCGCTGACGCTTTCGAACAACGAGTTCATGCTCCAACAAGCCCGCCACCTCGCCGAGCGTGCAAAAACACCCGAACGCGCCTTTCAGCTCTGCTTTCAGCGCGATGCGAGACCTGATGAGCTCGCCGCGGCGAAGAAGCTCGATCTCGTGTCGCTTTGCCGCATGCTTTTGAATGCGAACGAGTTCGTTTATGTGGATTGAGCGCTCAATTGCTCTTGGTGAACGCGTAAAAGTGCGACCATGAAACTGCCGCTCTGCTTTATCGCCCTCATTTCCACCCTTCACGCCGCCGAGCCGCCATCGTGCGACTGGGTCTTTAGTGGCGGTGGAGCTTCGCACGACAAGACGCGGGCGGTGACGACGGATAACTCGGGGAACGTGTTTCTCGCATCGGAGTGCATCGGTGATGCTTCGTTTGGTGAGCAGCAGCACAAAACGGCGGGTGGCATGGACATGTGCCTCGTGAAGCTCGATGTGAACGGCAAAGCACATTGGGTGAGTGCCATCGGTGGGAGCAAGACGGATCGTGCGTATGGCGTGATCACGGATGCGGCGGGGAATGCGTATGTGACCGGGCACTTCGAGAGCACCGATGCGATGGTGAATGGCGAAGCGCTGCCGAATGCAGGCAGCTACGATGTCTTCACAGCGAAGTTCGCGCCGGACGGCAAGGTGCTGTGGGTGCGGGTGAAGGGCGGCGAGGGCTACGACTATGGCCACGGCATCGCGATTGATTCGAAGGGGCATGTCGTCGTGACCGGGGCAATTGGGCGGCAGGTGTTTTGCACGAAGTATGACGCCGAAGGCCGCGAGGTGTGGCATCGCACGACCTCGGGCAGCGTCAATGGTAGCGGTCATGGCATCGCGGTGGATGGGAAAGATCACATTTATCTCGGCGGGAACTCCACGGGCTCGGGCAGCTTTGGCAAAGCGGTGATCGAATCGAAAACGACGGCCGCGCTCGTGGTGAAACTCACGCCAGAGGGCGAGGGCGTGTGGGCGAGCGTGATTCCCGGCACACCGAGCGCGCTGTATCACGAGATCGCGTGCGATTCGCAGGGACGCGTGTGGGGCGTGGGCATGTTCAAAGGCAGCGTGAGTGTCGCAGGCCAGACCTTTCAAAGCAGCGGCGAAAAAGACAGCGATGGCCTGATGGTGCATCTCGATGCCGGTGGCGAAGTGCAGTGGGCGCGGCATCTGCATGGTCCGGGCACCGATTACTGCCTCGGCGTGACCACCGACGACCTCGGCACGGCCTTTGTGTGCGGCGATTTCAATCAAGACACCTCCCTCGCCGGTCATGCGCTCGTCACCCGAGGCAGCGGCGACATCTTCCTCGCGGCGTTTGACGTAAAAGGCAGCCTCACTTGGGTCCAGCAAGCAGGTGGCAAGCTGAACGACAACGCCTATCCGATCACCTTCCGCGCTCCCGATGAACTCATCATCGCCGGAGCCTGCGCCGCGCCTGCCACGTTCGGTTCGCATGAAGTGACGAAGTCCGGCTCCAGTGACATGTATGGCGCGAAATGGAAGCTGAAGGCTCCTTGAGCTCCGTTTTGACTCAATGCAACCCGCACCCTTTCGACCGATGAAAACGCTCCGTGCTCTTCTTGCCTCGTTTTTCATGATCAGTGGCTTTTCCGCGGCCGCCGAACCGATCCGCGTGCTCGTGTGGGATGAGCAGCAGCCGGAGCAGAAGCAGGGTTACGGCGAGAAATTTCTCGGTGAGACCATCGCGGTGCATCTCGCGAAGTTACCGGGCATCGTCGTGACGACCGCGAAGCTCGACGAGCCGCAGCAGGGCTTGAGCGATGCGGCGATCGACGCGGCGGATGTGCTGATCTTTTGGAGTCATCGTCGCGCTAAGGAGCAGGATGATGCGCGGGCCGAGGCGGTGGTGAAACGCGTGAAGGAGGGCAAGCTTGGCTTCATCGGGCTGCACTCGGCGCATTGGGCGAAGCCGTTTGTGCGGCTGATGCAGGAGCGGGCAAAGGAGGATGCGTTGAAGCAAGTGCCCGAGGCGGAGCGGGCCTCAGCGAAGTGGGAGTTCGTGAATGACGCGCCGTATTACAAGCTCATCGGCCGCGCGTCGCGCCTCACGCCGTTTGTCGAGCCAGCGGAGGGCGGCGTGTGGCGTCTCACGCTGCCGCAGTGCGTCTTTCCCGCGTATCGCAATGATGGCATGCCCTCGCACGTCACCACGCTGCTGCCGCAGCATCCCATCGCCGCCGGTTTGCCAGCGCAGTGGGACATCCCACGCACGGAGATGTATGGCGAGCCCTTCCACGTGCCGCCGCCCGACGAGGTCGTGTTCGAGGAAAAGTGGGACAAGGGCGAGCACTTTCGCAGCGGCTGCGTGTGGCAGGTCGGCAAAGGCCGCGTTTTCTACTTCCGCCCCGGTCACGAGACCTATCCGGTCTTCCAGCAAACCGAGCCGCTGCGCGTGATCGAGAACGCGGCGCGGTGGCTGGGCGCGAGGTGATTTCCACGGGGGTGATCTCTGCGATGTCGAGATTGGGCCCCATTCGCCGTAGTCTCGGTGAACATGCTCCCGCCCGAAACCATCGCCGCCACCTTGCTCTCTGAGCGGCTGCCACTTACGGCGTTTTTTGCCAGCGTGACGCGGGATTTTCATCTGGCGGAGGATGTGTTTCAGGAAGTGTGCGTGAAGGCCGTGGCGCGGGCGGAGACCTTCGAGACGACGGCGCATCTCATGAACTGGGCGCGGCTCACGGGAAAGAATCGCGCCATCGATATCCTGCGGGCGCGAGATGGGCGTTATGTGGGCCTGAGCGATGAAATGCTGGCTCTGCTGGCGGACGAGTGGCCCGAGCAGAGTCGCGTCGATGTCATGCAGGAGGCGCTGAGCCTCTGCGTCGAGCAAATCACGCCGAACAACCGCGAACTGCTCCGCCTGCGCTACTTCGAACGTCGCAACTGCACCGACGTGGCCGCGATCATGGGCCGCAAGATCGAAACGGTCTATCAAGCTCTCGCCCGCCTGCACAAAGCCCTTGGCGACTGCATTCGCGCCCGCCTTCAAACCGAATCCGCCTCATGAACGACACCGACTTTCTTCACCTGCTCATGCGTCATCAGGACGGCACGCTCACGCCCGATGAGATGACCGCATTCGAAGCCGTGATGCGGGATGATCCCGCGAAACGTCAGCTCTTCGCTGACACTCAACTGCGCTCGATGGCGCTGCATGATCGCTTCCGTCAGGAGGCTTTCCAGCGTGACACAGACACTCCTGTCTGTGCCCCCTCCAGAACGGACAAGAGTGTCCGTTTCACTTGGATCACCCGTCCGATCACCGCGATGGCCGCTGGGCTCGTCATCGGCCTCTTCAGCGCGTCAATCGTCTGGGCCATCTCATCGCCCAAGGCGACTACCGAGCGGCTGTTCTCGCTCATCAATGGCAGCTTCGAGGAAAAACGCCTCGAAACAGGCTTCCCACGCCAAACTGGCGTTTGGAGCGGCGATGAAGCCTCCATCGCGGACGGCAAGCTACGCTTTATCGCCCCCGGCAGTGATGCTGGCGATCCCAGTGCACGAGCCATCTCGTGCGATGTCTTCCAACTCGTCGATCTCCGCCCGCTGCGCCACACGCTCAGCCCCGAAGGAGACTCCGTGCTTGAGCTCAGCGCCGACTTCCTCGATGACCGCCCTCACAACACGAAGCCTTCTGTCACCTTCTTCTGCCAGCTCTACCTCTTCCAGGGCGATCCCGCCGGTCTGCATCAAAGCTGGCCACAAAGCATCACCGACACCCTAGCCAGCGGCAGCGCCCAAGTCACCACGCTCGGCACCGATGCCAAAGGCACCCGCACCCTGACCGCCAAGTGTCTCGTCCCTACGGAGGCCGATTTCGTCGTCATCCAAATCTCCGCACGACCGAATTTGCGCCCGGCCAAGCTCGAAAACCTCTTTGCCGACGACGTGAAACTCACACTCAAAACCCAGCCAAGCCTGCCCGTGCGCATCGTGCAGCGGTGAAGCATTTCGACAAAAGAATGGGGACAGAAGAATCTGATTCCGATCATTCTTCTGCCCCCATTGATGCGCTTCGCTTCCCTGTGGGCAGCCTTTGGCTGTCTGTCTCGCTGCACTCGCCTCTTCTGTCGATAAATCCGTGTCGAGTGTCAGCGCACCTCTCCGTATCAACCCAGATGATCCGTTCCACCTTCCTCCTCCTCGTTGCCTCCACCGCCGCCGCTCTCGATTACCCCCATGCCACCGCCGAGCCTCAAAAGACCGGCTGGCCGCTCACGGCGGAAGAACGGGCCTATGTCGTCGATAAGCCGGAATACGAGCGTCGCCCCGGTCGTGAGTCGAACAAGCATCTGCCGCAACTTTGGCCCCAAGTGCCGAGCGCGGGTCATTTCGGCGGAGATGCTTGGCTAAAGCTTCACGAGGCGCATGTGAAGACTGTGCAGGCGAATCAAGGTCCGGTGGATGTGTTGCTCGTCGGCGACAGCATCACGATCCAATGGGGCGAGTCGTGGAAGAAGCACTTCCCCAAGCTCAAAGCCGTCAACATCGGCATCGGCGGCGACAAAACGCAGAATGTGCTTTGGCGCCTCGATCACGGCGGTGTCGAAGGTCTTCAGCCGAAGTCCATCGTGCTCATGATCGGTAACAACAACATGTTCTTCACCCCCGAGACCGGCATCGAAGCCGCCGCCAAAGGCATCGAGATGTGCCTGAAGAACCTCCGAGAGAAGTTCCCCGCCGCCGCCATCATCGTGGCTAAGATTTTGCCAGCCCACACGCCCGGAAACGCCTTCTACGAAGACATCAAGAAGACCAACGCCGCTCTCGATCCTCTCAAGCTCGACAGCGATCCGAACGTGAAAGTCCTCGACCTATGGCCCGACTTCACCAACGCGGACGGCACGATCAAGAAGGACCTCTTCACCCCGGATAACATCCACCTCTCGCCTGCGGGCTATGCGGTGTATGCCGCCAAATTGAAGCCGCTGCTGGTGGTGAAGTAACCGGAAATAGGCAGAAGAATGGGGGCAAGAGAATGAATCTGTTTGTTATTCTTCTGCCACCATTCTCCTGCCTACGTTCCCCAAGTATTATGCGTCAGATTCTCCTCGCCTGCCTGCTTGCCACCTCGCTCTTCGCTGCGCCACCGACGGCGTTTTTGGAGCAGCATTGTTATGACTGCCATGATGCGGAGACGAAGAAGGGTGACCTCGATTTGACCGCGCTCAGCTTTGACGCGCAGCATCTGGACCTGCTCGTCAAAGTGCATGATGCGGTGGAGCGTGGCGAGATGCCGCCGAAGAAGAAAAAGCAGCCTGCGGAGGCGGAAAAGGCTGCGTTTGTGAGTGAGATGGACGCAAAGCTGATGGCGCTGGCGAAGGCGGGCGATCAGGGGCGGATTCGAATGCGGCGGATGACGCGGGTGGAGTTTCAAAACACGCTGCAGGATCTGCTGGCACTGCCGAGGCTCGACATAACAGCGCTGTTGCCGGCGGATGGTCGCGTGGCGGGCTATGACAAGATGGCGGGAGCGCTGGACATCTCGCCTGCGCATCTCGCGGCGTATGAGGAGGCGGTGGAAAAGGCGCTGGATACGGCGATCGCCACGAGCAGCACGCCGCCGCGAGTCTTCAAGAAGCGCATCTATCCGGCGGGGTTGTTCAAGTTTGGCGGGAACCTGCTTCAGGGGCAGTTCGTGCTGCTGAAGGACAAGCAGCCTGATCCGGCACTGCCGGTGCGCGGCGGCTTTGAGGACAAAAAAGGCCATGTAGGCGATGCGGGGCCGGACTTGGAGGAAAGACGCAAGCTGCTCGAAGCCGTGAAGAAATCGGAGAGCGCGGTCGGTTTGCTCAATCCGAATCTCGCGGGCTATGAGGCGGCGATGAATGTGTCGCCGATCTACGCGGGCATGTATCGCATGAAGCTCTCGCTCTGGGGCTTTCATTGGAACGAGGGCAAGCCGGAGCCTTGCGCCGCGCCGCAGGCTGCGGTGCTGCGGGCACATGAGGAGGGCAAGCAACAGGAAGGCGGGCGATTGTTGCGGGCCTTCACCGCGCCGTCGATGAAGTCGAACGAGGCGGAGATCACCGAGTGGCTCGATGCGCATGAAAGCATCGTCTTTGATCCGGTGTCTATTCCCTGGAACGGCCTGCGCATCGGTCAGGTGGCCGGACGCGCGAAGAAACATGTCGGGCCGGGTGTGGCGATAGACTGGTTCGAGATCGAGGGGCCGATCAACGCCGTGTGGCCGCCGGAGAGTCACAAGCGGCTCTTTGGCGATCTGTCGATCAAACCGTGGTCGCAAGGTAGTGAAGCGGTGCCGCCGCAGCGCGAGGAGGTGCGCAGTATCGGCGGCTATGTGCCGAGCATGCATTTTGATCTCACGCCGCAGGAGCGAAAGCCAGCGCTGGAGACCGTGCAGTCGGCACAGCCGGAAGAAGATGCCCGCAACCTGCTCACGACGTTTTTACCGAAGGCGTTTCGTCGCGACGTGAAGGCCGAAGAGATCGAGCCCTATGTGGCGCTGCTGCGCTCACGCATCGCGGTGAAGGACTGTTTTGAAGACGCGATGCGTCGTGTGTATGTCGCGGTGCTCACCTCGCCGGAGTTTTTGTTTCATGCGCCGGATTCGCTCGCCTCGCGGCTTTCCTACTGGCTCTGGAACGGCCCGCCGGATGCCGAGTTGCTCGCCGCAGACCTCCAAAACCCAGCTGCGCTCCGCAAGGAGGTGGATCGACTGCTCGCGGATAAACGCAGCGAGCGCTTCATCGAGGATTTTACGAATCAATGGCTCGAACTCAGCCGTCTCGATGAAACCACGCCTGATCCGCAGCTTTACCCCGAGTATCGCTTTTTGCTCCACGAAGGCATGGCCGCCGAGACGCGTGCCTTTTTGCGCGAACTCATCCAAAAAGATCTGCCCATCACCGCGCTGCTCAAACCGGGCTTTGCCATGCTCACGCAGCGCCTCGCTGAGCACTACGGCATCCAGAACGTTCACGGTGTGGAGTCGCGCAAAGTGCCGCTGCCGCCCGAAAGCCTGCGCGGAGGCTTGCTCGGCCATGCGGCCATCCACAAGCTTACCGCCAACGGCACCACCACCTCACCCGTGAAGCGCGGCGTGTGGGTAATGGATCGTGTGTTGAACGATCCCGCCCCGCCACCACCGCCAGGCGTCTCCGCGGTCGATCCCGACACACGCGGCACCACCACCGTGCGCGAACAGCTCGAGAAACATCGCGCTGATGCCAACTGCGCCGCCTGCCACGCAAAGATCGACCCCGCAGGCTTCGCTCTCGAAGCCTTCGATCCGATTGGAGGCTTGCGCGATCGCTACCGCTCCAACGGCCAAGGCGACGAACCACCCGAAAAAGGCAAAACCGACTGGCGCGTGCAATACAAGCTCGGCCCCAAAGTGGACCCCAGCGGCATCCTCACCGACGGCCGCATGTTCAGCGGCCCAAATGATCTGAATGCCCTCCTCGCCAGCGATCCCGCCCGACTCGCCCGCGCCTTCATCGCCCACCTCTCCCGCTACGCCACCGGAGCTGAGGTGAGCTTCGCCGACCGAGCCCAGATCCGCCAGATCGTCGAAAGCACGAAGAGCAACGGGTATGGGATCAAGTCGTTGATCCATGCGCTGGCTCGAAGCGAAGTCTTTCACACTCAGACAATGGTAAAAAATTGAGGGTAAAAAATGAAACCCAATCTCTGAATCTTTTACCCCAAATCTTTTACCAGCCTCCTCCGCGACCATGACTACACGCCGAAACTTCCTCCGCGCTGCTGGCGCGTGCCTCGCTTTGCCATCCATCGGGCGTGCGGCTGAAAAGCTACCGCCGAAGCGGCTTTTCGCCATTCATGTGCCGCTGGGCATGATGCCGCAGTTTTTCTTCCCAAAGGCTGGCGAGACCTCCAGTCCGTATCTCGACCTCATCGCGGCGCATCGTCTACACTTCACCACCTTCAGCGGCCTGTCGCATCCGGGTGTGGATGGCAATCACCACGCAGGCCAGTGTTTCCTCACGGGCGCACCGCATCCGGGGCAGCCGACCTTCCGCAACAGCCTATCGCTTGATCAACTTGTCGCGGAGCAGATCGGACTCGACACCCGCTTTCCCTCGCTCGCCGTTTCGGTGCGCAAGGGCGAGCACTATGCCGACTCCATCGCCGTCTCGCGCTCCGGCGTTGTTCTGCCGTCGGAGACCAGCGCCGAGAGGCTTTATCGACGCTTGTTCGTCGCCGGAACGCCCGAGGAAAAAGCCGCGACCATGCGCCGCATCGAAGCCGGTGGCAGCGTGCTCGATCTGATCCTCGACAAAGCCAAGCGACTCGGAAAAAGCACCGCCGCGGAGGATCGGGCGCGACTGGAGCAATACTTCCAAAGCGTGCGTGAACTCGAAGGCCGCCTCCAGCGCAACATCGAGTGGGAAAACCGCCCAAAGCCGAAAGTGGACTACCCGCAGCCCAAAGACATCGCCGATGCCAATGAGGTCATCGCTAGGTCCAAGCTCATGTTCGATCTCATCCGCCTCGCCTTGCAGACGGATAGCACGCGCGTCGTCACGCTCTCGCTCAGCACCTTCAGCGTCGTGCCGCATGTCCCTGGCGTGAAAAGCGAAACCCACGGCCTCACCCACCACGGCAACGAACCCGACAAGATCGCTGAGTTGAAGAAGATCGAAGAAGCCCAGATGACCGCCTTCGGCGACCTCCTCAAAGCCTTTCAGTCCGTCAACGAAACCGGCGGCACGCTGCTCGACCGCACCCAGATCCTCTACGGAAGCTGCCTCGGCAACGCCAACTCCCACAGCAACCAAAACCTCCCCCTCATCCTCGCCGGTGGCGGCTTCAAGCACGGCCAGCACCTCCCCTTCGACACGCAAAACAACACACCGATGGCGAACCTCTTTGTGTCCATGCTTCAAAACCTCGGCATCGAGGTGGACAATTTCGCAAGTAGCACGGGAACGCTGAGTGAAGTTTCCCGCATTTAAAAGCGATGCCATATCAATGAACCGTTTGACCTGCATCCTTCTGAGTTTGCTCACCACGCACACGTTCGCCGCAGAACCAACCGCGGCGGAGTGGATGCCACGCGTGGAGGATCGCACGGCGCTTTGGTGGACGGAAGGGCCGCCGAAGATGTTTGGCGATGCGGCGCGACCGAAGGAGGAGGTGCTGAGCTTTCAGTTTGGGAAGCAGACGATGCGCTTCGACACGCGACACGTGCGACCGGTGGAGGGTGAGTGGGAATGTGCGCTGATCGTGAATGAACGTCGTTTTACATGCACAGGGCACACGCAACCGGATGACGAGTGGCGGCAGCCAGTTCGCTTCGTCGAGAGCGGGCGCTTTTTTCAGCGGGTGGTGATCGAGGGGCTGACGTTCGCGGATTCGGAGGGCAAGGCCTTCGACGGCACGGTGCGACTGGAGATCAGCGTGTGGCCGGATCGGCTGGCGTTTCGCCTGGAGAGCGAAAGCGAAGCGGTGATTGAGATGCGGCATGGTGAGAAGAAGGCGAGCGGCAGTCGCAGCGTGTTGCTGGAGGTGTTCGCGGGCACTGCGAAGGCCGTAGTGGAGTCGGAACTGGCAGTGACGCGGGATGAGGCGCTGGGTTGTCATCGGCTGGCGTTGCCGGAGGAGCGCTGGAGCAATGCGGGTGGCACTTATTACCCGGAGGAGCATCTGGACCGCATCGACCGCTGGCGTGTGACGCTGCGCAATGATTCCGATGAGCCCGCGGTGGCGCGATTGATGTTCACGCAGGAGAAGCATCTGCCGATCACGGGCTTCACGCCGATGCTGTGCGAACCGGATGGCACGCCGACGGGCATTCCGGTGCAGCTGTCGAAGAACTGGCACATCCGCGCGGAGAAGGGTCGCCTGCCGCATGACGGACAGTGGTTTCATGGTTTTGCCTATGTGCGTGTGCCGCCGAAGTCGCGGCGCGAGCTCGTTTTCCAGATGGTGCATGCGCGCTACGGCGGCGTGTGCGCGGCGTCGCATGCGCAGCTCTGCCTCATCGGCTGGGGGCACAATCAATTTTGGGATCAGGCGGCGGTGGGCAGCTTTGGCGAGAGCATCTGCTTCGAGCCGGGACGCGTGCAGCGTCGCTGCTTCATCACCGATGTGCGTCCGCTCATGACGCTGCCCGTCGAACCGAATGCGAAACGCTGGGGCTGGGCGGAGAACTGCGGCGGCGGCGATTTCCTCATGTGGAAAGATGCGCAGGGTCGCTACCAAAAGATGATTGGCACGCGCACGGACTATCGGGCGCATGGGCCGTGCCTCACCGATGTGAGCTACACCGAGGAATCGAGCGGCGGCGAGATCGCGGCACGCATGGATGTATCCGTGCCAGCGGCGAATGATCATCTGCGCACCTTTCTTCGCCTGCGCTACGACGTGCGGAAGCCGCTGCGCTGGCAAAGGCTGGCGTTCTTCCAGCTTGGTGCGGATTTTTACAATGATGTGCCCGCACGCCGCGTCGCCATCGGCGATGTCACCGGCCTGCGCGAGGAATGGGAGCCACGTCGCGCGAAGGACGAGTATGATCGCACCGCGCTGCCGCTGGATGGCGAGAGTGCATGGATCTCCGTGCATGGCGTGGAGCGCGAGGCCTTGAAGAAAGGCCACGCGATGGCGAGTCGCGGCCTCATCGTGCGCTCGTGGCGTGCCGTGCTCGGCGGAAAGCCCGTCGCGCCTCATGTCTCCACTTTCGGCACCGAGTGGGGCCAAGGCAACCACAAGACCGCCGTCGAGCTTTCACCGCCACCCGGCCTCACCGAGTTGCAGCCCGGCGACTTCGTCGAGGCGGAAATCGAACTCGTCATTTTCCCCGCCGATGGCGCTGCCTACTACGGCCCGGACAACGCCTTGCGCGACTTCCTCAGCCGCGAAGCCGACACCTGGCGTCCCGTGCATCGCGAGTCGAAAGGCAATGCGCTTCAAGCCCTCGCGAAACGCGGTCGCATCACAAAGAGCTACCCGCTGATCATCGCCGTCGATGACGAGCAGCGTGCGCAGGTCACCGTGAAAGGCGGACTCGGCCATGTGCCGGTCGTTTTGACCGGCCTCAAGACACCCAACGGCCAACGCGTGCTCGTGAACGGCCAACCCATCACGCATTGGCAGACCGACTGGGATGCCGCGGCGCAGCGCTGGCGGATCGTGTGCAATATCGCCGCGAGCGAGGAAGGCACGTTGGAGATCGTATTGGACGGCTCCAAATGAGATTCATCGCCCTCCTCCTCGCCTTCACCGCAGCGCTGCCTGCCGCTGAGATCACTCTGACCGCGCCGCTGGATCATGCGGTGGTGCAGCGCAGCACGCCGGGTCGAGGGCTGGTGCGAATCGAGGGTGAGCTTTCGGAGGAGGTGAAGGCAGCGGACGTTTCCATCGAGGCTCGGCTGGTGGATGCGCAGCGGGAGTTGCCGTGGCAGCGCGTGGGCGGATCCGTGGCGGGGAAGAAGCTCACGGGCACGCTGGACGCGATCGCGGGCGGTTGGTGGCGGCTGGATGTTCGCGTGATGAGCGCGGGCAAGGAGCTTGCGAAAGGAAGCGTGGCGCATGTGGGCATTGGAGAGGTGTTGGTCATCGCGGGGCAGTCAAACTCGGCGAATCACGGCACGGAAAAGCAGACGACCAAGACGCGACGTGTGGCCACCTTTGACGGCAAGACCTGGCGCATCGCGGATGATCCGCAGCCGGGCGCGAGCGGTGGCGGTGGCAGTTTCATCCCGCCGTTTGCGGATGCGGTGGCGGAAAAGGAAAACGTGCCCGTAGGCATCATCGCCTGCGGCATCGGCGCCACGAGCGTGCGCGAGTGGCTGCCGAAAGGCGCGACGTTTCCGAATCCGCCAACGCTCGTGAGTCGCGTGGAGCAACTCCCGAGCGGTCAGTGGGCCAGCAAAGGCGCGGCGTATGAGGCTTTCATCGCGCGGATGAAGTCGGTGCCGCCCCGTGGCTTTCGTGCCGTGCTCTGGCATCAGGGCGAGAGCGATGCGAACCAGAAGGACACGACGCGAACGCTGCCGGGCAAACTTTACCGCGAGTATCTGGAGAAAATCATCCGTGAGTCGCGACGCGACATCGGCTGGGACGCGCCGTGGTTCGTGGCGCAGGCGAGCTATCATGTGCCGGGCGATGAAGGCAGCGACGACATCCGCGCCGCGCAGGCTTCGCTTTGGAAGGATGGCATCGCACTCGAAGGCCCGGACAGCGATGCCTTAAAAGGCAATCTGCGCGAGCGCGAAGGCAAAGGCGTTCACTTCAGCGGCCCCGGACTCCGCGAGCACGGCGCGAAGTGGGCGCAAAAAGTCCTCCCGTGGCTGAAGCAGCAATGGACCGCGCCGCGAAAAGTGAGCGGCGGCACGGAGTGGAGTGATTTCGCGCAATTGCCCGAGTGCCACAGCCTCGGCTGGGTGAGCGCGAATGTGCAAACGAAGTCCACCACGAGCTGGAACGGCGTGCTCGATGAAGCGAAGTGGGGCACGCCATCGCCTCAGCAGGCCGTGGCGCGAAATTGGGATTGGAAAATCAGCGAGGCGCAATGGCGCGAGGCCGTGAAACAAAAAGGCGAGGGCAAGCGCGAGGAGGTCGCGTTCGATCTGTGGCTGCCGGAGGGCATCGAGAGCGTGAAAGGCATCGTCGTGATGTCCGGCCACGGCAGCGGCGAGAGCCTGTTTCGTCGTGCTGACCTCCGCACGCTCGCGGAGGAGCTGCATCTCGCGCTTTTCAAATTTGTCGGCAATCCGATGCAACGCGGCTTCTGGCCGCAAAGCCTGCTTTTTGAGCATTTGAAGGCTTTTGGCACCAAAAGCGGCCATCCCGAGCTCGAGCACGCGCCGCTGTTTTTATACGGTCACTCGAATGGCACGGGCTTCTCGGCCATTTTCACGTCGTATGAGCCGGAGCGCGTGTGGGGCTTCGTTTCGATGCGTCCCGGCACCACGTTTCAAGTGTATCAACCCGGTGCCGCGCAAGTGCCCGGCCTCGTCATCTTCGGCGAGGACGATTCGTTCCTCGCCCGGCCATCGAAAGAGGAAAATCTCGCCGTGGTGCCCACGCTGCGAAAAAACCACGGCGCGCTGTGGTGCAGTGCCGTCGAGCCGAAGACCGGCCACGGCCCCGGCGAGAAAACCTGGCCGCTCGTCCTCTCCTACCTCCGTCACAGCTTCATCGCCCGCGTGCCCGCCGACGCCGATGCGCGAAAAGGCCCCGTGAAGCTGCTCACGCCCGCTCTTGACAGCGGTCACCTCGGCCAAAACTGGTCCGCCGCAAAAGGCGGCTACCAAGAACTGCCCACCGCACCCTTCGCCACCTTTGTCGGTGACAAAGCCACCGCCTCCTGGCTCCTCAACGCCGCCTTCGCCCGCGACTGGCAGTCGTTTCAAAAGACCGGCGAGGTCAAACCTGCCAAGTAACGGATCTTCTACACGCTATGAAGATCTGTCTCACCGCTCTCGCTGCCCTGCTGCTCGTGCCTGCCGCCGTGCTCGGCTGGGGCGATGCGCATCGCGCGATCATGGTCGCGGCTTTGGACATCCAGCCGGAGAAGGAGCAGGCCATTCAGGCACTGGGCGCGGAGAACTGGCTGCACATCGGCGGTGTGGGCGAGGTGACGGGCTACTGCGGGCTGGCGGACAATCAGGGCGAGTATGTGCGGCGGCCGTGGTGCGAGTTTTTTGCCAATGACTACCTGCTCACGCGCGAGGTGCCGTTTCTGCACGGGTATCACGTGCCGGTGATCGAGGAGCCGCCCTGGAATCAGCAGATCGCCGGTTTTGCCAAACGTGCGTTGCAAGCGCTGCGCACCGAGCCCGGCGTGGAGGCCGCGCGGCGTGTGGGAGCGCTGCTGCACTTCGTCGAGGATGCGGGCGCGACGGCGCATGCGGCACGCATTCCACCTCCGGCTCACACCTTGCTCGACAGCACCGTGCCGCTGGATCGCATCGCGCTGCCCGGTTATCCGCCGCAACTCCTCGGCAAGACCGCCGACGCGTTTGTCACCGCGTTACAGAGTCGCATCGCGGCCCTGATCGACAGCTCGGCTCCGGTGGGCAGGCGGTTGAAGGCGGAGGCGATCGACCTCGCTCCGGTTTATGAAACGGCGCGCATCGGTCGTGTGCGCGAGCGGCTCGATGCCGTGGGCGAGGCTCAGATCCCGCCAGCGTTGGAGAGTCTGCGTGCGACGGCGGATGCCTTGCACACGCTGCTCGTCCTCGGCCTCGCTCCGCAGAAAGACGGCGCGTCTCTCCGCGGCACGATCCGCTGGGCGGACACGCCGGCGTTTGAGAAAAGCGGCGCGGAGATTCACCTGCTCGATGCTCGCAAGTTGCCGGGCGAGCCCACTTCTCCGCAGCAGATCTTCGACGCCTGCACCGGCTTTGACACGCACACCGATCCCGCGGGCGATTTCGCGTTTCATCATCTGCCCGAGGGCGACTATCGCGTGCTGGCCTACCGCGTCGGCTCGGCGATGAAGCTCTCGGAGCCCATTCATCTCGCTCAAGGTCATGCGCAGAGCGTTTCACTCTCGCTGGAGGCCATCCAGCCCGCCGGGAACCTCGTGTATAATCCCACGCTCGAACTGAGCACCTACGTCACCGGCATGCCTGATCGCTGGATGACCATGAAACCGCTGCCGCAGGCCGCGCACGTCTGCATGAGCGCCACCGTGCCCGTCCGCGCGGGCAGGACATTGAAGTTCGGCGCGAAACTGCGCGATCCCTCGGCGCAGGTGACCTTCTTTGTGATGGATCGCTCAAAAAAGAGCGCCGTGCAGGACTGCTCACGAACGCTGAAGATCGATCCCGCCTTCCGCGCCGCCTCCAGCTTTACCGGCACCGGTGGCGAAGCCACCGCCACCAGCCCTTTTGGCACTCCCGCCTTCGTTTTGATCTACGTGACCTCCTCCCAACCTCTCGCCCAAGCCGTGGAAAACGTGTGGGTGATCGAGGAGGGCGAGAGGAAATGAAAGGCCGACTTCACACGGCTCTCGAAATCGAGGCCGCAAACCTCATCGAAGGCGCTTGCGCGGATTTGATCGCAACCATGCAAGTCTCGCCCATTCTCACTCTTATCATCCAAACCTCGCCTCATGAAACGATTCACCCTCTTCCTCGCCTTTTTCGCCATCCAAGCCCTCGCAGCCGAAACACCCGTTGAAACGGACCCGCGGCTGCATTCGGATGGCAAAGGCTGGAAGCTCAATCAGGCTAAAATTGAAGACCCAAAGCGTCCGCGTGTGCTGCTGATTGGTGATTCGATCCTCAGCGGCTACATGGCGCATGCGATCAAAAAGCTTGAAGGCAAAGCTTACGTCGATGCGTGGGTGAATCCGTATAACCAGTCGGAGCATCTCAACACAAAAATCCTGCCAGAGGTTCTCGCGAAGGGGCCGTATGACGTGATTCATTTCAACATGGGCCTGCATGGCTGGCAGGATGGCCGCATCAAGCCGGGCACGTTTGAGCCGCTGACCAAGGGCTACGTCGAGGCGATTCGGGCCAAGCTGCCTAACGCGAAGCTCATCTGGGCCAGCAGCACGCCCGTGATGCTCGGAGGCGATCTCAAAAAGCTCGATCCCGTCATCAACGGCACCATCATGGACCACAACCGCATGGCCGCAAAAGTCATGGCCGAGTGCGGCGTGCCGGTGAGCGACTTCTACGCCCTGCTCGTGGACAAGCTCGACCTCGCTCGGGGCGGCAAAAACAAGTTTCACTGGAATGGGCCCGCATATCAACTGCTCGGCGACAAATGCGTCGAAGAGGTGCTGAAGTCTCTGCCGAAGAAGCAAGAATAGCCTGATTTCACGCCACGATCTCGCGGATCACGTGCCCATGCACATCCGTCAGCCGGCGCTGGATGCCGTTGTGGTAGTAGCTGAGCTTCTCGTGATCGAGACCGAGGAGATGCAGCGCGGTGGCGTGGAGATCGTAGCTGTAGCTCGGGTTTTCGGCGGCTTTGAAGCCGAGATCGTCGGTGCTGCCATACGCGGTGCCTCCCTGAATGCCGCCACCGGCCATCCAGGCGGTGAAAGCACCGGGATTGTGGTCACGGCCTTTGCCGGCACCTTGCGCAGCGGGCTGGCGGCCGAATTCGGTGGTGCAGATGACGAGCGTGCTCTCCAGCTGGCCGCGTGATTTCAGATCGGTGAGCAGCGCGGCGGCCCCGGCATCGAGAATGGGGCCCCAGTAGCCGTGATCGCGCACGAGATCCTCGTGGCTGTCCCAGTTCGGGCGGATTTTCTTCGCGGTGGTGTTTTCCGCGCCGCAGAAGAGCTGCACGAAGCGCACGCCGCGCTCCAC
>Ga0315904_10004249_pt1 | contig 20531 bp, 13 predicted proteins | sample LakEriMetagenome_6_FD_203529 | JGI IMG/M metagenome (GOLD analysis project Ga0315904, IMG submission 203529) | Freshwater fungal communities from buoy surface, Lake Erie, Ohio, United States - Buoy 12 MA120 | ecosystem: Environmental > Aquatic > Freshwater > Lake | place: USA: Lake Erie, Ohio...
GCGAAGCGGGCTCAATATTGACGGCATGCACATGCGAGTAGAGAAGCACATGGGAACCGATCCGCGTCGGATCTCTGAATTAGTTCTCAACGTACATCTTCCCAAACACCTAGAGATCTTAGACCGCCAAAAGCTAGAGCGCGGCGGCCTAGCATGCCCAGTCCACAAAAGCCTACATCCCGAGGTCATAGTCAGGATCTCGTTTGCGTATGATGTGTAGGTGACAAACGCCCCCGTCTTGGACCGTTGAGCTTCCAGCTCCGCCGAAAAGCCACGCCCTGTCGACAAGCCCAACATCTGGGCGAAGCTAGAAGCTTCGCGGTCCGACCACGGCCCATTTTCTTTGGAGCGCGGAGCTTCCAGCTCCGCCGAAAAGCTAAGCCCCGTCGACAAGCCCAACATCTAGGCGAAGCTAGAAGCTTCGCGGTCCAATCCAAGCACGGCTCTATCCGAGTTTGGGGTGAATAAACCCTTAAAATCACTACAAATTATATTTTAAGCCCCAAACCTGACTCATTAAGTACCTAAACGCCGATAAGTGGCCATAACCCTTGTAGTACCAGAGGGTTTTACTCACAGGTCCACTTCGTATGCGTTGGTTTGTACACACAACATTTTCATTGCTCGTCTTGCTCGCACCCGTATGCGGCGCTGTGGGGCAAACTACGCACGATGAGCTTAAAGGCTTCTGGAGCAAAGGCGACGCACGCAACTGGGACACCGCTGTAAATCCAAACTCATCTCAAGCAGTCTCGTACCGCAACTATCCCCTTGTCGTTGATAAAGTCAGAGAAGACGCCGAAAAGAAAAAGACACTTCCCCTTCCCAACGCCGTACAAAACCCAGAAAACCCCCAAAATCTGGCCCAAAATGAGCAAAATCCAACACCCCTCCCACAAACAACACCACTCTCTCGCGACCAGATCGTAGCAAAGTTTGGCGCACCTGATTCACCACAACCGATCCGCGCACAGAAAGACTCACCACCCGCGATGCAAGGACTCTTTGAAGCCCTTAACAGTAACGATAAAGAGCTTGCATGGCAGTACGCCGTAGCCTTGGCCAAGCGCCAAGTCGAGATGCAGGGTGTGGTCTCCAAAGCCACCGACTACCAGATGCTTGCCATGGAGGCGATCGGAATCCGAGAATCCGCCCCTGAACCCGACGACGGCGAAGCGCTCGACCCAATTCGCGCTGAGGTACGAGATTTCATGAGCCAAACCCGCCAGCAAGAGCTACAGAAACGAGTCAGCATCGACCCAAGCCTTGGAGAAGGCTCAGAAGCACTTGGAACCGACCCATTTGCAGTCCCAGACCCATCAGCTGGGGGCGAGGCCAAGGCAGCACTTAAACAGCCCCTAATCCCAATCGACCCTGAAGGCAAGGTAAAGCTTTTAGTCTTTGTAGACGAAAAAGCTAATAGTTCAGCAGCCTTATCAGAATCGCTGCGACCCATCAGGGAGCGCTTTAAGGGCGACACAACCTTCTCTGTAGTAGGCCTAACCAGGCGAACTTATTCAGCAAATGGCCTAAAGCTCTTAGGCGCACAACTTTCTTTTCCATATCCACTAGTTAGTGGTGAAGCACTAGCCCTCGACCTGCGGATAAAGAGTTATCCCACATTTGTATTCGTGGCGGTCACGTCTCAGCAGACCTACCGCCTCGAAGGAACCCCAAGCGTTGAGGAGATTGAGAAGGTGGTGAAGGTGATGAGAGGGGGGAGGTAGCCAGGGCTAGTTTGAAGTTATGAAGAGTCGATTCTTACTCACCTCAGTAATTGTTTTTTCGGCGTTTGTTGGGACGTTGATGGGGGGAGTGTGTGGGGTGAGGGCGCAGGAGGAGCGACTTGCAGGGGAAGAGCAGGCTTCGAGTGCTGCAGTACCAGCGGCTGGTCAGGACGCAGGGGCAAGTGGAACAGAGCGCGTGATCAGCGTCAACAAAGATAAGGATCTGGGAGCCTCGCATTCCGCGCCGGTCAGCATCGGGGCGATGAAGGGTATCCGAGGATTAGCCGAATCAGCGCAGATGAAGAAGTGGCTTAAGGGTCTTATTACTGCTGAAGTTCCGGTAATGTTTCAAACCATGATGATGGTCGAGAACGGAGCGGCTACAGGCTTTATGGGCTCGATGCAAACGATATCTGGGATGATGGATAATCAGATTCAGGCTGCGCAGCTTGAAATGAGGATGAAGGACGTTTTAGATCCAACCGGCGCCGACACCATTGCATTTGTGAAGGCTGTTCCGCGCGGTATGAAAGAAACTGGAAAGGACCTAGCGTGGCCAGCTGGACTTATTGTTGCGAGTGGTGATGGGTTTGATACGGTGCCGATTAAGCCCCAAGCGAAAGTTGAGATTACCGGGACCCCACGACCAGCAAATATCGACGACGCCACCCGCAATAACGACGATCCTGCTGCAGGTGCTGCTGGGGGCGCTAGTGGCACCTCCCCAGAAAAGCTTTTTACAGAGATTCTCTTTTCGACTCCGGCGTCAGGTGCTGCTGGTACGGCCGATCAAGAGTTAAAACAATTCATTGTTAACTATATCGGCGATATTCAGTTTACAGAGACGATTGACTCAGCAGCCCGCGCCTGGACTACAAAAAAGAACGATTTCCTTCCCCCCAGCAAAACGCCTGGCAATGATGTGACAGGAATTTATTCCGAGGCATCAGGGCAAATCCCTGAGGAAATTCAGGCAAAGCGAGCCTTTCAATTACGTTTCTTGGAGCATAGGTCCAAGGTTTGGAAAGCCTGGTACGACATTTTCGGGAAATACTGCAAGTTTAAGGCAGATAATGACAACCTCGGTCAAAAAATTTTTGACAAGGTCGGTCCGTTTTCAAAGGTGCTGCCGGGAGATCGGGTAAAAGCATCTGCTAATGACATGAAGCTGACCAATAATATTATCGACAGGTTTTTTAAGATATATGTCCAGACCACAAATAAGCAAGAGACAACCAAGATCACTTGTGACTTTGAGGGCAAAACTGTCGAAGCAACCATGCCCGCTGATTCGAAGCCCGCTGACGCGAAAATCGATGACTGTGAGCGTCAGCCCAAGAAGTGCAATCGCAACAAGCACATGCTGATCTTCGTGGAAAAGATAGCGCTATCAAAGACAATAGATGAGTTTAGAGAGCGGTATGCCCAGCTAATGCAGAAGGCAATGCCGAAAGGCAATTTCTTCTTGATTGATGCGGAGCGTTTGTTTTGCCACAGCTTGCAGCAATACACTATCGCATACGATGGCAGTGGCACGTGCGAGCCCTTGGATTACCTGGAGCGCAAAGCGTACGAGAACCAAGAGTCGTGGCTCGAAGAGATCGAGAAGCTCGGCCAAAGAGCCCAAGGAATTGGTGGTAGCAACTCGCTTAAGGGCTCCGCCGCATGGCTTGCGAATGTTGGTCCATCAGCGGGTGGTGACTAAAAGAGTGTTTGGGAAAGAGCTGACATGTTAGAGATGCTACACTCCTTTATAATTGAACTAGGTGGAGCGGTTGACGCCTCTTATCACGCTAGTGTAGCTGGATTTCTAGCGTCGCTCTTCAGTGGAGTAGGTTTCGATCTCTCCGATAGTATCGGCCAATTCCTCTCACAAGTGTCAGGTGGTGGGACATGCTCTAAGCAGGACTGCCCCGGCAGCGGATACAATTCTATCGCGGTTTCGTGGGCCAATATCGGTTACATGACCCATGCAGACTTTCTACATTTTGTTAATAACGACAGTTTCGGTTATTGGGCGGCGATTCTGTATATGTGCGGGGCTATTGGTGCCCTTGTTTCAGTGGCGCTTAACTCTCCACCTCGCAATTGGGTGTGGTTTCTAATAGGGCCGGGAATCTTTCAATTTCTTATAGCGACAACCGAGCCGGTTAAAGGGGTGTCGTGGCGCATTGCAGGTAAGGACCAGCCGATGGAGAAGGTCTGGAGAGATGCCGAGACGGGCTTGGCGAATACAGATCTTGTGAAGCGCGTGGGTATTCAGGTGAGCAGATACGATGCACCTTCACAGTCGTACCCCGTAGCGTGGATGCTGGTATTCCTAGACGGATTGTTCAGTGAAACCGCGGATAAGTTGATCTCATGGATAGGTCTACAGCGCAGAGAGGGTGATGGAGGCGGGGATACTAATCTATTTCAGAAAGATACAGAGGAGGGGCCGTGGCATCTCTTGGCTAATCTCAAGTGGGGAATGGTCGAAAATATTGGTGGCGCTGCGGTGCGAGACCCGGATGTCCGAGATGCCTTAGTCACTTTTCTTACCTCGGAGTGCGGAGATCAGTTTAAGCGAGGAATAAACACAGGAGCTTACGCTGCTGCTGCTCAGAGTCGGGGAGCCACCCAGGCCGATACTGTTTTCGTGAACAGTGGAACGGCTGGGGCCGGAGCGTCCCTGGAGGGTCAGGTGATATTCGTTCGGGGCCTTGATACAGAGATAGTGCCCACCCCGCGCTCAGTGGTGCGGCTGTTTAACAGCCCAAAGAAGCTAGATGGCTCTTTCAGGGAGTTCTCCAATCTTTTTAAGCAAGATCGAGCACAAGAAACGGGGAGAACTTCGGAGATCGTGTGCTCTGAATACCTTTTCACGATCATCCAGGCGCTTCGTTGGGAAGCTGGGCATGCGTATTGGCAGCTTGCTCGAAGTTTTCCGAAAGGTTTTGCTAGTCAGGAGGTTGCACTAAAGACTCTCTTTTATGGCTGGAACATACGCGAACAGCCGCAAGCAAATTTGCCCGATGGACCACAACTTATACGCTTTACAAAGATGCTGATATTTATGCATCTCTTGCGTAATGAGTTAATGCTTGCACCGCAATTGACGGAGACACAGCAGCGGTTTTCAGCATCGGAGCAGACGCGAAATTTCACAGAGTCGTTTGTGCGTTCTCAGGGCTCGCGTTCAAAGTACGGAGAGCTCTATAACTGGGCAATAATGATGCCCCATGTTCAGGGTATTCTTACCTATATCATCTTGATCGGGTATCCATTCGCGGTAATGTTGATGGTGATACCAGGTTACTGGAAGGCTTTTTTTACCTGGGTGACCTTTTTTGCATGGGTCAAGTTGTGGGATGTAGGTTTCGCCGTGGTTCATACTCTGGAGAGGAGCGTTTGGGCCACTTTAGGAAATCGCAGCTCGATTGCATCGGTAGCCGGGCGCATCCTTAAGCTAGCGGACGAAAGCAGTTATGAAGTTAATACGACTTGTGGATCTTCATCCGGCGTGCCGACTACGCCAGGAGCTGATGAAATCGCGCCATGCCCAGTACCACAGGTGAAGGAGCAAGGTGAGTTGGAGCTTTACCAGGCCTGGTACCTCCTCGACCAATCCCTCCTACTCAGCGGAGCCCTCGACCTCGATCTAGCCAACGGCTACTACATCTACATCATGTCAGCGCTGTACTTCGCGGTACCAGCGGTGACTGGACAGCTAGTTCTAGGCGCAAAATCGGGCATGTCGAGCATCGCCACTCAAGCGATCAGCCAATCGGCAGGCGAGGCAGGGGGTGCAGCTAAGTCAGGAGCTGTGGGAGAGCTCTCGAACCGTATGATGGCCAATAAGGAAGCCCTAAAGCAGGCGTCAGTGGGTAAGGCTGATCGCCGGAGCGGGCTGGCGCTTCAGCAGCTAGAGTATGCCAACAAGTCTATGGACGCCGAGGCTCAAGGCGCACGTATTAGTGGCATGTCTACAGGATTTGAGGCGCAGGCGGGCGCTTTAGATTCAAATCAAAAGTCTTATGGCCAGAATATGAGGGCGTTTACTGCGGCGGCATCCGTTGTAGCCGCCGGTGCTAAACTGCCGGCCGTATTTAATGCGGGTGGTGCCAACACAGGTAGTGCGCAAGGTGCGGCAGGAAAATCGGACTCCAAGCCAACAATTCCTCAATACCTGGCAAATCTCGCTGGGAGCATGGGAAACGCTGGGATCGCGTTTACTGACAATCAGCTTGGGCAAAACTCCCTTCATCATGGTGCGCAGGCGAAAGCGTTTGGGGCGGATGCATCATGGATGGGTAGCCGAGCGAGGTTGTCTGGCCAAGGTTACAACGCTCATGCACAGCGGTTGCAAGCTGCTGCAAACTTTGAAAGAGAGAGCGCTGCCTATGATAATCTTAACCGTTTCGCTGCCGATCTCTCCGGGATGGGTGGAGTTGCCGGGGTTAACCCCGGTAGCTTACTGGGTAATAAACCTGGCGACTACCTAGGAATGGCCATGAGCGGACAACTGGGGTCGGATGCTAAAAGCGCGGCTCGCTATGCAAAAGATGGCTTTATCGGTAATGCATTTGAGATGCTTGGCCGAGGTCAGGCTGCTAAGGGTGGACTATCAGCGCTTCACTATTGGGGTAATGGCTATTCCTATGGCGGGGCTGCTGAGCTGTCAGGGCGGAATATTTGGCCAGCGGGCAAAGCTGGCGGCGACGCGCTGGTTGAATTTGGAACTGCATTCCTTTCAACAGGGGGTAGCGGGACACCGGTCCCCCATACCAGCGAGTTGAAAAAGCAGTTTCAGCAGAGTACAAATACCATGGAGGAGACCAGAAAAGAGCTGACCGACGCCCTGTCCCCCCCGCCCGCCACTGAAGCACCAAAAGAAAAAAATATTCGGTGAAATACAAACGAAGCGAAGAGGGAGGTGCCGTTCTTCAATTAAATTCTCTAGCGCTTTAGCCCTAGCCTTATTACAGTAACGGACGAGCGTGTGTTCCATCTCCTCGGAGTTACATCACCTAGAAATTGTATGAAGACTTCTGGCCGGTTCCCCCGTTTTTTTCTCTGTATCGCCTTTATGACTCTCCAGGGCTGCGAATATGAGTGGAAAGACGAGCCCATTCGGCACGAAGTTGCTCACCTCAACGAAGCAGGTGCTGGTGATGAGAAGAAAGCCGCAGAGGAAGCAAAGGCAGTCGTGCCACAGTCCGAGGGACGACCGGTCCTTGCTCCGGGTAAACTGGTCTCTGGTGAGGCGTCTATCCCTGCAAAAGCGAAGAAGTTAAATTTACCGGAGCTGCTTGAGCAGGGCCAGTTATCTCTATTGGCGAATGTCCCTGGGGCCGGAGGCTTGGAATTAGCGGTTGATGAGGTGGAGTCGACTCTAGCCAAGTCAGAGGGGATTAACCCCTTTAAGATCACACTTTACTTTCAACGAGAGGTAAATATCAAGGCGGTTCGAGTGCTCTCGTCATACTCGGATTACGGTTGGGCGGTTGAGGGAGCCGCTACTCCGCGTTTAGTGGTGGATACGATTATCGACGGGCAGTGGTCTACGATCGCATGGCCGGAGGGGATGAAGAGTAAGACGCTTGTCGTCGAAGTGCTCAGGAAACTTCGAGATAACTATGTTCACGTGAATGAGATTGAGATCTACGAGTAGGCTAGTAGCTATGAAGAAGGTTGCGTCTGCCTGCGCTTGCGACATCACTGAAGAGATTATTTAAAGAGCGATAGGTTAGCATCGCGCTCAAGTTACTACTCTATCCGCGGTGCCACGCCTATAAACCTATATCGACAAATTCATCTGGGTGAGCGCCATGGTGAGGTATTTATGATTCCAATTGAATCACTAAACTGCTCGATTCAATTCAAAACTTTTGTAAGGTAATGACCGAAAGCATGTCAAATTGGTTTTGGAAGAATACCGCTAGAGCTATTCAGTCCGAGTTGTCTGGCGGCGAATGTGAGAGTCTTTAGCATCTTGCGAGCAATATAGAGAAGATGGTGGGTGGATTGCAATTGCGATCGCCCACCTGGGGTGGGTTAAAAAACCAACTAGGTTGCAGCGCTCAAACGTGCCCACAACAGAAAGGGTAAAGCGAATGCGCTCAATCCTAATACGACCCCCGGTAACCAGACACCTCTCGCCCAATGAGGAGCAAACTTAGCGCGCAATCGGTTTTCAGCCAATTGGAGCTGTTTGTCCAGGATCTCTTGTTGGGAGAGCCGTTCAGCCTCTTGCAGATTACTCTGGAAACTTATCGCTTTCCGAAGTGCAGCTACAAGAGGTTGGTCAACCATCGGTTCAATTTTGTTGGTATCAAACTGACTGAACGGATTGATGCTTTCAACCCGTGCCAGCCATGGAGTTTGATACCTAACCGCCCACAGTGCATAAAGGATAAATCCTTTAATTTCCATGGGGTTTGCTACCAACTCTCTCGCGTTGGTAATTGGGTCATAGAACAGGTTGTTCAGATGTTGGTTCAGCCTTACTGCGTACAGCTTGCCGAACCAACCAACTACAACAGCAGCTGCCATGAAGCCAGCAACCTGCGTTTTGGCTGCTCCCGACCATTCGAGAATCAACCACGCACAGTTCAGTCCCAGAGCAACAAGGCCCAAAAGCCAGGTTGCTCTCTCGAAGGGAATAGATTTTCGGAAAAACCTCTGCCCGTTTGCTTTAAAAGAGATCCGACTGGAATTGACGACTATGTCATCTACAGCCGGAAAAGCCTCCTTAATTAAAGCCTTGAGAGAGTTATCTGTGGAAGTCCTCGTAGAGCTCCCCCGTCCTACCAAAATCGAGTTCAATGACATTTTTTTCTCCTTAGAACATACCGAAGCAGACACATTCCGCTCCTTCCTCAAGCTAAGTAACTTGAGGAAGGAGCCGATGGCCTACTTACATGCAGGTTCAAAAGGAGAAGTCAGTCGAGCATTAGCCGCAACTTGCTTTTTCTAGAACCTTTGATTGCATCACCACCCACCTGTTCACGACCCACCGATCGTCAACAAGTGGTGATGCGCATCTTCTACCCTTCCTTAGCTGTAGTCACTCGTAGTAGAGATTCCCGAATCAATGATACTGTTGCCGGGAGGACGTATGATACTGGCATCTCTACTCGGGCAAATTACCCAATAAATATCAGATCTCCAAAATAGGACCTAGGTTTTGAAGAGAGTAAGCGCTTTACTTTAAAGTCCCTTCGTAAGGTTTTCTTAGTTCCCAATTCAGGATTCTCAATCATCGTAAGCTCCTATTTAACTCGCGTCCTTATCGGCGTGTGTTTTCTCTTGAAGCTTCTGTAAGGCATCAGAATCTGCGGGGATTGCAGTAGTCGTCTCTTCTTCCCTTCGATGGTACTCATCGACACGTTTACTCAGCGACCGAATGTCTGATTTAATCGTTTTCAGTTCATTACTTACTTCTGCAAGTATCGGATCCTTTTGTTGCTTCGGAGTGTCTCGTGTTCGGTCAAATTGCCCCGATGAACCGCTCAGAGCCTTGAAAAACATCACCATCGGATTATCGCCTTTATCTACTTCAACGTTGGAGCGCCTTTTGTTCTCCGCGCTCACTCCGTCAACGATATCTTTTTGTAGTGCAGATCGTGACGTGCTGCTGCTTGCCTGCAAGTTAGTCAACTCCTTGCTATCGTTGGTCAACTGAGTTACATCGCGAGCTCTAGGGCCACTATTAGTGCTTGGTGCCATAAACATGCCTTCCTATTTCATCGTTCAATTAATGCGGGGCAGACATTCAACGCAGCCCTGCGGTTCTTGGAGGTTGAAGGACACGGTTTCAAACTGTGCGCCAACGCTTCACAAAAGGTTATGCACAATCATACCCATTCATGTGCGCTAACACGGAAGGAAAATTTACGCCCCGCTCTCTGAATCTTCCGATTTGCACCATAACGAACAGCTGCAGGCAGCTGGAGCCTTGGGGCGGTGGATAGGGGGCTGTCTAGAGCCTTTGCAGGCGGCGCTAACTACTTGATATAACTACGCTTTATCAATCCCGTTATTTATATCACACCCCACCGCGCACTCCCCATAACCATCATTAGTCTATATTTTACCACATAACCCCATGCCTAGATTAGAAATCGACAACTCTGCCGCTACCACTACCAGGCCTAGTGAGTCGCGGGATACTGCGATCTCAGATAGTGCCGCGCTCTCGACTGAGTCGAATCGCAGTACACTTTCGGCGCGAAATAATATCGCTGAACTACGCGGTATGGATCCTGAGGCGTCGTTAAGTTGGCAAAAGCTTGCACAGTCCTCGGCGTTTGTGCGTGAGAACTCAGAGGCGTTTCAGAAATTGTGGACTGTGGCGCGAGTTGATCCGCGCGCTGATCGTGGTGCGGAGATTTTGGCGTTCGCAAAGTTGTTTGAGCCAGGTGGAAAGCTTGAACATCGTGCAGATCTGTTGGCGAAGGTAAGCGAGATCGCTTCGAGTAATTCGCTCTTCGGTAAGTCTCGCGCTGAGGTGGGTGACCAAGAGTTCAATAAACTACGCAGAGAGTTTCTTGTCGATGTGATTAGAAACGCTACCAACTCTGATAATATCATTCAGGGTAGAGAGCCGCTGTGTACGGCGACTTCAGCGGTAAAGATGTTGTCTGCTGAGCAATATTTAAAAGTTGCCACAGAGCTAGCGCTCACGGGCGAGGCAACTACCGAGAGTGGGGCGAAAATTGGTCTGTGGAACTCGTTTTACAGCCGGGCTCAGAAATCAGCAGCAAACCTGGATGGCCAGATTTTTTGCGCGCAGCCTTCTGCTGGGTCGCTCATGTTACTGTATGGTGTGATGCAGCTTGGGGATGCGGTTGCTAATCCGCATCTGCCTTTAGTCGAGCGCCAAGAGGGTGCGTACTGGCATCAGTATGTGCGCGCTGCAGAGAAGCTTGTGGGAACCAAATTTGCGGCGGCTTCTGCGGCTTCTGGTCAGATAATGTGCGACCCAAAGACTGGGGGGGCTGTGCGCGAGGCGACCGAAGGTGCGGTCGCTCTTAGTACAACTGAATACATTCAGAAGCAGCTTACCGCGGGAAAGAAGGTATTCATTCACACGCATTTTAGCGCACGAGCCGCAGATGGTGCTGTTGGTAATGGGCATTCTGAGCACGCGATGGTGGCTGACGGGTTGCACGTTGATCAGAAGGGAGAAACCTGGGTGCGGTGTTCGAATCCAATCGGCGATTTCTTTAAGAGGGATAGGGGCGCTGGTGGCCAGCCTGAGTTCTACCGCGTGGGAGCAACTCTTGGAGATCCGAACGGATACTGGTTTAAGGTAGGCGAAAATGGCGACATCCTCGTTCGTAAGGATGTGTTTGAGAAGCAGCTGTACTCGGCGCTGGTTTCATACGATGAGAAGTACACCTTTTCGCAGGGCGATAAGGTTGAGCAGATTGGCAGTCTCGATGAGGGCCGATTACACAACTTCATGTGGGTTGATTACGAGCCAGAGGAGATTCACGAGCCAGAGAAGAAGTCGACCACGCGGCATATTCAGGACGTGCTTAGCTTCTTGGAACGAAAAGTTGAGAATACTCAAACTACTGAGGCTGCTTCGGAAGTTAATGACAGACGAGTTGGTCGAGCTGTTGAATCTCGGATGGTACGTCGGAAGGAGACGGGTCTTGAGGATGGGTTAGAGATCGCCCAAGCCGAGCTAGACGTAGCGCTTAAAAAAGAGAGATCCGCTGCGGCTGAGCGGGAGCAGGGGGCCCGAGATTCTGTATGGTCTCCAAACAGGGCTAGTGTAACTGGACAGGCACTTCAATTTGGTGTGGATGGGGGTGTGGCGGCTGTGAAGCCGCAGGGTGGCTTTAATCTTACTGAACCCTCTTCACTGGTTGCCGCTTCAATATCGAATCCTGGCGCGGGCGAGGTCAAAAACGAGCCGCCAGCAGCCAAACCTGAGACCCCACAGCCGCAAGGCTCAAGCCTCATCTCAAAGACTTTATTTGGTTAGCACCTCTTGACCCGCCACATTGTCTAGTGAGGTGGTTGTGGTCTAGTATCCTTGGCAAATTTCACAGTTGCTGCTGAGGGGTAGGTGAATCATCTGCATGTATTTCAACGCCGGACTGTCTCTGATGTGCGTCACTTCGATGCGCTGCGCTTAACGGGGAAAGATGAGGCCCAGATTCGCCACTTTTACGCGGGCCGGCTCAAATTCACTCGAGGAAAGAACGAGAAAGCTCTGATCAAAGCGATCTCCTCGCTACACGTTGAGCTCGACCGACCACCGACTTGGGCGGAGGTACACAAAAAGCTGCGCTCAGCAGTCTTGGGGAAGCTTTCTAAAGATGGTTTGCGAAGGGTCTTAAACAGGGTGAATGACCGTATCCCGTCGCGTATGTATCCGGTGACTCTCACCCGGGATCGTCCTCGCTTCCGGTTTCATGCGGTCGTTCAGCGGGTTGCTCTTAGGTGGTTCTATGTACACCGTCAAAGTGCTACGCGAGTAGAGCTGATATCGGAGCTAAAGAAAGAAAAGGTAAAAGTCACGTACACGGTTCTAAACGGGATCTTGAGCTCGCTCAGAAAAACAGCACATCCATCTGAGCGCGCAGCGTTTAGCCTCTCAACAAGGCGGCTTTCTGTGACGTGGGGAGATGTCGTTAAGGCTCATAAGGCAGCAGCGTTGCATCTTAAACGCTTTGAGCTTACGCGGAATCCAAGTGCGGTTGAGGTCTCTGCGTTTCTGGCGAGACAGGGGCAGCGGCTTTCGGCTCGTGCGCTGATTGCTCGCATGAGGAATAAGCCGAAGCGCGTAAAAATTAGGCTCTCACGATATACTGATCCTGCGCATACGGTCTTGCGAAATAGTCACAAGGCTCTCTCTTCTACGCTTCGGCGGCCGCCAACACTTAAAGAGCTGACCGATGATTTTAATCGTGTGATGGTGCGCCGAGATACGACTGATGCGGTGTGGGCGCGAATTCAAAACCTAAATCATCGGCGGAAGAGTGAAAATCGTCTGAAGCTATCCGCTCCAATGCACTCGGGGTTGTATGATGTGGATATCAAAAACCGCTTTAAAGCACTCAAAAGAGGCTTAAAGCGCGCACCGACTTTTAAAGAGTTGTGGCGTGATATGAGGGCAGCGTTTCCGGGGCTGAAGCTGCGAGAGGACTCATTTTGGAAGCGAGTGTCGCGCTTAGGGCTTACGTGTTCTTTGCCGAACGACTTAAGGAAGAAGGACACTGAAGCGATCCGAGAGGTGATGATCGATCTGCGTAACAAATTCGGTCGTCGTGCGCTGCGCTCTGAGGTGTTACATGAGTTGTCGATGCGCGGGGTTAATCTCTCTCCGGCTGATTTTAATCGTCGTTTAGGAGCTGTTAAAAAGAGGGTGGCGCCAGGGGTAAAGGGGGCGTTCCTGCTTGGGTTTTCGGACTATGTGCTGGGGAAGTTGCGAACTGCGTGTCAGGAGCTTAAGAGTTCGCGCGCTGGACGCTATCCGATGATTGCGCAGGTGGCTACGGCCCTTGGTTGGAGTGAGAGTGGGGTGATGGCTGCGCTGCCGCTGGCGCAGATGCGTGAGGCAAAGCGAGGTGTGCCGCCGACAGTAGTGCTGGATCTGCCGGTTGGAGGGTATTTGGATAGTATTCATACGGTTGTGTCGTCGATCTTTTCGCGTATCGATGGGCTACGACTTGGGCGGGGTGATGTTACTAAAGCTTTATATGAGCTGAGCAATCTGCCCACTTTTCTACATGGGTGGGAGTTGCCTGAGGTGACATCTGTTGTGCTGCACGACTCTTGTACGATTGATGCAGCGTTGTTGCGGTGTGAGGTGGCGTGGATCCATTTGGTGTGTATGTATGCTCCAGAGCGTACGATTTCGGAGGAGGTTGAGTGGAAGGCGCGTAGTAATGCGGCCGTGCTCGACCGAGCTCTTGCGAGCCAGCAGGCGGGGGCAGAGGGGTTTAAGGGTTTGATTCATGCGTTGTTTATAGCTGAGCATGCGGGGCGTTTAGGGTTAGGAGAGGCGGAGCGTATTATTGATCAGGTGCAAGCGAATAGTGATAAGGCCCAAGGTTGGTCGATGGTGCGTTCGGTGATTCAGGAATTGGCGGCGCAGTGTGGGTTTCCGCAGTATAAGCCAAAGGCTCGGCGGGTGCAGTGGAGGATGGGCGTGTCGTCCGCTGGGAGTGGCGATCAGAATTACATTGAGCCAAGAGATTGACAGGAATATTGTCCGGAAAATATGAGGCATTTGTACATACCCCGGTAAGCGACACGCGCCCCCTCCTAAATGGATAAGGCCTGCACCACCCGCTCGCCTTGTGACCTAAAGGTGGTGTACTTAGTACTTATTACTTCACAATAATTTCCTGCTCGGTGAATTATTTCAGAGCCGTATAGATTTGGACCGCTTCGGCCACACGATTTCATGGGGAGAATTCCAGCATCAATCGAATCGATATCGCTCTCAGTGATCGATGCCGCGGGGAGCGCTTGGTTAAATGATTGAATAAAACGGTCTATCTCTTGTGGTGGGACGGTGGGAGTGACGCCGGCTGAGGAGATATCGGGCGTTTCACACGGAGTGTACCACGTGCCGATCGCTGTGTGTGCACCACGCGGGACACAGAAGAATAATCTGCCATCGGGGCTCTGTACACCGATGGCATGGGTTGGATGGATCTGTCTTTTTATCGTTATATTAAATCCAAGACACCACCGCGGGCGGGGGCCAGCGAGTTCGGATGGAAGCGAGAGAGTATTAAGCCATGGGCCAAGAGTGGTGACTATTTTTCTTGCGTGAATTGTTTCGCCTGTATCTGTTGTGACTTCAAATCCTTCTTTAGTTTTAGTGATGGTGTGGGCGGTTGTGCCTTCTTTTATGTGCGAGCCTTTCTGAGAGAGTTCGCGGGTAAGTGAAGCCGCGACTTCTTGAGGGTGAGTCATTACTACGTCATGCCAACAGAGGGCGCCGTGAGTACCGAGCTCTGTAAGGATTGGGGCTATTGAGGCTAGCGTGTGTGGGTTTAACACCTTTGGCGCGGGCAGAGGAGATCGGCACAGCTTCATTATCGCCCCGTAGGTGTACGCTGCGGCTGTGACGGGGAGGCGGCTTTTGAATCCGCGAGCGGCTAGTGGCATCAGGCACGGTAGTGGAGCCACTGCCTGAGGATAGCTTTCAAGGACGTGGGTTTGATCGTTCAGTGAGCGGATGACGCGAGGGAGGTTTGCTTGTTGAAGGTAGCGAAAGCCGCCGTGGATGATGCGTAGGGTATTGTTTGATGTTGCTTTGCCGACCTGCTTGGCTTCAAGGAGGAGTGTCGAGAGGTGGCGCTTGGCGCAGGCTTCAGCCACTCCGAGTCCGGCAATTCCACCACCTATAATGATAACGTCGTACGGTTGCATCTGTTGTGGCGAGTGTAGCGTTTAATGCTGGATAGGGGTAGGGCTTGGGTCGGGAAATGGCCGTATATGGTTGGTAAGAATGGCAATTTCTTGGGACAACTACCGATGCTAAAGTTACAGCTAGTTGGCACCGTTTAACTTAAAAAGAGTCGTTAAAGGATGGTATGACAAACGCTCCGACCATACAGGATATTCAAGCAGCGCGTGAGCGTTTAAGACCGCACTTGCCGGTCACTCCTATGACACAGGCGCATGGGCTCTCGGATGAGTTCAAACGCACTGTGATGTGTAAGTGGGATAACAACTTTCGTACGGGTTCATTTAAAGAGCGCGGGGCGCTCAATTTTCTTTTAAGTATGTCCCCGGCGGAGTTGGCTAAGGGGGTTTGTACTGCGAGCGCTGGAAACCATGCGCTTGCTCTTAGCTACCATGCACGGACTGTGAATGCGCCGTGTCACTTGTTGATGCCAACATCAGCACCTTTAGTAAAAGTTGAACGGTGTCGTCGTCTGGGAGCAAACATTATTCAGCTTCCCACGTTCTATGAGTGTTTGGAGCGCGCTGCGGAGCTTCCGAAAGAGAAGGGGTACACCTACATTCCTCCGTTTGATCACGAGCGTATTATAATGGGACAGGGAGTGGCAGGGCTTGAGGTATTAGATCAATGCTCTGACTTTGACTCTGTTGTGATTCCGGTTGGTGGTGGTGGATACGCAGCGGGGGTGGCTACGGCGATAAAGGCCAAGCGGCCTGATGTGTTTATCTTGGGAGTATGTTCAGAGTGGGCAATAAAGATGCGCAATGCGCCACCGCCTTCAAAGACTGGGTTTATCCCGATGACGATTGCGGATGGTATCGCGGTCAAGACTATCGGAAAGGTGCCGGGGCCGATTCTGGATAAGCATGTTGATAAGATCGTCGCGGTTTCAGAGGATTCAATTGCACGGGCAGTAGTGATGCTGCTTGAGCAGGAGCACGTGGTGATTGAGGGGGCTGGAGCAGCGGGGATCGCTGGGTTAATCGATGGGCATCTTCCGGCGCAGTACAAAAAGCCTGTTGTTTTTCTGTGTGGGAGCAATATCGATACGAATATCCTCTCGCGCCTGATCGAGCACGATATGGCGGAGCGGGGGAGGTTGTTGCGGGTGCGAGTGGCGTTGCCGGATAGGCCTGGTATGTTGCATCAGATTACAGGAGTGATTGCGGCCGAGGGAGCGAATGTTTTAAACGTATATCACGATCGCTCGTACACAAAGGTTCCGGGGCACGTTGATATTACGATTATGATGGAGATCCGTGGTGCCGAGCACGGCACCCAGATCGTGCAGCGCCTCATCAGCGAAGGGTTGCCAACAGAAGTGATCTAGGGGCGCGCATGTTGCGCGCCGGGTGAGGCAAGCGAGCCGTGATGTTTCACCTGACGATGCTTCGCGATTACCGAGACAATACCTTAGCTCATGTGCCGTTGGGGCGGGCTTGCACTATGGGTGTACCTGACGAATCGATATGTTCTAACGGCACAGGTGCTTGTATTCTATACACCATCATATTTAGTCTGCCCCGGCATGGGGAGGTTATTGGGAGAAAGCGCTGATGAAAATAATTAGTAAAGCTGGATTATTCTTGGCTGTCGCCAGCATGCTTTACCCTTTTTTCAAGGAGGCCTCTGCTCAGGGCAAGCCGTGTCGTCAGGGATTAAAGGGGATTTACGTAACGTGGTCAAAGAATACGTCAGCCGCTGGAGCGGGTAATTTCTCGGCTCCCTCGGGGCAGGTATCTGTTCTACCGAATTTTACCTGGGAAGTTACGGGAGCGCCACTTTCCGTATCTGTCGGAACTAATGAGCCGTTTAGTGGTGGTAATTCGATGAATGGTTTTTATGGCCAGGCTGATAGCGCAACAAACTTAAATATTCGCGTGCAGCCTAATAATGTATCGGCTGGTGCGCCGATTCCGCACAGTGCTGTTTTGACGATTCGATTCAATGCCAACACTCCGGCTTCGGGGTGGGCATTCTCGGTTATAGACCTCGATGTGGATCAGGTAAGAATTAGAGCTAAGGATTCCGCTGGTGTTGAGGTTCCTACGGCGACCCTTTCGCGTTGGTTCGTCCAAAAATTTGATGCTAATCCGTCGACCGACGGTGTGAATATCCCGTCATGGGATAAGAACATGGTTGCAGTGATTGGCTCTGAGAGTTCCTCGGTGACATGGCGTACCACAGTTGAGGGTGGTCTGACCGATACTGAGGCCGGCTCGGCTTGGTTTGCGCCGAATGTATCGCTGAGCGAGCTTTCGTTCGAATATCAATCGCTTCAAGGGTCGGCTAATCCCTCGTACCACATTCTGCTCGCGGCATGCTCGACGACTTATGTAAGTCCAACACCAACTCCAGCGAGTAGTGGCGATAGCGACGGAGATACGATTCCCGATGCAACCGAGGGAAGTGGCGATCCCGATAACGACGATATGCCCAACTACCTCGACCGCGATAGCGATAACGACACCATTTCTGATTCGACAGAAGGTACAGGCGATCCTGATGGAGATGGATTCCGCAATTTTGAGGATGGCGATTCAGATGGAGATAATGTCCCAGACCAGATCGAGCGCGACCCCGATGCGACAGGTGACTCGTCGACAGGGCAGGACTCGGATAGAGATGGAGTTGATGATGGCGATAGCTCTGTAATCAATGAGATGGTGGATGATTCAGATAGCGACACAACGCCTGACTATCTCGATGAGGATTCTGATAACGATGGGATAAGCGATGGCAATGAGGCGTATGACCTTGACGGTGATGGAGACCGAGATGTTCAGCCATCGGGAGTTGATGAGGATGGAAACGGAGTTGACGATGCCTTCGAAGCTTTTAATAGCCCAGACGACATCAATTCTCGATTTGTAGGCGATCCGAATGAATCGTTGTGTGCTTCCGTTAATACCAGGCGACAGAAGAGGCAGGTGGAGAGGCGGCTCAATGCTCTTGCGAGTCGCGTCCCTGCTTTTGCAAAGAAGGCAGCAGCGTGTGGTGCAAGTGTGCCGGGAGATTTAGTTAGTGGTGCGAGCTTAAATAGGCGTAGTTTCGAGCAGAAGCTGCGAGCCGCATTCCCGGATACGGGACTTGTGTGTCCGGCGAGTATTTGTGCGCCGACAGCAACGGCGGAGGATAAAGTCGTGTTAAGGTCGTTGACCACCGCGCTGTATAGGGATGCTAAGAAGGCTAAGGTTTTAACGATCAAAGCGTGCAAGCCCGCACCGGATAGGTCTGGTGTGAAGCGCCCAACAACGGAGACGTATGCAGCTCAATTGCGACGTGAGATTGGAAAATTACCAAGGGCTTTCAGTAGGTGCAATTAAGAGCGAGTGGCGCCCGGCGAAACTTGCGACCAAGATTACATTTTGCCGGTGAATTCCTGGGATTATGGTAAGGGAAAGATGGGCCGGCGTTACATACCCCGGCGCGCGACACGCGCACCCTTCTTCTAATGCGGTGTTGGGCCAATTGTTTCTCGACCAAAACCTATTTTTTCCCGTTCCGTGCGGGGCGTTTGGTAAGCAGGATCCTTTCGGGTCGTAACACGATGTGGGTTGTGATGGTTTGGGGGCGCTGTGAAAGAATTTGCATTACCACCTGCCCAACACACTCTGGTGTTACGGCAGCAGCAGGGTCTTCTTCCGGGGCAAAGGTAAGTTCATCATAAAATGGAGTGCGAGTAATGTCGGGTGTCACAGTGGTGACTTTCACGCCACTCTTTCGTACTTCATCAAAGAGTGAATCTCCAAAGTGTTTAAGGCCGGCTTTGGTCGCGGCGTAGGCAGCCCCAAACGAGCTGCTCTCAAGCGCTGAAAACGAGCTGATCGAGATTACATTGCCGCGCGTTTCTTTAAGGCTGCGTAGGAAGCCGCGGGTCATGAGTAGCGGCGCAAGTAAATTGAGCGAAACAAGCTCTTGAATCTGGGCGGGTGAGAGCTCTTCGTGTGGTGCAAAATGGCCGACACCTGCATTGTTGACTAGGGCGTTTAGTGGGCCGTGAGTTTTGAGGATGGTTTGGGTAATTTCGGGGATGTGTGAGGTCTCGGTAAGGTCACAACAGAGGTGTGTGTAGTGCTCAGATTCAAAGTGGGCTTGGCGCCGACTGATCCCAACGACGCGCCAGTCGCTCTGTAAGAGGTTTTGGGTAATAGCCTGGCCGATACCAGAGCTTGTGCCGGTTACAACTGCCAAGGGACGGGACATATCTTCTCCTGTGGAAGGTACTGTGAAAGGTTTAACGAAACCGCCTGAATCATCTCTTGATGCTCTGATGGCGCATACGAAGCGCTGTTATTCTTGACGGTGTAGGGATAGTGAACAAGTTTGGAGGTGGGGTTGTTGTGCTGCATAGCTCGAAGGTATCCGCTCGGGATGCGAAAGACGCCCAACGAAGCGTCGTAGATTGAGCTCGGATTAATTGCGGCGAAGGTTTTGTGGATCAGCTCTGCGTAGTGTTGCTGCCAATTCTCGACTCGTAAGATCGGGTCAAAACAGAGGCGCACGTTCCAACCTAACTCTTGAGCTTTGGCGATGCTTGTAAGGCGTGCTGCTAATTTGGGAGTTCGATGCTCGTAGCGCTGAATAACTTCATCGGGAGAGATCGTCCAGGCAAGGATAGCGTTTGTAGGCGGAGAGATTGCTTGCAGCGCCTGGATATTGGCACTTTTTGTCCTTAGCTCAAGAGTAACGTGCGGGTTGAGTCGCGCGTACTCGATCCACTCGGCGCAATATCCAAATAGATCCTCAAGAGCAAGTAGATCGGTGTCGTACGATATGCAGAGGTAGGCTGGCTGTGAGCTAGGGAGTTGGGTATTGGCTGCGCTGATAAAGTCGTTGCTGTTGACAAAGACGACCAGATTCGCAGATGGAAACATCCCTTGGAGGTAGCAATACTCGCATCCATACAGGCAGTTGAGTACAGGAGTAGTGTAGTAAAAATGCGAGTGCTCAAAGTCTGGCACAAATGAGCTTCCTGGGTACAGAAAGTGTTCGTCTCGAACAGCAAGGATAAGTTTCAGGGCGTTTTTCTGCTGGTCCCAGCGTTGTCGGGGGCGATTAAAAACTTCTTTATAGTTCTGAATTGAGATGCGAGTTGCTTTGGGAAAGCGCGCTAAAACTCGCTCTGTCATGGGATAATCAGCGGCTGAGTGTTCGATGTAAATGTGCGAGAAAAGCGGGAGGAAGCTCACAGAATCACCTCTCTGCGTAGTGCGTGTAGGAGTGAGTGGTAGAGGTTGTTGCGGGCTTCTTTGGTTGTGGTGGGTAGCTGAAGAACTGCTTTTAGCTCTTCAGCGCAAGAGACTCCCTGAGCCTTGAGGCTTTCAACGTAGCGTGCAAGTTCGATGCGTTGGGTGAGCGAGAAGGCGGCGTGTGTTGTG